>Ga0209536_100000048_pt1 | contig 155895 bp, 232 predicted proteins | sample DeeMarSeWOR28_12_FD_187461 | JGI IMG/M metagenome (GOLD analysis project Ga0209536, IMG submission 187461) | Marine sediment microbial communities from White Oak River estuary, North Carolina - WOR-2-8_12 (SPAdes) (version 2) | ecosystem: Environmental > Aquatic > Marine > Intertidal zone >... | reverse complement strand
GATACTCCAGAAATTACTATTGGCCAAGTTATTTCAAGACCATCTCCAACTTCATTGAAAGTAACGCCAGTAACCGGATCGGGATACAATGGTCTTTGAAACATGCCCACATAGCCATCAGTCATACTTTATCCTTAGCTAGTACTATATCTGTATTCGTCATAAGTTAATGGTGGCACTGGGTCTGTAGCTGAACTACCACTTAATCGTATATTGGCTCCAACCCAAAAAGCTATTTTTTCTGCTTTTGGGCAATCAACTTCTAAATAATTATTTTGTGTTTCACCAACTAAATACCATGTACCATTTGCAGAAGGTTCAGCTGGATTTGGATAGTAACCATTTTGTGGCTCGGAACCTGTTACAAGAACAGCAATATACATAAAAACTTTATATCCAATAGTATTTTTCCACTGTTTTACTGCCACTGTTCCTGTACTTCCATCTGCAAATGGATGGTTTGTTAAATCTACAGCTTGAGTTTTCATATCTTTCCAGGCTAACCTGATAATACCATTTCCAGGTATTACTGCCGGAGTGGCGTATGTTCCGCCCTCTTCATTTGTAGCATTTGTTGCTTTTAAATTTAAAACTTCAGGATATTCCGATAAATCATCAAATCCATTAAATGTAACATCCGTATCGTCTAGCCATACATCTACACCAACTACCTGTCCATCCGAGTCTTGAATAGCCAACTGCCCGTCCGCGTTTTGAAAATAAACACGAAAATCATGTTCTATTCCACTAAGGCTCCATGAAACGGGTCCATATACAAATTTTCCCTCGTTATCTGCTCCAACCCAATTAACATTGTATGAATTTGCATATTCCCAAATCCCAGAAACAGTTAATTTATGTTGTAAAATTATTTCAGTAATTTGTGCACCGCTTGTTAAAATATCAACATTGCTAATATCAACTATGGCATTAGAAATAGTCGCTGTGCCCATTTCTACGGCATCTTCAGTAATTTGCATTGTCATACCAGTCACGTCATTTGTATAAGGAATTAAAGCTCCCGCTTCCGGGACTCTAAACATTCCTATATAGCCATCAGTCATAATTAAATTTTTCCTATAATTTTAGAGCTCATCTGATATTTCTGCTACAATAAATAACGTAACAGTTACTGGATTTGATCCATCAGTATTTATAATTTTTACATGTAATTCTCCTGTCCAATCTAGATCTTCATAATAAAAACTATTTAATTGTCTATTAACAAAAGCAACTGTATCAGAAGAAGTATAAGTATTTTCTAAATCGTCGTAAGCCTCTAATCTATCACCTACAACTACATTGTTTACCATTGCAAATTCATTTGAAACGCCAGAATTTACTATGTAAACCATTTCTCCTACTAAAAAACCAGTAGTAGAAGTTACATAAATATTTTTTTGACCAGAACTAGATGTAGCATCAATTGTAGTTGATATAGAATTTAATACATTGCTTTCAAATATTTTTTCAATTCCTTTAAATGCATCTGTCTGATAAAATTCTACTTTAAAAGACGTACTGCCTCCTGTAGACATAATACGCAAGTCATGTATCAATGCACGTGATGCAAAGCCTGTTAAGTCCTGATATCCACTGGTTACAGCGGCAACTTGGTCACATTCAAATGTATATTCTTTTCTTTTTTTAACGGCGGTCATAAGAGCATTAAAAGCTCCAGCATTGATACGTTGTTCTACAGAAGCGCCAGCATCATGTGCGGCAGCAACACTATCATCTGTACCACGTACTACCGGATAAGTAACACTGCCTAATGATTGGCTTCCGGAGTCTATATAATCATAATAAATATGTTCTGTGTCAACCGATACCCAACCTTTTGTAGATAGCCCGGTAATAGAAGACAAAGGAATAATCTGTGCTCCGGAAGTTACATCGCTGGCTAAAGTTGTATACCAGTTATTTTTAGCAACATAGTAATCCTGAAAATCTGTGGAATTTATAAAATCTATGACAGCCATTTATGTTTACCTTATAGTTTTGTTTTTTCCCAGGGCAATATTTCATAATTCACTTCTTGCCCCTTAGTAATTCTATCTACTGCTTTGTTATAAGCAGCTATTTTTGCGACATTTTCGTCTTTAGCAAAAAATCCATGAGTAAGAAAAGCACGATTGTCTTTTCTTATGGCATCGACTTCTGCTGGAGTGATGTCTATTTCTACTTCAAATACTACTTTAAATTTCTTCATTAGTTTTTATTGGTTATTACTAAAATTATTAATCCTGAATATAGAGTCAACAATGCAAAAATAATTCCTATTGTCCATGCCAAATTCTTTGTAAGTTTATCTCTTATTTTTTCGGTAAACTCTTCAAACTTGCTTCCAAGTCCATTAATATCTTTATTTTGTTGCTCTATGGTTTGTCGAACTGTTTTCATTTCACTGTTAAGTTCAATAAAGCCTTTGTCTGCATGTTGTGCTAAAGAAGAAGCTTGGCTTGCTAATTTATGTGTTTCATCCAGCTTCTTCCAAATTGCGTCGAATTGCCTCTCTATTTCTTTCCGATCCATCTACTTGTTCCGATAATTCGTTTAGATCTCCTCTTAATACTGTGACCGTATCAATGAAGAATTGTTCTGCTTTTATTCTCTGTTCGGAAAATTTTCCGAATGTATTTTTTAGTGTGTCTTGGTTTTGTTCTAATTTATCCAGGCGGTTGTGAACTTCATTAAGGCTGCTTTTCATAAATCCTGAGGAAGTTTTAAGTTCTTCTATAGAATCTTGAATAGATAATAGGACCATCAAACTATCCTCATTTTTATTTGAGTAGCTGGAAATTATATCAAATATACTCTCAATTATTTGTTCTGTGAAGCAACATTCGATGATTTTATGAACTCCATTTTTTCCATCCATTAAATTTATATTTCCATCTACCACAATTATTGTGCGGTAATGGGGGTAAAATTTAGTAATATCATATCCTTCTGCGTCCGATAGTTCAACATTTACTATTGCGGCATCATATATTCTTGTTTTTATTAATTTTTTTGCCTCTTGTAAAGTTTCAGCTCGATCAATTTCTATTTTTTCATTTTCAAAGTCTATGTTGGGAAGTCCAACAATAATACAAAAATAAGATTTCATTAGTAAACATATCTTTCGGTTTCTATTTGACTGTTAGTACGGTACGTTTTGAACCCAACCCAGAATGCAACCCAAACATTCCTAGGCAAAGTGAACTCTGCACTAGAGGTGGCAAAGTCCCCCATGTATACCCATTTTTTGCCTGCTGTTTGTGTTTGTAAATCTTTAAAAGCCCATTGGGTTGTACCAAATGGAACTGCACCATACAAAGCAGCAATTCCTGGATATGGTTTTATGGGCTGTGTTTCGGTGTCCGATACATACATAAAAACAATATACTCTATTAGGCGCTGTGCCATCTCATATGAGATAGTTACTGCTCTGCCAAAAGCATCTTTACTTTCTATTGGAAATGCAGTTCTTGCCAAATTTTTTAAATCCGTCCATTTTAATTTTATAATATTTCCTGTAATTGTACCACTTTCTGGATCAGGTGTATTGGTCGCCTCTAGATCCACACCTTCAACGTATTCGTAAACATCAGGAACGCCATCTAATTTTACATTAGTATCATAAGTTTGATATACAGTTCCACCAGATTTATATGGTATTCCAAGGCCATCAAAAAATATTGCCATAAAATCAAAATAATCTGGTTTTGCTTCCAAAATTATTTCAGCCCTGACATTTAATGCGGATATTTCATCCTCTGCAATTGGTATAGTTTTAAATGGAGAATAATCCACAGCATCTTCTGTTCTACGAGAATAAACTTCTATAGATCTTAAATCGCCCGTGTCTGGAGTTAAATTAGAGAACGCTATTTGTATTATAGCTTTTTCAGCCTTATTTACATCTACTTTACTGGTTAATTCAATTATGTTAAAAGTAGGTTGAATAGTATAAGTAAGTTCTTGATAATCAGTTCCAGTAGGAGAATATTCCAAATAAACTCTATTAATATTATTGCTTGGAATTGCTCCACCACCATAAAACTTTACGGTATACCAACCAGTTTCCGTAATGCCAAATTGCCAAAGACCCGTTCTTTCGGTAGTATCATAATCTACCTGTGCAATCAAGTCCCCATTTTCTTGTACTTTCCATAGTACTACTCCCATGCTAGCTATGGGAATTCCTTTGGAATTGGTTACAGTGCCGTACAACCTATTATCATTATATGCGTAAGGATAAACTGCCATATGTCTTCATTAACTAGATGGCGGGTAGTATATATCACGATAATGAATTGTCAATATACCACTAACGTGTTTAAAGTTTCCAATGCCAGCCGGATCCCATGCATCAACTACTAACCGTCTAACACCGCGTGAACTAAGTATTGAAAGATTAATTATCTGGTCTCCAAAAAAATAATCCGACGCAGTTATTTCTACTTCTTTGCCAAGCGATTCATTTTGATATTGATAGAACCTTAAAATAGCAGGTTCTACATCTATTCCATCAGTAGTATCACAATCAAAATCTATTCTTGTAATAATAACATCTTGGTCAAAATTGTGTTGATAGATAAACCTTTGACGTTTTAAATAATCTGACATTGCAGAAAGTGCAGTAATACCGGATACATTAGGTGCAACATTTCCTAAATATAATGTACCAGTTACATCGATATTAGTTGGACTCCATACAGTTGATAATCTAGTAAAAACTGCCAAATCTTCGTATGTTTTAATTTCGGCAATTTTATATTTGTTACGGTCAGGAGTATCAGAATCTAATATATTTTTTCCTTGAAGTCTTAAAGGAAATTGTAACCCAGAGTATGGATATTCTACGAAAGCATAACTGCTAGTTGCATCTAATAAACTCGCACCAGTTATAGCTTCCCCATATATATCTACATTAACATAAGGTACTAATTTTTCATTTGGCAAAGCACCTCCAGCGCCACCTACAATACTCGTTTCTACATAAGGAACACCTATTGTAGATGCTACAAAACCGCCACGCAGAGGACGTACTTTAATATTGTATTCTCGTATACCTATAGCAGAAACGTTTACTACTCGGTCACTGGTTACTATTCTTTGATGATTAGGATTTGTGAAGTCTGCTCCGGAATTATCCGTTGTATAAACAATTTCAAAATCTGTGGCATCGTCCATTCCAATAATGGTTATTTTAAATCCAGCGTCGTCTGCAACGGCAGTAACAGCGGCCCCAGTCATATCAATTGCAGGTATTTTTACAATAAAAGGAGAAGCATAAGAAGTTTCAGTTATTCCCCTATCCATGTATTTTCCAGACGCCATTGTAACAATGGAGGATTTTTCTTCGTCATTACATGCCTGTACCCTAATTTCATATACAAATCCAAGCATTAATTGTAAATTAATGCTTTGTTCTGGGGGTGTTGTCCCAAGTCCAATCTCTGTTTGTATAGATCCAATTGGCAGTGGGCGCAACGAAACTGGTAATAAGGCCTGTGCTTTTATTTTATATCTATCTGCATTATGATGTAGTTTTGCTGGATTAGAAGAATTAGCACTAGGAACAGTTCCTGCCCCTCCACCATTTGGTAACGTTAAATAAAGTTGTGTATAATCACTTCCATCTGTAGCATCATTAGAGCTGATAAGATAGTCAGTGCTGTCTACCGTAAAATAATATCCTACTAATTCATCTTCACTAAATTGAATGGTTTCAGTATGCATTGTTGATTCATACCCCTCCATTCTAAATGTACTACTCCCACCAGTACCAGTTATATAATCAAGTCCCCATTGTATTGTTACTCCAGCAGTTGGCAACATTATGGCCGAACGAAGTTGATATGGAATAAAATTTAGTGCAGTAGCATCAATATAATCATATAAACTAATAGGAGATATATCTGATATTCTAATTCTTATAGGATCTAATGGAGTTTCTGGTACCAATTTTACAGACAATCCAAGGCCATCACCAAAATCCGGATTACCAACACCCACCTTAAAGTCTGTAGCAGTTGTATACCAGTCAGTATTTTGGAAATGTGATAGTTGATCATAGAGCTGTAATTTATTATCTGTTCGTTGATCGGTTATATATACAGTTGAGCCAACACGGTGCACTATGGCCAACTCTACTCCGGAAATACCCGGATCGTCAGCTACTAAAGCGTAATATGGGTATTGTATAGAATCGGAGAACTGTGTTCCGGATGGTAACCACGCAAATCCATCTAATATTTGTACCGGATCTGTAGTAAATGGTACGTAAGAAATCCAAACAGAACCACTATATCCATCGTCTATAGTTAATCTACGATCTTCAACTGGATCATTTCCAGTAACAGATATTGGGTGGCCGGCCGGTACTATAGCCATGCCAGGTGATACTTCGACACTGTCCGTAGAATATTGTGATAATTTTAAACTAGTATCTGTGATGCCAGAACAAAGAACACCATATGATTTAAATAGGGTGTCCATTAAGTCCTTCATATTATTTGCACCAGTATTTTGTATACTATCAACTAATTCACTTAGATCAACTTTTGATCCACGAGGGCTAATTACCTTTTCCATAATTTCTCTTTCAAATGTTTAATAAATTTAATTATTTTTTTACCTTAAATCAACGTTGTTTTTATATTAAAAGCTGCATCTAAGAAATCTTCTTCATATTTACTTATAAAATCTGTATCATAGACACTGGCCGTTAATGGAGTTACTTCTAAAATAAAACTATAGGCATCGCCTAGATTTCCAAATTCAGATATTATTTCTGCTGGATCAGATATTCTATCTTTTAATTCTATTCCGCTGGTTAATGGATCAAATCTGTTAACAGACGCTCCATCCCCAATACCCCAGCTCTCGCCTCCAGAAATATAATAAGTATAATTTCCTATCGTGCAGGATGTGCCCGATATAGATGCCGTTCCATCCTCATATGCAAAAGGTAAATTATAAATAATATTGTATATCTTTTTTAAATTGGTAATGCTTGGTTTTTGTAATCTTAAATAAAACATTGCCCATGTCATATATTTTATCAACTTAGCCTTCTCAAGTAATAATGTATCAGAATCACTACCATCATATGTAAAGGGATAATATGGTGTTTGATCTGTAATTAAATTTTCAGTATCTGCCATTTTTCTAACTAAATTAAAAATCATTGGATCTATACGATATAAATTTTCAGCGTATAAATCTACCTGTAGACTTTCTATATATGATGTGTCGTGCTCTAGACCACTTAAATTTGTGATGTATATTTTATTACAATCAACTATTGAATAATCTGTTCCCTGCTCTAAGATTTGTCCTGTGTTTATTCCTGACAGTTCTGGTATAGAAAATGTACCGACATATTCGTCTGGTAAACTAAAATAATTTGTTTCATTTATACGATTATCTTCTACCCCAGACCATACCAATGGTATTGAAATATATTTATGATTCCATACATCCGGGCTATATGCTGGAAATTTTCCCGTACTTACCTTATATAGATTTCGGTGGGCTTCTTTTAAAGCTTCAAACATACCGTCCCAAAAAGCTTCTAAATCAGCCCTGTTTTCAAAGTGAAGCCAAAAGCTTCCAAGACCTTTCCAAAAATCTTGTGCGGTATTAAACAATCTTAGTTACTCCAAGTAAATCATTTGTATGAGTATAAAAACTTCCAATTCCAGAAAATGAATAAGCATTTGTTACAGGTATGCCGTCTCCACTAGTTCTTATATTTTTATAATTGTAAGATCTTATTTTAATACTCAACGTATTCAAATTAACGTAGGTTACCCCATGATTATATAGGTATGATAACATATCAGATACCTCAAATACTGAATCATCAATACTATAAACAAAATCTTTTATATGTTCAACAGCTTGATCACGTGTTAATAATCCGCGAAATTCTAAATTATCTATTTGTATTGCATGTGGTGGTTTTATTTTAACTATATTCTTTGCACCCGGTGTTCTATAATCATCTGAGTTTAATAAAGTTTGTACTCCTGGACCATCTGAATAATATCTAGACACTACTGTGAATGTTTCACTTACTCCAGTATATGAACCACCAAGGGTTATATATTGTATTGGTTCTGTAGAAAATGCTGAACCAATATTTGTTGTCATTGTCCAATCAGCATAGTCTAAAGTGCTGTCCCCTGAGTCTATTAATTCTACTATTTCCTGTATAGGTACATTAAAATCTGTGTCCGTTATATCTATAATGCCATTTACTGAATTAATGGATATTTCTTCTTCAACTATTTTTTCAGGTGCTTCTATCCAAACGTCTATCATATTTCCAGTATGAATTCCAGAAAGCATTACATTTTCTAATGATGTATAATAAGTATTTAAGTTTTTTTCTCCAACTGTACCGTCTGGTCTAACCGCAGCGTATAAATATCCATCTGCATTTCTCCAATCTGAAATATCATCTATTTCATAAGATATTTCAGTGTCTTCTACTTGTGAGGCCCCTGTAGAAGAATTATCGCCTATCTCAACCCACGCTTCTCCAGAAGATAATAAATAGGCAGTTAATCCATATGTTGTAGCTTCATCATAAGCATATCCATAATATTTAAATGTAGCTGGACCAGTAAAGGTAGCGGGGGCCGTTTTAAATTTGAATAATGAATATGGATACGCAGAATCAATTGCTAAGATTTGCAAGTCATCAAAGAACCATTCACCCCCGTTAGTATTATGAATACCTATTCCAAATTGATAATCTTCTGCTGTACCTTCTCTAAAGGCCGTTCCTGATGCGCCACTTTTTACAATAATATAATTAGCACCAGGAGCATCATCATCTCCCGGCTCTCCGCTGCCATTATTCCATACTTTAGCAATTATAGAATTATCATTTTTTATTTTGAGAGAAAATTCATACCAGGTATCTATTAATATTTCTTTTTTTCCTGCTGCAATAAATTTATTAATGCCAAGATCTTCTCGAACAATGCCATTTCCTATAAATACATCGTTGCTCAGTACATCATTGTCTACAATATAAACATTATAAGTTCCACCACTTCCTTTTACCCATGCCATTCCTACACCATCATGTGGTATAGCTACATTTTCACTCCTCCAAAAAGTAGTATAACACATATTTCCATTTTCGCTGGGATCACTTGTTTTAAACTTTCCTGAAAGTTTAATACCAGTATGTAATCCCATATATCTGTGTAATATAGGTGAAAAATTATAAGCTGTAGTGGTACTTATTAAATTTTGAAATATAGTTCTTATATCATTTAATAATTTATTTTTTAGATTGTACCATTCGTCATAGGTAAAATCACCTTTATAAGATCTTGCCATTATGATATCCTCTGTCCTGCAGATGTAATAACTTTAGTTAATTGAGCAATTATTGCATTCAATTTCTTTTGATCCAAAACAACTTCTATGTCAGGCTCAGTATCTGGTGCAATACCTAGCCTTACTGTGCTATCAACAATGGTTATTTCTTCTGGAACTTTCAATCTTTCCAAACCTAGTTCTCCGTCAGAAGTTAGCCAATTACTACTTAAGGTTGATTCGCTAAAAGTTTCGTTAAGTAAATTTGTAGACACAGTATTCGCGTACAATGCGTCATCCAGTCTATAAATATTTTCATATTGTACGTCATCAAACTCATTAAGAGATAAATTTTGGAAGTCTGGAGGCTGTTGCCCACTAAGAATAAAAGCCCCAGCAATATTTTGGTTATGTGGAAGCGTATCTTGTCCCTGTGTTTTTCCAAAATAATCTAATTTTGTATAAGCATTAAAATCTACGCCTTCATAATTTACATCTCGTACCATTTCTATATCGCCAAAACCTTTTACATCCAAATCCTTGATGTCATAATGATCAGAAATAATTTTTTGGAAGCTAAGTTTTGATAAAGATGTATCTGAAGTTACTGAAGCTAGAAGTCTGTCATACAATGCTTCATTTGTTTCATCATCTACACCCCTCGAAAAACTGGTAGTATTAAAAACTTTTAAATAAGTAAAAGATGGATTTACAACCTCATTAATTTCATTTGGTCCAATAGTATAATCATCGCCTGCTGCCGTAGCCTCTACGGGAATGGCTCCGGTCAAGAAATAATTATTTTGTGTATTAAGGCTCATTTGTCCAGCTGTTATAGAATACTGTCTTGTGGTTTGATAATATTTTCCGGCGCTTGTTTTGAATTGTTGTCCTTTTTGCAAAGTTAAATTAACTGGGGCCGCAAAACCTATTTTAACATAACCAGTTGCCTTTGATCCTGTTTTACGTGTTAGTAGAAAAGTAGAAGTAATAGCATCTAAATCAGCATTTGATAATGATGTTAAATCTATTACCGATAAAAAATTTTCTAATTCTTGTAATACAGTTTGATAATAGTTTAATACATTTGCTAATGGGTTAATTAGAATATCAGTTACTCCGGAGCCTTCTGAAGTATCTATATCTGGATCATGCTCAGCTATTATATTTTTTATTAATTGTTTTGTATCCATTTTATACTCTTAATAAGTATGTCTCATTTTTTGCTGTCTGCACATACAATTCAATTTCCCAATCATTATTATTTAATTGTGTTACAGACTTTAAAGATAAATCTATTAATCTTTCTTGGTCTTCAAGATCTTTATCTAATTGATCAGTTATGATCAAATCTTCTGCTTGGCTTATTGCCATACTAACATATGAAGACATTTCTTGTTCAGACTTTGGACCATAGCTTAGAAATACTTGTAAGTTGCTTCCATAGTTTGGATTATAAAGATCGCTTCCTACAATAGTAAATAAAATTTTAGTAATTTTTTGTAATAATGCATCAATACCACGGACAACCCCCGAACTTTTAGATCCAAAGCCACGATAAGTCCTATCGTCGAGGTCATTTATGTATAATAGTTTGATGTCTTTTTTCATTATTCACCTAACATCGATAGTCCAAAATTACTTTTTATAGCAGCCAGTGGATCTTGTATCCAATCCATTTTTTCTATTAATGCCTTGGTCCAATTTAATTTTCTCTGGTTTTGTCTTAAATCCATCTCTGCTCTACTTTCAGCTAAATCACCCAAAACTTGTTTTCCTACACATCGATCATCAGAACGTTTTGGCCATAATTTGTCTTTTAATCCTGAAAAATCTAATTCGATTACAGCATTGAGTGCCGCTGTATTTCCTATTTGTTCAAATAGATTTTCTATATAACCAATATTTTTATTATAAATTCGTAGAATTTCAGAAACAAGTGCATTATCTAAAGCATCAAATGCATTACAAAGTCCTACTAAATATTGATCATTTTGTAATGCTATATTTATTCGTCTTTTAACATTTCCTATTTTTATCAATGCTTGTCGAGATCCACCTTCTGAAAAAAATCCAAAAATAATTGCTTCATAACTTTCTAATACTAAATCAGCCACAGTTTCTGCTGGGTGTGTACCTTCTTCTGGATATCGTCTTGCTTCTGTAATTAGAGTTTCTAAAGCAACAAAGTCACTTAATAAATCATCATATTCTGTAACAATTTCTTTGTTTATTAGTAGTTGTGTATATAAAGCTCTAAGTTGGGTTAAATACATGGCATTTTTTGCAGCAAGTTTCACTTCAGAAGGAATATTTAAATAGGCATCTCTCTCCATTTGTTCTTGCAATGTTGTGATATTATTTAAATTTTCTTCTAGCTGAGTTGAAAGATTTCCTGCAAATTGATTCATTCCCTCCCAAGTAGAATCAAGATTACTAATTTCTAATAAAGTTTTTCTTATAGTTTTATTTAAAGGTATTAATTCTTTACCTTTAAATATTCTATTAATTTCTCGTTTAGCAAAATCTTGTAACCAGGTAGAGCTTTTTCCAGAATTGGTAGCTTCCTGCACAAATCTAATTGATAGTAATCCATAAATAGACACCCACTCAGGAAATACATCGTCTAATATTTTTTTATCAGCCGGCAATAAACTTAGTACATCTAATGAATTTTCTGCAAATTCTTTAAGATCATCTTGTACTTTATCCCACCATTTTTTCCAATATACAAATAGATCTGGACGATTAGGATCTACATATCTAATTTCTAAAGAATCGCCTGCAGATTTTACATCCTGTACTGCAGATCTATATGGATTTGATGCAAATCTCTGAAAAGTTTTAAATAACTCACTTGATCTTTTCATTTTAGATTTTGCCCCGCGCATATAAGCTTCTGCCTGTCTTAGTTTTCGTAATTCAAAATTGGCAATTTCATAATAATCCCAGGCTCTTATAAAGCGATCCATTGCTGTAAGTTTTTTCTCTAACAAATCTAATACTTCTACACGAGCCTTTAGATCTGATTTAAGGTTTTGAATCAACAAATAATTTGCGGCAAGCTTCATTTGTGGTTCGCTGGTCAAAAATACGGACACATAATCTTGTGCGCGTTCTATTATTTCGGATACAACGTCTGATTCTAATAAATTTTCTACCAGGTTAGTACTAAAAAAACTAGCGGCTGTCCCAAGAACTTGTGAGATTCCAGCGGTAATTAATGGATTTCCCCAAATTCTACTATTTTTGAGAGTGTTGCTAAATTCTCCCAATTCTCTTTCTAGATCTTCTTCTAATTTAGATATTAGATCAGAAGGATCACAAGGAACTTGTACGTTTATTTCAGGTAGATATGAAGACACTTATAGTAATCCTTTTCTTTGTGCTTCGTGGTATTTTTTAGCTATTATTTCTCTTTTTCTTCTAACGTATGCTTCTGGTCTGCCTATTCTAAGAGCTATGTCTCGTACTTCTAATTTTGGCTTTCCACCCCAGCCTGCCGTATATTCTAAAATAAGTTTTTCTTCTGGATCTGCTTCATAATAAATAAATTCAAGCAGTTCTTTTTCTATATCAGTTGTATAAAGAATATTTTCAAAAAAGTCTTCTTCGCCCCCTTGTGGAATTGATAAATCTCTTCGTAGTTCACTTTCCATTCTTTCCACTTCTTTGGGTGGCCATTGTAAAGAATCTGCTAATTCTACAGTATTAGGCTCTCTTCCTAAGTCTTCAATTAAATTTTGCTTTATTTTTTGAAATTTTCCTACTGCCAAAGCCCTATTTTCTGGTATTTTTCCAACATTTACATAATTTAGAACATACCTTTGTAAATGTTTTTGGTGGTTGGTCACATGTGTACCTAGCTGTGCTTTAGAAGGATCATAAGTTTTAAAAGCTTCAATAGCTAAACGTCGTGATTCCGCTTCTAAAGTAGATCTTGGAATATTAGGATGCTGATATTTGTTTATCTGGCTTTGAAGCAAAGGATCTAAACTTTTAATAAGTTTGTTCTGTGCTGCAGAACTACCGCGGCTCCATGATTTCCAAAGATCTAATTCTTCTTGTTTTGTATAGGATTTCATTGTTTTTAAATATAACCAAAATTAATAATTATATCAACTATCTTGCAGTAAATGGAAACGATATAGCAGATTGAATTAATGTTAAAACGTTCAAATATATCGTTTCTGTATCTGTGTATTTTTTACTTATTTGCGATTCTAGATTTGCCAATTCATCACGGCTTAACCCGGAAGACACTCCCATTTCATATTGTTCTTGCAAATCTTTTAATGATGCTTCCATATCATAAAGCTTTTTCATTCCTATGTCAAATGCATCACGCTGTGCAGGAGTCATAAATAGTCTAACATCAAGAAATGTATTGCCAACTTCTTCTAATTTATGTTTTTTTACAACCATGTTGAATGAAAATGCGGCAGTAAAAGGCTGTCTGGAGTCTGTTTGAATCGATAAGTTTATTGGATAGCCATATATAACAGTTTTTCTATATGATATAGCAGCAATCTTATTATTTTCAATTAGTTTGGTTCCGCGTATTTCTTTTTCCCACAAGTTTCTAAATTCGTTTGCCCAACTACTTTTATAATCGGTAATGCCACCGGGACGAGTTTCATCTAGATGATCTGCGTCTATCAAAAAACCATTAAAACTATATATAGGAGTTTTTTTGTTAAAAAAGAATAGTGCTGGATCGCCGAATGTTTCGAAAATTTGAAATTTTTCTCTACGATCTTCACTAACACTAGTTAAAATAAAATTACTGAAAGATTGTGGCAATGGCTGTCCCGTGCTACCTTCTGATATATTAGGCAATATGAAAATAGTGGCCGGTATTTCTCCTTCAAAATCAAAACTATGGACCCTGTTTCTTTGCAATTTATTAATAGAAAGCAATCCTAAATAGTCTTGTATTTTAGATGAGTGTGATTTATATGACGTCAAATCTTGGCTAATTAAAGGATTATTAGAATCATGCTGCTCACTCAAATACGATGGATTAAGTGTGCCAAATGCTATTTCATTAGTTGCCATTATTTTGCCTCTATTACTTTATCTCGTCTTTCTTTAACGAATGGTTGTGTTGTATAAGTTAATTGTCTAGAACGTGGTTCATAGCTTAAATCAGTTTTATAGGATTTATAATCATCATCAACAAAATAATTTGGGGTTGATTTGCCTAGTAAGAAAGACCAAAAATCTGTTTCTGTCATTAAATTCCTGCGGGTTTCTTTTTCTATAAATGGGTGTTTTTCTTGATAAATATTATATTTCTTTTTTAAGTTTGATATTGATTTGGCAATAATATTTATATTTGATTTGGAAATATTGGATTCATCAAATGTAAAATCTCCGCCGTGAAAATCGATTGTAACTTTATCAGCAGATTCTGGATTAACTAGTGGTTTTAAAGTTTCCCCAATTACATCAGCATTAAATGTTTCGTCCATCCAAAATGGGGTTCCTGGCCACTCATCTATATTCTCATCAAATGTTCCGTCTGTCCATGGATTTGCATTATTAGAAAAATCATACTCTTTGTATGCTCTTGGTGCCTGAAATTCTATAGTAGATGTTCCTACACCATTCGCGTCTAATGTAGAATTAATAGTAACTATTTTACCAATAATTGTTGGCAATTCTTTATCTAACACCATTCCCGGAAACCCTACCAATCTATGTGGAGTGTATGTGGTATGAACTGAAAAGCTTCTTACCATGTATTTCCTTTTTAAATATTGCCACATGTTAATAGATAAAATATAATTTCCTAATTGGGATGTTCTATATTTTTCAAAAAATGTATTGTAAGCTTTATCTGGATTTTCTTCATTTCCTTTATCATCTTTTTTATTGTATGTTCCCCAAAAACTGGAATATGCAAGTTGTGCGTCATTATATGTATGGAGATAAGGATTTATACCTCTTAGTTTTTCTTCATCAGTCATGCTTATAGCGGGAAGCTTTTGCTCATTAAATGTTGATTCATAAAAACCAGCATGTGGAGCAATATGCTTTGGTTGCATTGTAAAAGGAGTAGCCGAAGGTACATGACTTAAAGCAACTGGTGGAGTAGAAGTAACTAAACGCGTAATTTCATTACTATAATCATGGGCGTATCCTGCCTGCATAATTTGATCAGGAAATATTGTATTACACCTTAAAGGAAGAAAAAACATGGTTTGAGGAGCAAATATTATAGAACGAGGATTACCATTTTCATCTTTAGTAGGTGCTGCGGGTTCCATATACTCATATTCGATTTTATTTAAAAGGGTAGCAATTATTTGAGATCCATCTACTACATTATTTAACTGGTCTATACTTCTGAGAATTACTTCTGCTACAGATTCATTTTGCAATGTTGTTAATGCTTTTGAATTATTAAGGGCGTACATTCTATCACGTATTTTTAAAATGTTATGAATCATACCATAATAAGGATTAGAATCGGCCAAATTAAATACAAGCTCCTTAAATGATTGGTCTATAGCGTCTTCGCTATCATTATCATTTGTAAATAGTCTTACTGCTTGTTGTAATCTTGCTGTAATGTTGGTTCCTGGAAATTTTGATATTAGAAAATTAGCCTGTTTTTCTTCGTCTGGTTTGGTATCATGTACTTTATATTTATCTGGCTGAGATGCACTAGCGTCTGCCCCAATAAGTAAAAATTGTCCTTTCATAAAAGTGTCAAGAGAAAAATCGGTAATACCTTTATAAGTATTTTTCCAATTATTGGTTAAGCCTACAAATGTTAATTGGCACCCAGCACCTGTTTGAGCACGACTAAATCCTATAGTTGTTAGTTCTCCTTCAAAAATTAAATAATAGTTTTCTTCTTCAACTTGCGGAGGTTTCATTTTATAAAAAACGTGTGCCAGTGTTTTTGGCAACAGTCGACTTATTTCAGGTTTAGGCGGAAAATTAATAACCGCAATAGGAGCAGAACCAAGTCTTTCCTGAATATTAATTGAGATAAAATTAATAGGTACGCCTTCTAAATATAACTTTAATTCTACTGATTGTGTTTTCATTTAATTTTTTATCATTTTTACAGGTATTGCTTCTGCATCAGACAGCTGTCCTGATGTCATTCTAGTTATGCCGTTAGCTATTAATTGACTATTTGTTGCTTGAATCATTTGTGCCGTATTTTGGTCAAATATTGGAGTTCCTTGATCATCTTTTATTGTAAATAATGCTTGTCCAGCAATAGCAGTTGCTCCCAACCTTTGTCTGAATACTGCGGCTGCATCTTGTCTGCCCTGCATTGTACCAGTTTTTTCTCCTATTAAAGCAGCAATTGCATCATCAAAAGTTGTCGTTTTAAGCTCTTCTCTTAGCATGTCTTCAGTTATTTTATCTCTTGTTATTCCTTTTTCTGCCATAATACGATCTTCTGCTGCAGTTTTCAAAGTCATTTGAAATTTATCTCGTTCTTCTCTATTTTCTGCCATGCCTTGTCCAGATAATGCAGATATTAATTCTGAAGATGCAGTTTGTACAAATCTATTTAAGTTTTCCAGATTATCGCCACCGAGTTTTTCTCTTATTGGTTCTAAATATGTTGTGACTCTTCCTCTTATAAACTCTTCTCTGGTCATGCCTTTTTTTAATTTACCGGCTTTTTGGGCTTGTGCATATTCTACATCAGCAGCATAAAATGCTTGTGCTAATGTAGATTGTACTGATTCTTCTGTAAAATCTGGACCTAGTGCCTCAGCAAGTCCAGATATTGTTTCCATTTCTTTTGATGTGTATGTAGCCCCTGTTATCCAGTTTACTAAAGATGCTCCCCAGCTGGCACGCCCTCTGCCAGTATATTTTTTTCTATCTTCTTTTCCAATGTTTTCTATTATTCCTTGTACCTCTCTGGCAGCATCAGTAGCACTAAGGGTACCAACGCCAACAGTTCCGGCGTCAATTGACATAGGAATAATTCCTGGAACTCCTGGAATTGAAACAAGAGATCTATGAACTGCATCTACCATAAGCCGAGAATCGCCCATATTGCTTATAATAGATTTTTCTAACTCTGCTATATCTGCATCGCCAAGATTCATTAAATTTTTATATTGTTTAGTAAAGTCTTTTCCTAATGTAAGAGCTGCCATTAAACCAGTAGGTTTGGAAGATTGTACTTCAAAAATTCCTCCAGTTAATGCAGTAAAGGTTCTTCCAAGTGCCCTTTCTGCAGTTTTATATCCTTTTTCTATTGCAATATATGCATCTTCTGCAGCACCTGTGATTGGTCTCCAAATCGCACCTTCTAGCTCTCTTCCTAAACCACGCCATGCTCGACCAAATGGACTTTCTCCTTCTTCTTCCATTTGTCTTAATCGTTCCAATGCTCTACTATAATCTTGTTCACGGCGGGTAGGTGCATCAGAAGCGGCAAGATCTCTAGTAGAGACCATTTCTCTGGATTCTTGATGACTATATCCCATGGCCCGAAATGCACCATATAAATCATTGCTAGAAAATTGACGCCTATTAAATAACATTTGAGCTTGTTCAATTCCTAGCATTGTTTTTTGTTGCATTGCAACTTCTGGTCCCATTTGATCTACAAGGTTTTGTTGTTGACCAAAGAACCTCGCAAAATCCATAGGACTTCTAAATAGGCCAGCAGCAGCATTTAATTGTGCGTTTATGCCCATTCCTGCCACTTGCCCAAGATTTCCCCCACCAAGCTGTGCGGACATAAATGCTGCTTGAGTAACAAATCCCATGGGGCTTCCTGCAAAATTCATTGCAGAGCGAGCCATATTTAAAGCTATATTTTGTTCTCCACCAAACTGTCGTAGGTCTTCTGGACTAAGTATTCCTGCTCTGGCCATATTGCGAACATTTTCCAACATGCGTCCGGCACCAAGAGCAAAGTTTTCCATCCCATACCCTGTGCCGCGTACTAGCTCTGCGGATTGCATTATGAATGTGGCCGCTTCGTTGCGAGTTAATCCTGCACGATCGGCTAGGACACCTACATTTGCTGAAAAAGCTCCAAAATTTTCTACACCAAGATCACGAGATAGCCGACCCATTAATGTAGAAGCCTCTTTAGAAGTAATATGAAGAGTATGCATTAATTCTCTATGACCTTCAAATAGACGTTCTACTTTTTGTCGGTATTCTCTTGCGTTTCTTACATAATCAAATCCGCCGGCTTCAGTAAAAGCAGCTACAGTTTCATCAACTTCTAATCTTCCATATCCTCGAGCTGCGATATTATCACGATCAGGAATTCCTCTTAGGAATTGCCCCATCTGTTCTGTTTCTTGTCTATTAAATTGGCCACTTAAGAATCTCCAGCTGGTGCCACTTACATAACTTTCCAAGGCTCTTTGATGTCTAAGTTCAGAAGTAAAAGGATATAATGCAGCTTTTGCTGCAAAAGGCACTGCTGTCAATCCAAGAAGTCCCCAACCTACCGGTCCGCCTCCCATAGCAGCAACGGCCCCTACTCCAAGACCAATCGCCTCGCCCCAGGTAGGTTCCATAAATTTATCGGCGGTTTCTTCGGCATTTCTACGAGCATATTCTGCTGCTGACATGGTCATAGTTGGTTTATATCCAAAACCAAGTGCTCCACCTACATTACCCCAATAGTCATTATTACTTATTTGTTGTAATTGTTCCGGATATGATAGTGTTGGTTGTGGGCCAGCCATGCGTCCAGCCATAAGTCCTGTCATTTCCAGATCACGGGTAAATTTACTATATCCTAATCGTGCGGATTCTGCAACTGTATTAAATACATTTTGCACATCCGAAAATGTAGAGCGCGCCATTTGTACGCCTTGCTGTGCCGCAACCATGGCATTGCTTACACCTTCGGGCACACCAAAACTTACAGGCGCCATACTATTTAAACTAGTTAAGGCAGTGCTAGAGAATAATTGTTGAAAAGGATATAAATCTGGTCCAGCAGCATTAAAAGCCTGGGCACCAAAAGCAACATCCATTGCATTTTTAACTTCTGACAGTTTTTGTGCAACCTCAGAGGTATCGAATGTTACTTTATATTCTAGAGGCTCTGTTGCCATTATTTAACTTTACTCCAGTTTTTTGTTGTAATGGTTTTAGAAAAATCTTCTTTTGGTTTTTTTCCTAAACTTAATTTCTTATCACCCAATAAATCTGTAAGAGTTTTTCCTCCAAGATCTTTTGCTTTTTCTTTGAATGTACGTTCGAATTTCTTTCTATCTGCAATTTTAGAAGGATTAATTAAATCTTGATATTCATTTAAAAGTTTGTTGTATTCGTTTACCTGTTTGTTTTTGTCTTCTAAATTCTCAGTCCCGGAAATAAATAAAGCCTTGGAAATTAAATATGTTTCCATAGATTTTATTCGATTTTGGCGGTGTTTCATGAAAATAAGGGCCATTTCCTTTGGACTCCCTGGCTCCTCGGGATAGACCCCGTCTAGCATTAATTCGAGGCGGAGTCGGCTGACGGGGTCTCCGATAAATTTTCTAACTCATCTGGATTAATGGTATTTTTTGCTTCTTCATAAAATTTCTTTTGAGTGTTTACCATTAAATCTAGGATAGTGGTATCAAGATTTTCTATAAACTCTAATTTTTCCTCTGGACTTTTCTTTTCAAATTTGTTATCTTGATAGGAAAGCAATCCATAAGCTAACATGCGAAGTGAAAAATTATGTACTACATACATCGGAGTTCCATTGATATTTTCCATCCACTTTTCTATTGCCATTTGCTCTTTGCCCGCAAGAGTCTTTAAAGAGAATTTGATTTTGCCGTCTAATAAATCAAAATCTTTAGTAGCAAATCCATTTAGTATTAATTGTTCTAATATTTCCATAATATTTATAATTGGTTAATGTTTATGACTTAATATACAATGATATAAAACTCATGTCAAGATATGGTATAAGAAACACAATAGTATAGAATACTCTAAATTTTACTAAGGAATAGAAAAATATGGTTATAATTTATTCAGACGGTGGTTCCTTTAACAACCAGCACGGAGATAAAAGGGACGCATACGGCTCTTTTATGGTAGAAGGCGAGCAAATAAAACATAAATTTAGGTATGGAAACAAAACAAATAATGAGGCTGAGTACTTAACTCTAATTAAAGCACTACGTTATATAAAAAATAAAAGAAATGAAAAAGACTTTGTTTTGTATACGGATTCCCAATTAATCACTAAACAATTAGGAGATACCTGGAAATGCAAAAATGAAAAATTGCAACCTTTGTATGAAGAGGCAAAAGGATTGATAGAGTCTATCAACGACGGCAAACATGTAGAAGTTGCCTGGACTGACAACAAGAAAATGAAAAGAATATTGGGACATTAAATGCCATTAGTAGTAATTAAAAATCAAGCAACAATTGCCGGAATAAACGACATACAACAAACAATTATCAAAGAAAAATTAACTATTGCTAATCCTAAATATAATCAGGTTGTACAACTAGGAAAGTCTGCTTTTGGCATTGATAAGGAATTGCATTTTTACACAGAACATCCTGACAGCATAGAAGTGCCGGTAGGTTTTGTACCAACCCTACTTGGTTTTATTAAGGTTGCTCCGGAAGACCTGATTGATGCGCGCTTTGAAGCACCGCCTATACACAACTGGAGGTTCAACGGCAAGCTGTTTCCATACCAGGAAAAGGTAGTCAATGACATGATGGATAAAACCATCGGTGTTATACAGGCACCTACCGGATCCGGAAAGACCGTTATGATAGTCGATTATGTAATGCGACGCAAGCAACCAACGCTGATAATGGTAAATACTATTGAACTTGCTAATCAGATGATTGCTAACTTTGTTAAATTCACTAATAAGAATGAAGACGAGGTTGGATTTATTGGTAGCGGGGAATGGCGTGTACGTGGTGTTACAGTGACTATACTACAAACTATGGTACGCCTCGGTAAAACGCAATATAGGTTTCTAAATAATAGTTTTGGCCAGGTGATCGTGGATGAAACACATATAATTCCGGCACAGACTTTTTATGGTGTAATAAAAAACTTAAATGCAAAATACAAATTCGGGTTTAGTGCTACACCAGAAAGAGACGATGGTTTAACACCTGTAATACATTGGGCCACAGGGCCTAAAATAAGTGAACTTACTTTGACGGATGTCAAAGATAAGATAGTTATTCCAACTGTACGCCATATTAAAACAGATTACTATTTTCCATTGTGGAATAGCGATGAATATGCAGCCATGGTAGATGATCTGATCGATGATGGCCCCAGAAACAAGCTTATTTTGGATACAGTCGATGAATATAAAGGTAAACAGATGGTTATACTAACCACACGCGTGCGACATGCTATGTTTTTAGCTGAACAGTTAAATAAGCTGGGTCACAAAGCAGACTACCTGGTATCACGCCTTCCACATCCAACTCACCGCAAGAAATTCAAAGCGATGCCAAAAAAGCAGCGTGCAGCAGTAATTGATAATCTGAACAGTGGAAAAACTCAAATAGTGGTATCTACATTCAGTTTATTTTCTACCGGTATAGATATAAAAGGCCTGGAGGTATTGTTTTTGGCCGGCCCAACAAGATCAGAAATAAAGTTGAAACAATCCATTGGCCGGATAATGCGAAAAGCATCTGTAAAAAAGAAACCAGAGATTGTAGACTTTCGAGATATGCAAGTTGATCTATTAAAATATCAGGCTTATCGTAGAAACAAGATATATAAATATCTTGATAATGTGGAATAAGAAATTAGAGAATATATGATTTTAGAATTTAATCAGGCATCGAATCCTGAAGAAAGAAAAATTTTGACCACACCAGCTGAACCTGTAAATGATTTGACAGAATTTATTATGTTAATGGAGGATTTAACAAGCACTGCCAAAGCAAATGAAAGCAAATGTGTCGGAATTGCTTCCAATCAACTTTGGAAAGATACGGAAGAACCTCCTCCCGCGATGTTCATCGCTAGAGTACATTTTGGTGGAAATGAACTTTGGAAAATTTTTGTAAATCCAACTATTAAAGGTACTGGTAAAAAGATGCTCTGGCCGGAAAATTGTATGTCGTTACAAGGCAAAAAACCAAAGATGAAAAAACGAGATAAAAACGTTATAATAACATACTTTGATCCGGTGGATCAAATCGACAAGACCGAGAAATATTTTGGGTATGATGCTCGAATCATACAACATGAATACGACCATTTGCAGGGTAAATTGATATGATAGAAGAAAAAAGACCAATGCATCGGCAAGTAAAATGCTGTGGCAATTGTTCTTATTTCAGTTATTATCGTGGAAAACAGCGCCGTGGAGTATGTTGGTATGGAAAAAGAAAACCGAAGGCATTCTATTCCAAGGACCTTTACAAGTCCTTACCACCTACCCATATTACATGCGTATGTGATAATCATAAGTTTAAGTCTCGTAAATCACTAGACGGAGTTATGGATTGGTGCGGTGCTACATACATAGAGGATTTATAAAACATAAGGAGAGTTGATGGGACAACATAAATTTGTAAAAAATCCAGTTGTCAAACTGGTTGAAGACCATATAAGAAAGTTTTGTAAAATCCGAAATTTTAAAACCAGGCAGTATATCATTCGAAAGTTGTCAATGACATTAGCAAATATTGCTAAAGCCGAACTTGGAAGACAACAGGAAGAACCTGCTCAAGATATGCTTTTAGACCTGGTTGGACAATATTTATCCCGTTTACATGCCGGGCTTTGCATACATGATAAAAGGCAGGACGGGTATGTCCTGTTAAATACAGAAATAAGTAAAATGGAAAAGAAGCATCAATATCCACAGGAATTATGTGGATCATGTATTTCTCCTCGTGTATGTAAACTCAAGTCCGCGATTATGAATAATGAGCAGATTGCCGGTATTTTTATAAATGTAAAACAATTTATGTAATGGACTCACTAACAATTATATTGGCAGTTATACTTGGTATAACTGCCTTTTTTTATATTAATTATTACCTTAAAACAAAAAGTAGGGTAAAAGAATTAGAAGAACAAGTAAGACAGGGGGAGGAATCCCGCAGTAAGTTGATATTTCAAAAGAAACAGTCTGAGATTGTGACAGGACAGGTGGCGGAAAAGCTTGCTCCTTTCTTGAAAGATTTTAAACATAATCCGCAATCAATACAATTTTTAGGGAACCCCATAGACTATATTGTCTTTGAAGAAAGAGGAATTACACTACTTGAAATTAAGTCAGCAAATTCACGATTAACACAAAGGCAAAAAAAGATAAAAGAACAAGTAAAACAAAAGAAAATATTCTGGGAAGAATTCCGAATAAAATAAAATTTGACATGATAAACGAAATTTTGTATATTTGGGTCCCCACAGAAACCACGGAGGATCCATGGACGTAGAAACTCTAAAGAAACTGTTTGTACACCGTAAAGATATATACGCTATACAAAAGCCAGACGGTAGATATTTACCCAGCAATAGTCCAATTAGTGATGTAGCTTTAGATGCACATTTAAAAGGTAAACAAACCTTAGGTATTTATCATTTAGATAAACAAGACACAGTAACTTTTTCCTGTATAGACATAGATATAAATAAAGATGTTTGGAGTAAAAAAGATTATAAGTTTGATGATTGGAAAGATCTGATTTATAAACAGATAAGTATAATCAAAAATAAACTTGCCAAATATGGAATAACCGGATATGCAGAAATTTCTGGAATGAAGGGTGCACACGTTTGGTATTTTTTTAAAGAACCAATACCTGCCGGAACAGCCAGAGATATTAATTCTGTAATGTTAAGTAGCGTCGGCGTTGTTGACCCTAATTTGCATTTAGAGTTTTTTCCAAAACAGGACACTCTGGGAGATGGTGGTTATGGTAATTTAATAAAATTGCCTTGTGGTATGCATCAATTATCAAAAACTTTTTCTTATTTTTTAGACGATGTACTAAAAGGTGTTGAGTATGTTGACTCTGAAAAAATAAGAAAAGTCGTAAGTCCTATAGATGCTATATTTCTCAATTGTGCTGTAATGGCCGATATCAAAAAACAGGCACCATTAGGCCATCTTAATCATGCACAACGGCTCACTCTTGGATATATATTATTAAATGTACCTGGTGGAGAAGACGAATTAAGAAAATTAATGAAACTTCAGGATGATTATGATGAAGGTAAAACCAATTACTATATTGGAAAATTAAAGCAAAGGCATTATAAAGCTATTAATTGTAGAACTTTACAAACGCCTTCCATGAATAATATGTGCCCGGGGCCGTGTGCAAATATTCGTGGTGGTAAAAATCCTACGGTATTTTTTCACAGACACGCTGGCGGCATGACTACTGGTGCTAGTCTTAATACTGTTTTGGACTATAAATCACGAATTGAGATTTATGAAAAACAGGGAACGGAATTTTTATATAAGCCAGATGGTAAAGACCAATATCGATTACTGTCAAGCTTTATTATTGATATTACAGACACAATAATTCATGATGATGGTGAAACAGTAAAAACCACCTCTAAAGGACAATTAGTTAAAGGTGATGAAAGCTATCCATTTGAGATTAGCAGTAAAGACCTCGGAAATCCAGATAAGCTAAGATCAGAGATTTATAATGTAGCTGGAAATGAAGGTATTTTTGTTGAAAACTATAATCATTTTATTAACGCCATCAACAAATTTACGAAAGCTAACACTACCTTGATTAAAGAATCATTTGGATATGATGGTCCGGAACACGATCCGCATCGTAGATATATAAGTCCATCTGTAGTAATTGATGCAAAAAGCGTTAGAAACAATTCTGAAATTATCGTTGATTTAAGCAATCGTGGATCTGCCCAGTGGCTAGATTTAACCATGCTGGACGCTCAGGCAGAAAAAGATTTGATAAAACATATCAATGATGATTTATTAAATCTTACAGATTTTGGAATTACACATGCTTTATTAGGACATACATTTTCTCCTATTATAGAGCCCTGGTTATATCAAAATGACCGCACACGATATATATTATTTATTCGTGGTAGTTCTGGAGAAGGTAAATCTTTTATAGCACAAACTATGCAGCATTTTTATGGCCCGCATTTTGGAAGATATGAATCATGGGCAGCAACAACTAATAGTTTGGAAACTGCGGGATTCAATTACAAAGATACTATATTTTTAATTGATGACTGGAAAAGAGGTAATATTAAGGACCATAGAGGAGCTTTGGGTATTCTTCAAAGTTATGCCGATCGTAGTGCTCGTACAAGATTAACGAAAGAAGCAGAACTTAAACAAGCTAAACCTATGCGCGGCACATTATTGATCACCGGCGAAGATTTAGCTGAGGGACAAAGTTCAGTTATGGCAAGAACCATTACTTTGGATTATAGCCAACCACAGAAAAACATCGCGGCAGGATTAAGAGTGCTGGATAATAGGAAATATTACAGCGCCATTACTGCTAAATATATTCATCATGTATTGCAATATCCTAATAAGGAAACTGTATATCATGATTTTCAAAGAAAAGCACATGAAGAATTTTACAAATATACAATAGGCAAGCATAATGATATTCGTATTGCTCGTAATATGTCTTTATTGTATACTTCTTATTATTTCTTTGCTGAATGGTTTTGGCCGTCAGCAGAGGCAAAAACTAACCAGGATAAATTTAAACAATATTTAATTGATCAGGTAGATAATCTAATAAGACTTACTGCTATACAACGCCCCGCCGAAAAATTCTGGTTTACTATGCGTGATTTACTTGCCATCGGCAAGTTACGTTTACAAACCAGTAAAGATGTTGATCTGGACAAAACCATTAAAATGATTCCAATAATTGGATACCATGGAAGCGGTGGAGAAGATTATCTAATAATGGATACAGCATTAAGAGAAGTAGAAAAATACCTGAGAGGCGCAGGTGAAAGCCTTGAATTCTCAAAAATAACTATTATTGAGGATCTACATAAGGCAAAATATATTAAGAGTCCATCGCCTGTAAAGAAAGTATTTAATAATCAAAATATGTTTGTGTATCCTGTTGACAAAGACAAACTATTAAAATAAATGCCAAGTCAAGAAGAACAAGAAAATCAAGAAATTTTTGCATTAGACGACATTATAAAAAGCTTAGAGCATGTAGAACATGGAAGGATGCCTTCTAAAATTTCTGCATCAAACGCTTTTATAAAGCAAGTGCAAAAAATAAATTTATCGGATATGGCCGAGTTGGAAAACTTGAAGAATTCCATTATTGCTCAGCCCTCTTATCCGGAAATATTATCTACTACAACAAGAATAAACAATTACCATTCTCCGGTATTTATTGCTCCTACAGGCAGTAAAATGTATACTATATTGGGAAGAACTCCAGTAATGAGACGGCCAGAAATAACCTCTAATGATATTGAGATACATATTATTGAGGATGAAGAAGTGTGTTATTGTACTAATCAATTATGGACTGTATTTGTTGTTTGTGGTAAAAAATTTGGAACAAGAAAGTTAGATGCATTAGCGTCTATACTTTTAAAGATAGATTCACCAAACATCATAGTACAGAAATATACTCGTGATAAAAACTATAAAAACACCCAATGGGTGTCAGAATATAATAAGTCAATTTCTAAATTGGAAAAGTATATTTACGAAATTTTGAGGAGTAATGAGTAAGAATAAAACACAAGAGCAAGAAAATTCTACTTCAAAAGAAATAGAATTTATCACCCCCGAAGAGATCTGGGCCAGAAATGAGTATATTTTTGTGGCCAAGAAAAACACCATTGATATAAAAATTTATAAAATTGATGGTACATTGATTGAAGAAAAAAATGCTGACATGAAAGTTAGCGATTTTAATATATTTTTTCCAAAACCAACAGAAATTCTTTATTTTGTTTTAGACGAAGTTGTTGTTTTATTTGGAAAAGATTTCACTGACTTAAGTCTTTCAACTTTAGTTGGCATTCTTAATAAATTGGATAACATGGTGGTAAATATTCTTAAACCATCTATCAAAGATGCACCAGACTGGTTTCCAGAATACGAAAAAAGACTAATAAAGGTTGCAGCAAATATGGAAACATTTCTTGGAGATGAAGTAGATACAAGCCCAGAAGCAGAGGACCTCTAATGGATTTTACACCATATATTGGAAAGCCAATAATACTGATAACAAATGAAACTCTTACAGAAAAAGAATTAAATAATGTTCGTTTACCTAGTACTACATATTTGATGCACAGCCACGGATTTCCAAAGATGGATGCAACTGGTAGAAAATTTTGTATAGTCAGAACTCTCCAGGCAGAAGATCTCGAAGATGAAGACTTCTACATATACTTAAAAAATATGTGGGGGTCTTCTGAATCTATAGATGCATATTTAAAATCGTGCACTATAATAGAAACGATAGAAACAGAACCAGTACAATAGACAAAAGTGATAATAATGAAAAGCAAGACTAAAAAATTTAGAAAGCAGAGAACCGAAATAAAAAATTTATCCATACATTATAAGTTAGAGAAATCCACTGTAAACGTTACATATAAGCATACGAACCATATTAAAACAGCCCTAGCATCAGGTAAAACAAATAACGTACAAGATGTAACTAACTTTACGTTGGAAGACAAAGTGCGTATTCCACGCCTAATAAATGCTACTGGAATCCGCGCATGGGTAAGTGCTTATGCTAATTTCGATGCTTCAAGTATTGTAAAGAATTTTCACCAGATTGACTGGCGACAGGCCAGAGCACTCAAAGCGTGGATAACGAGAAGAGGACATGGCCACGCAGTCACTATAGTCACAAAATAATTTAATGAAAATATTACCTATAGCGAGCTCATCATCCGGAAACTGTACTTATATTTGGACAGAGGATGCTCACATTTTAATAGATGTGGGTGTCTCTGTCAAAAAAATAACACAAAATACTGGAAGAGATAAGTTCGATGCTATTATAATTTCACATGAACATTCGGACCATATTAACTCCGCCGGCCCTGCTGGTAGAAAGTTTAAATGTCCTGTATATATGCATGAGTGGAGTTATAATGCAAAAAAACATCTGTTTGAAGATGTTACAATGGTAAATCTAAAACCATCAGATATTTTAACATTTGGTGATATAGAGATTAAAACGTTTAGTACAAAGCATGATGCAAAGTATACTTTTGGATTTTTAATAAAAGATACAACTTATAATAAAACATTATGTTATGTTACAGACACGGGAATTATTACCCCGCTAATGGTACAATATATGACACACGCTGATGCGTATTTTATTGAAACAGATTACGATGTTCAAATGCTAAAAGATTATGAATATTATTCTGATTATTTAAAAGAACGTATAGCAAGTGCATATGGACATTTAAGTACCGACGATGCATTAGATGGCCTTGAAAAAATAGGGATAGACAAAACATCTTTTGTAATATTTGCCCATTTGTCAGATCGAACCAACAGATCAGACAAAGTTTTAAAAGCGGCAAGAAGTAAATTTCCTAATTATTCTGGAACATTTCTTATTGCTCCCACGTTGGACCCTATAGAATTAAAATGAGAGTAACTACATACCATAAAAGAGTTTGGAAAGTAAATCATTTGGAAGCTGTCCTGGCTGAACCATCAAAAAAGTTTGGAAAACGCAATATGGCATCATACAATATTGAAAGTGATTATGTTGGTGTTGTGTATTCCGAGACAGAAAAAATGATGGAACTCTATGTTGGCTATAAAGTTGATGCAGAAAAAACCATTCCTAATATAATAGGATTAGCAGTAAAATTAGAAATAAACAAGTTAAATCTCATAAAATGCGAAGTAATGAAACACTTAAAAATTTGGGATCATCATACCCAAGTAATCAATAAAATGCTTGAAAAGATAGAATAATTTAAGTATATTTACAACGCAAAAACCAAAATATTATGGAAAATATTATAGTATGGGACATCGAAACTGTCCCGCAGGTTTCACTATTTAGTGAATTGCAGAAAGAAAAAATGGCTAACAGAATAGATTATTACGTAGAAAAAAGTGATATGGATCCTGGTGAGGCTGAACGATTAGTAGCAGCCACCAATCCGTTTTTTGGCCAAATCATCTGTATTTCAATGTATGAAATTTCAGATAGATTTCCATCTGGTAATCGGTCAACCCTGGTAGCAGCTCCCAAACAAATGAAAAATGGATTAGTAGAGCCAGAAGAAAAAATTTTGCTCGAAGATTTTTGGGATTATGTCAAAGGATTTACTGGTACGTTTGTAGGATTCAATAGTCTTAGATTTGATACCTGGTTTATACAGGTACGTTCAATGAAGCATCGTGTAGAAGTAACAAATAATGATTTTCTAGATTTACGATTATATCAAAATTATCCACATTATGATGTTATGCAGCATTTAGCCAACTGGACAATGAATTTAAGGCCATCATTGGAACTTGCATGTGAATTCTTTGGTATCCCTACACCAAAAGAAGGTGATGTGAAGGCAGATACGGTAGCGGCTGCTTTCCAACAAGGAAAAATAAAAGAAATAGCAGAATATGCCATGAGAGATGTTGAAGCAACTTATGAAATCTACAAAATCACAAAAAACTATCTCAAACATCAAAACGGAAACTGGAATAAGAACAAAGATTGGAAAAACCGTTCTTAAGCTAGATTGGGATTCTCGGCAGTGGATTTACCACTTTGGAAATTCCGGGCCCTTTTATTTGACATCATTAGAAAATGTTTATAATCATCTAGTTGATGATATGATCAAATATAAAAAAGCGCCGATAGATCCAATAAAATTGAAACAAACATTAGCATCTGCTAAGAAAGAGATGCTAAAAATTATAGAGGATGTGGGGAAAAAGTTGGATGAACAACGCACCCTCACAGAAACCAGTTAACTAAATGAGTTTATTTGAAAAAGCAGAACCAAAAGCAAATCGCTTAAAGATGTATGTTTATGGTCCCTCTGGATCCGGAAAAACAGTAACTTCTCTCCATTTCCCGAATCCAGCTGTAATTGATACAGAAAAAGGAACTAATTTCTATGGTGATAAATTTAATTTTTATCGCCTGCAAACACAGGATCATGAAGTAGTTGATAAAGCAGTTGACGAATTACTTGCAGATCCAAAAGATTTTAAAACATTTGTAATAGATCCTATCCGCAGAATTGATGATAGTATCGTATTAAAACAACTAAAAAGAATGCGAGTTAAAAAAGCGAACCCCAATTATTCGCTGCAACCGCTTGATTACAAAGTAATAAAAGAAGAAAGAAATATTCTTTTCAGAAAAATATTATCTTTGGATATGAATATTATTTTAACCGCCCCTACCAAGAACCAATATTCTGAAGACGAGGGCGAATTTATGAAAATTATTGGCGTACAACCAGATGGTCCAAAGGACTTGCCATACTTGGTTGACGTTGTCTTAAGGCTAGAAAAAGACGAAGATGGAAAAAGGCTGGCAATAGTAGAAAAAGATAGAAGTAATCGCATGCCTGAAACTTTTGAATTCAGTTATCCTTCTTTTGTTAAGTATTTAGGTGTGGATGGGTTAGAAAGAGAAGCTGTTCAATTTGAACAACAGTCAAGTTTTAATCAAGCCGCTGGACGCAATAATGAAGTGGTATTCCAGGGAACCACGGTATTAACTGCAGGAATTACTGCAGCTCAATTAGAAGAACTACAAACAATAGTCTCTACTCTTGATGAAGAAGTAGTAAACCACAAACTTCTGGACGAATATGCAGTTACAAGTGCTCTTGACTTAAGAGAAGATGAAGCTGCAATGTTTATCTCATCATTACAAGAAATAACCACTGAGAACTAATGATAAATTTTACTAACGTTGAAACAGGAAACGTAAAAACTGCTTTACCCGAAGGCTGGTATGTGGTAAAAGTTGTTAAGGCTGAATTGCAAGATTCAAAAAATGGCCCCAGAACTTTAATTAATACAGAATTTAATATTCTTTCTCCAGCAAAATATGATAAACGCAAAGTTTGGAATAACTTTAATCTCGGTTCCAACTCACTTTGGGCGTTAAAAACTTTTCTGGAAAAAGCAAAATCTGATTTGGTTAATCGCGGAGATGTTGACGAAGACGCAATCGTGGCCTCTATGCCAGGATTAATATGTAAAGCATTTCTAGAGCCAGACACCACTCCTTCTGGTGACCCAAGAAATAAAATTACTAATTGGAAAGAGGTAACTGACGGAGATACAGATAATGCTCCGACAGAAACACCTATCGGACAACCAAAGAGTAATTTATTTAAATAGTATGTTTTGAGTTCGGTTATGGCCAGATTTTTGCCTAACCGAACTCTTTTTTATTTTAAAAGGAGAACAATAAATGCCTAGTTACACAATGAATGAATTGAAATCTAAAAAGAAAAAACAGCTTATCGAAATCGCCGAAAACTTAAATCTTGATGCATCTGGTACAAATAATGAGCTTGTAGAAAGAATTTTTACACATAAACCTTCTTTTAAAGAAATGGTTGACGCGGCCCCAGTCTTGAAAAATGGAGATTTAACTATTTCTATAGAAGATGTTGCGGATGCCGTAGCAAAAACCTCAATCCCTGAAGAAGATATTCCTGTGGGAGTAGAAGTAAATAATACATATGAGGAAGACATACAGAGTGAAACTACATCTGAAGATGAAAATAAAGACGAAATTAAAGACGAAAAACCTCCAGAAATTGCTGCGCCAGTTGCAAACGGCCGACCTTCAGAAGATCAGTTAAGGCCTCTTAAAATTGTAGGTGATAATACTGCAGAAGATATTCTAAAAGGATGGCAACATACCATTCAAGGTTTTTATCGAAAACATACTCCTGGTATGGCCCCTTCTAGGCCAGCATCACCGACTGCAGTTGCTGAACAGCTAGGTGTTCCTGGAGCAGTGTCAATATTAGCACAATGGCAAGAAGCAATAATTTCCCAACTACGTCCTATTCGTGGATTAGCCCCAACTACTCCAAAAACTCCTAAGGAAATAATCCAAATTATTAAAGGTATATAATTCCCAGGAATTATGGTATGACGCAAAAACTTTATATTCCGGTTGGAATACCGGCTTCTGGAAAAACTACTTACTGGGCTGAACATTTTGACAAAGAGCAAGTATTGAGGATTTCTAGAGATGATATAAATACAATGTTATCTGGGCCAGTATACACACAAAACATAAATAATGTTATCAAAGACTCTGAAAATGTAATTTTAGAATCTGCCCTTCAAGCTGGATTTAGTATTTATATTGATAGAGTTAATCTTACTCCAAAATCTAGGAAAAGATTCATTAATAAGGCAAAAAATATAAAAAGAGACTTGTATGTTGTTGCTTTATATTTTGAACCTGATTTAAAAGAGGCTGTTTTACGAAATGAAAGTAGAACAGATAAAACATTAGATCAGCGTGAAAAGTTAGAAGAATTTATTCCAGAAGCATTACGAACATTAACAAAACCTTCTTTTGAAGAAAGTTTTGATGAAATCCATTTTATAAAGCCAGATGGGACAACCAAAAGAGTGGAAAAACTTCGAGAACTCGATCAAGAAAGTAAATTACAAATATCGTAAAGATAAGTTGGCGGTAATCGAGTATCATGAAATACCGGTGAAGGGAAATATCCTAAAACAATCCACTGTGGATTTTACTGGTGTATATGGTCCCAATGGAAAAGGGATTGCATTTGACGCAAAACAGACGGGGGAGACAACTAGTTTCCCCCTGTCTAATATGAAACAGCATCAAATAGAATTTCTAAGATATTGGGATAAGGTAGGTGGTGAAGCCTACGTATTTATACAATTTTATAATGTCCAAGGTTTTGAAAAATTTTATATGACTCCTATTTCCTTAATATTAAAATATTGGGATAATAGAAAAAAAGGTCGCAAATCTGTGCCTCTGTCAGATTTTCAAAAAACCTGGATGAGAAAAACAGAAGACTATTTAAATCTATATGAAAAGAATAATAGCAATGGTAGGGACTAGCCCAATGTTTGGTATGGTTCAAGAAATACCTTCATTAGAGAAGTTAGAAATTGAACTTTTACCAATAGACCCAATGCCATCACAGGAAGAGTTGGATATAATAGAAAAAAATGTAGGATTACAAATACAGATAATTCGTTATCCACATACCATTAAATCATCTTTAATTGGAGCCATAATAGATGTAACAGACTCCCCAAAAAATCCAATAGAATAATAATGACTAATAAAATATTATTTGATACCGGATTACCGGCAAAGAACAGACTAAGAATTAATGGTCATGGAATACATCAATTCGAAGTAAAAATTTCCAGGCCAAAAGAATATCCAAAAGCCCTGATAACTACATCAGATTTTGGTAAACAAAACAAAATAATGTTATATCCTGATATTATTACATCAGGCGTTACAATCATAACAATTATAAATTTAACTCCTTATCCGGTTGATCTTGAGACCGGAGATCATATAGGAACATTAGTTTCTTTTCCATCACATTGTAATTGTAATACTGAAACAGAATAAGGAGAACAACGTGAATGGAAAGGTTTAAATTATCAAAAACATTTCTAGAACAATACATTGGTAAACAGCCTAATTGGGGACCACTTGGGTATATAACATACAAACGTACATATTCTAGATCTATAAAAGAAGAAAAAAGAACAGAAGAATATTGGGAAACTTTAGAACGCGTAATAAACGGTGTATATTCTTTGCAAAAAATACATGCCAAAACTTTAAAGCTTCCATGGAATGATCAAAAAGCACAACGCTCAGCACAAAGAATGTTTGAACTTATGTGGGAATTTAAGTTTACTCCTGCAGGTCGTGGATTTTGGATTATGGGAACAGACTTTATGTATGAACGTGGATCAGCCGCACTTAATAATTGTGCCTTTGTAAGTACTAATGAAATCAGCACAAACTTTTCAGCACCCTTTTGTTTTATGATGGATATGCTTATGCTTGGAGTCGGTGTATCAGGAGATACAAAGGGGGCAGATACTTTAAAAATAAGTACACCCAAACAGGCGGAAGACGACGATAAATTTATTGTAGCAGATACTCGAGAAGGTTGGGTAGCCGCGCTTGAAATGGTGCTTAATTCTTTCATTGGAAAAGGAAAATTACAGACCTTGGATGTATCACAAGTAAGACCCTCTGGAGCACCAATAAGGGGTTTTGGCGGTGTTGCTTCTGGTCCCGGGCCATTAGTAGATGCTCTAGAAGATATAATAAAAATATTGCATCCAAAAAATAATGGTGGAGAAGATTATAAAATAAGATCTGATCAAATTGTTGACATTTTCAATTTAATAGGCCGTTGTGTCGTTGCAGGCAATGTTAGAAGATCTGCAGAATTAATGCTAGGTGCACCAGATGATGAAGTTTTTCGCAAATTAAAACAAGATAAAGAAAAACTTATGAGTCATAGGTGGGCTAGTAATAATTCTATCATTGCACATATAGGAATGAATTATTCAAAATATGCAGAAGATACAGCAATAAATGGGGAGCCAGGATATTTTTGGTTGGAAAACTCCCAAAAATATGGACGTCTTATAGATAAACCCAATTGGAAAGATCGACGAGCATTAGGAACTAATCCTTGTTCAGAACAAACATTGGAAAGTTTTGAATTATGTAACCTAGTAGAAACATATCCTAGTAATCATGAAACTTTGGAAGATTGGATAAAAACATTAAAATTTGCGTACTTGTACGCTAAATCCGTTACATTATTATTAACTCACGACGAAAGAACTAATGCAGTAATGGGTCGTAACAGAAGAATCGGGCTATCTATTTCTGGAATAATTGATACATTTAATAAATTTGGAAAAAGAAATACATTAATAGCAATGGATAAAGGATATCAGTACATAAAAGAATTAGATAAAATGTATTCTGATTGGCTATGTATTCCTCGCTCTATAAAGATGACAACCGTTAAACCTTCGGGCACAGTATCTTTATTAGCTGGAGTTAGTCCTGGTATTCATTATCCTCATTCAAAATATTATATAAGACGAATTAGAATGATGGATAATAGTCCTTTAGTTCCCATATTAAAAAAGGCTAATTTTCCTATAGAGCCAGACAAATATTCTCCCAGCACCACGGTTATTTCTTTTCCTATAGAAGAAATATATTTTAGTAAAGGAAAAAACGATGTTACTATTTGGGAACAGGTAAAAAATGCTGCAGATTTACAGTATTATTGGTCTGACAATCAGGTTAGTATAACTGTGACTGTCAAAGAAAATGAAAAACAAGACATAAAAACGGTACTAGAAACATATGAAGACTCACTAAAATCAATAAGTTTTTTGCCTTTGACAGAGCACGGATATGAACAACCACCATATGAAGAAATAACAAAAGAACGATATAAAGAAATAATTAAAAAATTAAAACCTTTAAATTATGATAAACTAAATGGCAACGGAACTGTACATGATTATGACGAAAAATATTGCTCAAACGACAGTTGCGAAATGAAAATACCTGACAAGGAGTAAAATTATGCGGTATGAAAATCGCAAAAACGGACACAATAAGTTTTATGAAATTGATTTAATTCCAGGACCAGACGATTCTCAAGGAAGAGAAACATTTGCAGTACGTGCTAAATGGGGAAAAATTGATACCCCCCGTCCACGTGCCGAAATAAAAGCGGCAGGAGACTGGAATACCTGTTTTAAAGAGATGCAAAGATTAATCAAAAGAAGAGAGCAAAGAGGATATCAAAAAGTATCGGATAAAAAATAGGTATAAGAAAACTAGAATTTAACCATCTAACTAAAAAATGATAGACTTATCAACGCCCTTAGGAACCTATTCAAAAAAGGGCACTGTTGAAGAAATTCAAATAGAAACAGTTAATATTCCCATGGAAGAGAATGAGCCGCCTAAACAAAGAGATAAGATTTGCTTAATGATCAAACGGGAAGATGGAAAAATTATTCGAGTTAATGAAGTATTTGTACAAGATTATAAAGGGACAAAGAAACAACGAGGATTGTGGGTATCTACTGATGCTTCCGGATCAGTGAACTACTTTTCTACACTCGGAAAATTTATGAGAAAATACGGAAAAACCACTATACAGGATTTAGTAGGACTTGAAATTGATCTCTTCGTTGGAGAAAAAGACTTGCTAGTTGGTAGTGCAGATTAAACCTGATTTATGTCAGGTTTTTTCATTTTGGACAATAACAGATAAATTAGAATAATATATGAGAACAAATTTTCGTAACTTAAAAATTTCTAACAAACTGCTAGACTTAAATATACCCGATGAAATATTTAAAGAAGCAGAAGACGTATACAAAAAACACAAAACTAATAAATTAGAAAATGAATTTGCATACTGCATTTTTCAGCAAAAATATATTTTAAAAACTCGTTTATCAAAACCACCTTATGGAAATGATGATAAAGTGGTTGGATTACAAGAACGATGCGGAAAAGAAGATGATAACGGACGTTGGTTTGAAACTGCAGAAACCAGGTTTAGTTTTGTTCCAACTATAACAGACATAAAAGCCATAAACTATATAAAATTGAATATGCGAGTATGGGCAAAGCCCAGAGGTATTTTCGATAATATGGATGATTACAAATATGCCATTATTGATTATATTCGTACGCACGATACCCTCTCAAATACAGGGTATGGCACAATAAATCCACATATTTATACTGATATTGAAAAAGTAAAGGGATTCGTACAACATCTAAATTGGTTATATGATACTGATATCGATACAACTGGTTTTGTTTCTAAAAAAATAGATGCTTTAAATAGTAAATTTAAAGATTTCTCGTGGCAAATACATAATTTCTTTCGTGTAAAAGATATTGATAATAATAGACGTCTTGCGGTAGTAATTAAATTTGGGGCAAAGCGACAATATCATTATGGTTATGGCAGATCATACGATGATTTACAATGGTGTGCTTATGATATTCCTCATGAGAATCCTGCTTATAATTATGTTGATGAAGGAACTTTTGCTGCACAATTTGAAGACCATATTCCTGGAAAGATACAATTTGACAATAGTGTAAAATCTATTCCCAAAAGCTTTGATCCACTTGAATACTATATAGGCCGTAAAAAAGATCAAGTGTTTGTTTTTAATCAAGACATGATTGATAAAGCAAACAAAAAATACATGATAAAACAGGCGATGGATCGTGATAACAAGTTAAAAAAAGAACAGGTGGCTATAAAAATCAACACCCGTATAAAGAATATTGATAAAGATCCATTGAAGTTAAATGAAACAGTATTTAGCGGAAATAAAATAGAATATGCTGGACAAGTTCTAGAAAGTCCAAATGTAGACATTAAAGAATTATTAACAAAAATGCACAGATATCATGATCTAGATGACATAAACTATGATCGTGCTTTTGAAATGTTTATATCTGAATTAATAGGCAATACCATGCATGAATATAATAAAGACATATCCGCAAGAATCGGAGATATCAATATTGTATTACATCAAAAACGTGGAACAAATAAAACTGGTGCACCCTACGCGGTATATTATATAAATAAAATTCGTGTAAATCGAGATGAGTTTGAACCAATATTACGAAGAACTGCTTGTTTTGAAAACGTAGCAACATACAATACCTTTCTTAAGCAAGTAAGTACATGCTCATTAAAGATCCACGGACTACTTGATACAGGAATTGACATACAAGTAAAAAATCCATTAAAAGGTGAATCAATTCTAATGAAATTGGAATTGGTAAGAAAAAATAAACGCCAGCATTTGAAGATTGGAAATAAAGCATTTTTAATAAAAAATACTCCACGAATAGTCAATCTACCAAATAAAGAGTATTTAGATGATATAATCGATGTATTATTAAATCCTGAAAATATAGAAGGAATTACTCCAGAAGATCTACAAGAATTAGTAATTTTGGCACGTAAAGCGTATACCGATGCAATTGAAAAATCAAAGCAATTGCTGGAAAATACGATAGAAAAATTTAAATTAGAAAAAACCACGCTAGATTTAAAAGGCGGAAGAAAATCTGGATACATTGTTCCAGGAAAAATAAAAACATACTTCGTATCCTATGAAAATAACAAGCATACTAGTGATTGTGGTGTATATACATACCCAGATATGCAGTATGTTTGCATAGTTGATAAAACACCAAATCAACAAGTTGGCGTTGACAAATTCGTTAATAGAATTTACGCCCTGGTCAATGATCAATTATTGGCTAAACAAATTAGTACACTGTATTCAAACATAAATTAAAATGCAAAAAACAGAAAAATTCGAAAAAGAAAACATCCATTTTAGAGTAGTCTCTCCAAATGGTGACGACGAATATCAGCTTGACCATCTAACAGCATTAAATAATATTCGTACTCTGGTCAAAGATGAGGCAAAATGGCTATATATAGATGGTGATTTTAAAAATCCAGAAATGCTTACAACAAGAGATCTTGATTTAGCCGAAGATATTATCTTAACTAATGCCTTGGCAGGCGGAAACTAAAATAAGGGGAGAGAAATCTCCCCTTATTTTTTAAGGAAAAATGATACATAAAATTGATATACGACCAGAATTATTGGATGAATTACAACAATATAGCAAAGAACACTATCCAGAAGAATGTTGTGGATTATTAACCGGTATTATAAATCATATAGATAATGAATACAGAGCATTGCCAGTATTTTTTCATCCAATAAATAATGTTAGTAAAACACAATTTAAATGGGATTATATAATGGATCCTAATCAATACTTATCAGTATTAAAAAGAACAACTTTATTTAACAAAGAATCTGCATTGCATTTAACCGCTACTTTTCACACACATCCAAATGGAAGACCAGTTCCAAGCCAATATGATGTAACTGGTGCGGCGTGGCATACCGTATATTTAATATATGGAGTTGCGGCAGATGATCTGGCCGCCTGGTATTGGGATGGTACATATTTTAAAAGAATATCTATAAATGAAGAAAATATTACGCCGGATGCAGTATATCCGGATGGACAAGAAAGGATTTGGGAATCGTGGAAAGACGTAGGATCGCTGTAGTAGGTGGTGGTGGCATAGGCAGTTATTTTTGTAGAGAGCTATATAATTTTGAACAACACGGACAATATGGCGCATATTCAATAGAAGTAACTGTGTGGGATGATGACACGGTAGATACCAAAAATCTCAAATATCAAAATTTCCAAGAATTTGATTTAGGCGATAAAAAATCAGAAGTACTTGGAATGAAATATAATTTTGACTATGAAGTAGATAGACTAACTGAAGAATCTCAGTTAGATGCTTATGATATAGTTATAGCAGCAGTAGATAATAGTCAATTCAGGAAACTTTTATATCATTGGGCAGAAAAAAATCCAGAAAAACATTGGATCGATCTTAGATCGGAAGGGCGTTCAGTTGCATTTTTTACTAAACACGAAAAAAATACGCTGGACAAAATGTTAGAAACATTAGCTGAAACACCAGAAGATGGCACAAGTTGCCAATTAGCACATGAACTAGAAAAAGGAATTATTCAGCAAGGAAATAAAATAATTGCTGCAATTGGTTCTCAGCTTTTCATTAATTATTTAAGAAATGAAAAAAATTCACCTAAATTTATAGCCAGATTTTAATATGAGAAGTAGAAATTTTCCAGTACCAATACTTAAATCTAATGGTAAATTATCAAGTTATTATTGGGCACATTCAGACAAGAATACAAAAGAATGGCTTCCAAATTTTGAAGTAGAATTAGATTTAAGATTGGTAGAAGTACATTCAACACGAGGAAGTTTTAGAACCATATTTGAAGATTTACAAGGCCACCGATATGCAATGATGGGATCAGATTTTAATGAATTATTAAAAAATATCCCACCAATAAATATTAATGGTTTATTTAGCGCGGCGCACAAATCATATGATTATACTATACGTTTGGTAAACCGTGCAAAAGATGAGCCATTAAATGAAAACACAATGATTAGAATGATTGAGCAAATAGAAGGCACAGGTCGATATTAATGTTTGAAGTAAATAATGATTTAAATAATATAAAATATAAAAGCTGGCATAACTGGTTTCATTTCTGTGCTAGCCTTATTCTAACAATTGGATTTTACTTTATAATGCCAGAGAAAAACGTAGTGCATGCCGCATTAGCCGTATGGATGCTTGGAATTTTATGGGAGATGTGGGATGGCATTAACCCATGGTATTATGAATTTGAATATGATGAAAGTAAGCCATACTGGTTAAATTGGTTAAGAGAAAACTTTTGTTATTCAGATAAATTTTCGTTACAAGATGCTTTTGTATGGAATTTGTCCGGTTGCTTAATTGGAATGCTAATACTAAAATTAACAATAGGATAATTTAATATGAATGATTATTTTAAGTTAGGCAATGAAATAATTAATCTGAATGTTGTAGAAGAAAAGTTTTTTGCAGATAAAGATAAGAAATATAGTGGATTTGGAATTTCTTCTGGCAACGGTATATTGCAAATGTTTGCTGATACTTTTCCTTTAATTGCTTCTTGCAATAAAGGTTTGTTAAAAATAAATGGTCACTTTTCATCAGACGAGCCTCCGATAGAATATGTTTTTGATCTTGGGTTTGGTTTCTATGGGATTTTTTATACAATTTTTGATGGTGCAGATTATATATGGAAAGCATCAATATTAAAGCAAAATATGACACAGGAAAACGCTTTTAATATTATAAAAGAATTGTCAAAAATATACATAAAATATAAAAAATCACTTCAAGAAACAAAATTTCTTAAGGGAAAACAAATTTTAGAAGATGTAATTTTACCATATAATCTAAAAAATGCTATATTATCTGACTTCGAGAAATTTCTTAAAAGCCGAGAAAAATACGAAAAGTTTGGCATGATCTGGAAAAGAGGATACATATTTCATGGTCCTCCAGGAAATGGTAAAACTTTATTTTTGAGAAAGTTAGGTTTGGCATTTGGGATAGAAATGGTTGATATTATTACCAGAATAGAAAAAGATGGCACTATAAAAATGCCACATGAATATTATGACCAACCTTTTGCTGATGACAGATCATTCGACATTGAAAAATTTGCCATAGGACACGAAACAGATAATCCAGTATCCATATATTACTTGGAAGATATGGATAAAGTTATAGGAAGAAACGATGATGATTATGCAAAAATAACTTTATCTGATTTTTTAACAGCTATAGATGGTGTTTCTCGTCTTGCGAACGGATTAATCATAATTGGTACTACAAATAATACGGATCAGTTGTCAAGTGCTATATTAGGAAGACCTGGAAGATTCGACCGCATTTACGAATTTAAAAAACCAGATATTTCCGGAATTCTTGGGTTTTTCAAAAGGCGCCAGTTCGAAATTAAAAATGAAAAAACTACAGAAGAATATGTCCCGAAATTAGTTAAAAAAGGATTTAGTATGGCTTTTGTAGAAGATTTTGTTATGTCAAGTATAACACATTATGAAAGACAAACCATCTCAATCAAAGAAGCCGATTATATAGTTGTAGAACTGGAAAAATATAACAAATTCAACGTACAAACAGAAAGCATGGGTTTTAATACATGATGTATCATAAAACTTGGAATCCATGGATATACGAAAAAGGTAGATTACGGCGTACGTCTAATACTACCTTTTTTCGTCCTTTTACATATAAAAATCCTATTAGAATATTTGTAGGTACGGAGGCTGATTTTTTCGACCCAGATGTTCCTCATATGTGGAGAAAAGATGCTGTTGAAATAATAAATAAACAAAAACAACACATCTTTTTGATTCCGAGTTCTCAGCCAGATCTTACATGTATCTTGCCAAATACCTGGATAGGATTAAAAATAGATAATAATACTAACCTTAATGTTTTATTAAGGTCCATCGAACATCTTCCATTTGTTAAAAGATGGTTATTCTTCGATGGTCTAACAAAAAACATAGACTTGTCACCTTTATTTAGATGTGATAATAAAGTACACTATGGTGAAAAGGGGTGGCAGCCTGCATATCCCTGCCAAACATGTCCGGGCGACGGATATACAAATAAATACATGATAGAATGGATAGTAGTGTCTGGTGATAAACGACAGTATATGCGTACTGATATAGTAAGAAGTATTCATCATTATGCTGATTATTTAAACATTCCATTTTATTATAGGCAAGCTTTAATTGGCGGAAAACTAATAAGAAATCCATATTTGGATGGAACAATATATACACAACTTCCAAAAGGATTAATTATATAATGAAGGGAGAATGGAAATTAATGGATAACCAGTCCGCAAAACCTGCTCCGGAATATCCAAAAACACTGACAGGTGTTATACGCATGATGAAAAAAGACATGCAACATCGCTACGGATTTCTTGTAAAAAAGAAAAATGTAAAGGAAATAAAAATAACAAAAATAGACGTAAAAAATGCAACCATGCATTTATGGATACATAAAACAGATAGATATCAAATTCCAAAAATACTCAATATGCTGTTTAAATATCCATTTACTTATGTGTACGAATTCGATTTTTTTGTTGATGATAAAAGAATAGGACAACCCTTTTATACATTAAAAAGTACGATAGAAATAAATCCAAAAAATATTCCAAAAGGAATTACTATATTAAATTGACTTTTGTATTTTTATTTCTTAAATTAAAATCGTTAACCACTTAGAAATATGAAAGTAAGAATAATAGAAGCGAATGGCGTAAAAGAAAAAGTACTTACTTACGAATTTATTTTTAATCAGCAAGTGCTTGATCAGATTGGAGAATGGTCAGTAGCTTCCGACACAAGCAATGTATTTAAAATCAATTGGTCTGGAACTTCCGACGGTACTTCCAGCGTAGGTACAATAACTACTTACGATGCCAATGGCACTATAACATACACTGATGGCGCCAATACTTCTCATACGATTAATTTACAAAATTTTGCAAAATTATATCTACCATCCAGTTAATTATTATGGCTAAAAAGAAACCTGCTATTCCTGAATTTGAAATTGAAATTGACAACGTTTTATCTTTAAACTCTGGCGAACCAGACTTTATGGAAAACACTGAAAATAGTTTGAAAATAAAAAATGCTGTAATAATTAGCATGGGGTGGAATCCTGACAATCACTGGCAAAGGTTCTTGTGGGGAATGTTGAAACATACTCTTATAAGAACGCACCATGAATACTTTGAGCGCGCAGATAAATATTACGAAAGTAAATCTTAGTGGACAAATATTTAAAAGACGTCGGAAAAACAGAGCTTTTTACAGCCGAAGAAGAGCGAAAAATAGCACGAAAAGCAGTACGTGGAAATAAACGTGCAAAGGATGAATTAATTATAAGAAATCTTCGGTATGTAATAGATGTGGCAAAAGGATATCAAGGTCAAGGCCTGCCATTGGAAGAATTAATAGCTGAAGGCAATTATGGAATATGCAAAGCAGCAGAAAGATTTGATCCAGAAAAAGGCATGAAGTTTATAACATATGCCGTATGGTGGATACGACAAAGTATTCTCCAAGCTCTTTCCGAAAATACTCGTGTGGTGCGAATTCCAATTAATAAAATTAATGAGATACAGAAAACACGAAAATTGATGGAACAAGATATGCAAGAAAAGGGAGACTTGTCTCCCTCTGAGTACGAGGTTGATCATGAAATTCTTGAAATGTATTCAGCATTTCCAGTAAGACTTGATTCTGAAACTTCGACCGATCAGCCAATGATTGAATTATTTCCAAATAAAGATGCATTGCCGCCGGACAACAGGTTCGAAGCAGAATCTTTAAGGATAGATTTAGAAACAATATTAGACAATTTAAACGATAGGGAAATAGAAATTTTAAAATATTATCACGGTGTGGATGAATTTAGACCTTTTACTTTGGAAGAGATAGGAAACATTCTTGGTTTAACGCGAGAAAGGATCAGACAAATAAAGAAAAAATCCCTCAAAAAAATTAGACGTAATCCACGTGCTCGTAATTTATTAGACAAATATTTGTAATATGGAATAATATTCTATAATCTTCACAATTTATTCCTTTTAAACTATTACAAGATTTACATAATATTTGTACATTTTCTTTTGTTAATCCTCCACAATCAAACATAACCAAACCAACCAAAAATAAATGAGCGTTTTATTTATAGACACCAAGGATGCTTTCACTGATTTGCTGGAAGCAATTAGACGTTTGGATAATGCCCCACTAGCTCTTGACACAGAGACTACCGGACTAGACCCATTCACTTCGAAATTATTATTAATACAGCTTGGCACTGAACAAGGCAACCAGGCGGTTATAGACGTACAAAAAACATTAGGAACATTTCCTGAATTATTATCAGAATTTAAAACTGTTATGGAACATCCACAACAAGTTTTTATTCTGCATAATGCAAAATTTGATTATAAAATGATAAAGCAGTCTCTTGGAATAGAACTTCTTTATCTAAAAGATACAATGATCGCTGCACAATTAATTCGGGCCGGACTACAAAAGAAAGGTTTCGGATTAGATGATTTAACTCATGATTATAATTTAGCTGATTTGTCAAAATCAGTTAGACAAACATTTGAAAACCACAAAGGCCCTTTTACAGACGAGCAAATAAAATATGCAGCCGATGATGTGGCCTATTTACATAAATTACACAAAGTACTTGTCCTTGATATTGTTGATTTGAAATTAGACTCTGTATATAATTTAGAATGTGAGGTAATTTCTGTCACCGGTGATATGGAACTTAATGGCCTGCATCTTGATTTTGCAAAATGGAGTGCATTAGAAGCAACTGCCAAAAAAGAAAGTTTGCTTAAAAAACAGGAATTGGATAAACATTTTTTGCAACATTGTGAAAAGGATTTATTTGGAGATCCAATTGTAAATTATAATTCTCATGTACAATTAAAACCATTATTAGAACAAATTCTTGGGCATAGTATTCCTGGGACTGGCAAAGAGGTCCTTGAACGTATTGTACATCCTGCTGTAAGGGCATTACTTAAATATCGGGAATATGAAAAACGCGTAACAACGTACGGCACAGGTTTTTATAAAGAACACGTACATCCAAAAACCGGAAGAATACATCCTACATTTGTACAAGTAGGTGGCACTGACTCCGGTCGTTACTCTAGTCGCGAGCCAAATGCACAAAATATTCCACGTGATACTAATTATCGTGCGGCATTCACTGCAGAAAAAGGATGGAAAATTGTAGGTGCCGACTACGCTGGCATGGAATTAGTATTACTTGCGGAATTCTCAGAAGACCCAGAATTCAAAAAGATATTTGATTTGGGACTGGATGCACATGGACACGTTGCTACAATGATTCAAGATAAACTTGTTATCCGTAAAGGCGATAAGTATTTAGATAAAGGAATTGTTAAAGTAGCAACTGAAGATGTCAATGCTGATCTAAGACCAATCGGAAAAAATATTAACTTCGGTAGATGAAAACTAATTATGCCGAAATAAAACCGCCCAAATTCGGGGAAACCTTAACACATAATGGTGATGGCAATCCCGAGCTAAGCTCTTTGGCAAGAGAAAGTGTAGAGGCTAGACGAGCGGTATGTATGCGTTGTGGCAATGAATTGCCAAAAAGAAAACGAAAATTTTGTTCTACAAAATGCTCATCAGCATTTCACTCTTACAATTGGAGAGTGAAACATGGATTTATATCTAAGCCTGGTGTTGGTAGTGGTGGTAATCAATTTGGCACCACAAACCATATGTATAAAAATGGAATTAGAAATTTTAGTAAACGAGCTTTTGATCACTACGATAAAAAATGCAATCGTTGTGATTCAGTGAATAACTTATTAACACATCATATAGACAAAGACAGAACAAATAATGATCTATCAAATCTAGAAATATTGTGTAAAAGTTGTCACCAAAAGCATCATTGCACACGCAACCCAATTACGGGTAGATACATAAAGGGATAGTCCAGGCCCATTGGAAACATTGGGGTACCTGGTAGCTTATGGCCTTGGTCCTACAAGGCTAGCAAACCAATTAGAAGTTGAATACGATGAAGCCCAAAGGCTATTGTCCAAGTTCTGGCATGCATTTCCAAAAGTAAGGGAATTCCTCGATGCTAGAGCTGCAGAAGCTTTAGAAAGTGAATGTGTAAGATGTTATATGGATAACCGACTAAGGTGGCTTAAAGGTTTTAATCTTAGACTTCCAAAACAACGAGCACACGCAGCAAATATTGCAAAGAATATGTCTTTGCAAAGCGGCAATGCCAGTATTACAAAGAAAGCATTAACTCTGGTTAAATATGAAATTATCGCGCGTGGTTGGGACAATGACTGTAAAATCATTAGTACTATCCATGATGAAATTTTATTGGAAGCCAGAGAAAATATTGCAGAAGATGCAAAAAATATGTTAAGTAAACTTATGGTTGATGCTGCACAATTATGGATAAAACATACGCCAGTGAAAGTAGATGCTTACGTAGCAGACCATTGGAAAAAATAACCAGAAAACATTGTGAACATATTAATCGTAGGTAAAATGACAAGTGGTAAAACAACGGCCGCTAACCTACTTGTTAAGGAAATACCTAATAGTAAAATATTAAGATTGGCCGGACCAGTTTATGACCTGGTTAACAATATTGACGAAGACTGGAAAAGCCTTATCAATAAATATATTCTTCCATATTACGATCCCAGGGACGAAATACAAACAAAATTAGGGTTAGATATTCCTGAAGAATTTTATACTGCGTGGCATAAAATTATTTTTGAAACTCGTTTTATTCCACATGAAAAACCTAAACCTCGCAAACGATTACAGTTTCTTGGTACAGATGGCGCTAGAAAAAGGATAGATGATCAAATATGGATAAAAATAGCAGATGCCAAATCTAAAAAGGATCCAAATACAGTATGGATAATAGATGATTGCAGATTTAAAAATGAATTTGAATGGTTTGATAGAAATAATTGGCAATCTATATTTTTGTTTATATCAAAAGAAACCCAAGAAGCACGAATAAAAAAGTTATATGGAGAATTTGATAAATCCGTTTTAGAGCATCCTTCAGAGAAGGAAATAGACAGTATTCGGGTCCCAACTGAATGCATTGTAGACTCTAATCAACCTCCTCAGGAAATGTTAAATGACATAAAGGAGTTTCTATGCAAAAAAGGCCTATCATTCTAGATGTAGACGGGTGTATTCTTTCTTTTGATAAAGCCTATGCCGTCATACTAAAAGAAAACGAAAATATAGATCTAAACGAAGATGACTTTAAGCAATGGGATCTTTTAAAATCAAGAGGATATAGTCGCAGACAGGTATATAAACTTGTAGTAAAAACTTGGGAATCGGATTTATTTGAAAATCTTTCATTTATAAAAGGAGCCAAACAATTTTTAGAATGGTCATCCAAACGCTTCAAAATAATATATAATACTACAGTGCCAGAAGCATACAGAGAAAAAAGGGTAAAAAACCTAAATAATCTTGGTATTCTTGACGATTTAAAAGCCGATTTGAGGTTTGCAAAATCACATAGGGATAAATCAAGGATAGTTGGAGAGTATGAAAATCCCGTGGCTTTTATTGATGATAAACCAAAAAATGTTTCTTCAGTAAAACAAGATTGGCCTGATTTAACATCAATTTGGTATAATCATGCTGGCCTTATGGAAATTTATGATTATGACCCTAAACCAGATTATGAAGCACATTCATGGTCAAACGTAAAAAAAGTATTACAGAAAAGGAATGGACAATAATTCTTAGAAAACCACAATTTCAAATGAAGTTGGTGCCCAAATCACAATTAATCACAAAAAAAGATGAGAACTTAATCGGACAAAAAATTATTAATTGTTATGAAGGAAGTCGCTATAAATTAACTATTAAAAATATTTATATTGATGAAAAACAACAACTTTGTGTTGAATGTATTGACAATGACCAAAGATTAAGAACCTTATTAGCAAAGGATTGCAAGCTTTTAAAAAATCCTGGAATAAGAAAAAAGAATTCCAAGCCTTCTACTTCAAAATCTCCGACAAAGCGTAAGCGACGTAAAAGACGAAAAAAGGCAAAAAATTCATAAATATCTATTTGTTGTGTTTCGCAACATTATTGATATTCCTGTGTGCTACATAGCCTTCGACCGGCACGTCCTCCTCGCAAGCCGCGTCTTCGGTCCCTCCAGCAAAGAAGGGCACCTTCCTTGCTGTAGGCCCCTTGCTGCGGCCAGCTCGCTGAGTACGCACTCGGTCATCGGCCCCCTAGGCACACAGGCAAGTCCGGGAAAAAGAACCCAAACCGCAGTAATCCTGGAGAAAATACAAATTAAGAAAAATGTTGGGCCCGTCGGAGAGCCCTGTCATTTTTCTTTTTAATATTTAGACTTAGACTAATTAACTAAAGGAATATTTCTATGGCAGAAGAAAGTAAAACTCAGCTACACCAGCACCTTGCTGCAGAGCCAAATGTTAAAGAAAAAGAAAGAAATTTGGCTAAAGAGGCAGAAAATACGCTAGGCAAAAAACAGCATCATTTCGCTGGCAGATTTCGTGTATACCAGCCCAAAGAAGAGGGTGGAGAACAATTTCCTCCTGAGACAGAGCCTTTGGTAACAACTGTGCAAGAAAAAATATCATATTATTTTGATGCTCTGTCAGATGCTATCAATCATTCGATAGTGAAAGAAGAAACCAATGCAGTGGCAACTGCTAATTTGGTTTATGAAGGATATACTATTGCAGAAAATTTACATGCAACGTCTTTACTAAGCTTGGAAAACAAATTAAAACAATTAAGATCATTGTTGATGTCAATTCCAACCTTAGACCCAAAGTTTAATTGGAAATGGGACAAGGACAATAATTATTACAAAACCGATCCACTCCAAACATTCAAATCCAAAAAAGTTCCGAAAGTTCTAGTAAAATATGAGGCAACAAAAGAACACCCGGCACAAACCGAATTAGTACATGAAGATATGGTAGTCGGCACTTGGAATGAGACAAAAGTATCTGGAGCCATTACCCCTAAAATGAAATCAGAAATTCTTTCTCGTCATGATAAATGGGAATTGGCGGTTAAAGATGCTCGCCAAAGAGCCAATAATGCCAAGATCGTTGAAGACGAAAAACTTGGTAAAATAATAACAGGTAATATTTTACATGGTGGTTTATCAGTATAAACGACACTAGACTCACGCTAAGACTTAGACTCATACATCGTATCTTACCAGTATCCTAATCGCCATTGTTACATAATTGTAGCAATGGCCCTCTATTGGGAGAACGGAGTGTAATTCGATTCAAACTTAGCTTATTGTGTCCAGATTTATACTGCCACACGCCCGAAAGTAATCGCTTATTTTATATTCCTCCAAAGCAGGGGTTCGATTCCCTTCCGCGCCTCAAGTCACAAGATGGAGAATACCACCTTTAACAAAAACCGGGATCTCTACGCAATGAGAGGAGGTTATCACTCTTACATGATAACGGTGGCTACGACGAGACAGTAGTCAGTATTTGTAGGTTTGCTCTGTGCGAAAACCTTCATGTTGGTTTCATTACAAAACTCGCGTAGCCAGGATTCGCGCGACAAACATAGTTGACAGTTTGTAAAGGACAGTGACATCCAAATCCTTATATGGCGCGGTAGTCCAGAGGTAGGACGTGGACGTTTCAGATTAAAAAAATAAGTTGATGAAATTACATTATAGGGCATAAGCAGTCATTCTTTGGATAGAACAATCTAACACATTGTATTTTTGAAGAATACATTATAAGCGCGGCATACCCAGGGTAGGGCAGTCGCGCTTTTTTATAAAAGGAGAATTTAATGGCAAAAGTGGCAGGCGATACTTATATCGCTTTAGTTTTGGATGGAAGTGGCTCCATGAGCGCCGACATCGAAACAACAATCACCGGAGTAAATGAAATAATTGACTTAATGCGAGCTGAAAAGGCAAGACTCGCTGGAAAAGTAAAAGTATCTCTAGTATTATTTCGTAATAGAGAGGGCGAAGTAGTTTATTTTAATGAGGATGCTAGGGTAGCAAAACACCTCGATCATCAAAACTACGTTCCATCTGGATCTATTCCTATGTATGATGGCATTGGTCAGGCAATAAAATTAATTGATGGTGTTATTAAAGATGATGATGCCGCATTAGTTTATATATTTACAGACGGATGGGAAAACAGCTCATCTATATTTTCTCGAGACGAAATCAATAACATGATTTTGGAAAGGGAAGAAAAGGGAAATTGGACATTTGTATTTCAAGGAATTGAAGGACTAGAAGATAAACAAGAATTAAACTTTGTTACAAATAACACATTTTCATATACAAGTTCTAATGCCGGACGCGCTGAAGCCTACGCGGCAACTGCAGAAGGATTTGCAAAATATTTTGACGCAAGGCGGTCTGGAATTACACAGCTTAATAATTTTTATGATCCGAATACACCAGACATCATTATTAATAAAAAAGATGAAGAATAAATACCGATATAATTATCGGTATACTTGACCTGCGGAGGGTAGTTTAACAAATTGAAAACGCGTGTCGGCATAAGCCCTGAAGCTAGGAGCCTTTTCCGTGAAAAAGAGGCAGGTTATACGGCAGCGGCGAGATGCGAATTTATTATTCGTCCCTCTAAAGACAAACAAACATAATTAAGAAAATTTGAGGTCCGCGGAAGTATTTCCGGCGCGTGACGTAGTACTTCCTTGGAGCTTCCGTAATGATGGTATAAGAGCTCTTACTTGAAAAAGCACATCCTTTTCGTTCGGAGCGAACAAGGCCTCGCAGACACCTACACCGAGTGCATTGGTGTAAATCCATCGCGGTACAGGGGATAAGTGATGAAAAATTAATCTTGTGCAAGAGGTTAGAATCCTCAGCGGACCTCTTTAATTTTTAGGAAAGGTGTTATGGGCAAAAAACAAGGCAGGAATAAAAAGAAGTGCGAAGCATACAAATTGGAACATCGTCGAGAAAAAAATAAAGAACAAAAAAAATTTCGCTATGAAATGAAGATGGAAAAGGCCAAACAACGTAAATTAAAAAGACAGGCGGCAAAAGCAGAAACGCCTGTTTCGAAAGAAACAATTGACGCAAAGGAGTAACTTGCTCCTGCCTGAGCCTAGAGAGACGTCTCGTCTTTCGTTTAAGGCTCTATTTGTTGTAACTCTGACGTCCCTGTCTCCGTTACAACAAAACCGTCCCCGACCAGGCGACCAGAGACAACGTGCGGCCAGCTGCAGCGCCTAAGGCCTGCTGCAGTGCATGCGCGAGAGTACTGTGCCCTGATTCCAGTCGACGGGCTGCCACGTGAAGGTACCCCCCTTCAGGACCGCGGGCGCCTAGGGCGCCTGGGGTACGCCGGCCAGTGGGACCATGCAAGGCGGCCGTCGCGCGCACGCTCGGATCCGGATCCAGGTTTCTGGCGGCTGGAGCCCGAGAGAGACGCGATCGTCGTCGAAGCAGAAGAAATGAGATGCATCGGGGTGGCGTCCCCCGCTCGTTTCTTCTAGGAGTATTAGTTAAATATTTCTAGAAGAGATGAGCATGACGTTTCGTTTTGCCAGAACATCTCATTTTATCCGCCGAGCAATCGCATTCCAAAAAACTCGGAGATAAATCTCCGAGTTTATTTGTAACCGCTCTAGTCCGGCGGATAAATAGCAAGCACCAGCTGGGAAATATTCCCAGCTGTGCCGCCTTGCGATGTGAGCTGTAGATAAAACAGAATACTTCGTTAGTTGCAACGACTAACAAATTAGAAAAAATAAGCATCTTCAAATTAAAATTAACTGCCGAAGACAAGGGGATGTAAAGTACAGCTCTTTTTTTTATCTTAAGCTGGTATAAGAAAAATATAAATAAAAAAGGAGAAAATTATGGTTTGTCCGAATAAAGAGATGTGCCTAATGGAAAAAAAATATCTCGAATCAAGAATTAAAACTTTAAAGGATGATGGAAATCCAATTTCGGAACTTCTTACAATACGACTAGAAAAGGTTAACAAGCGTCTTGAAGAAATAGAAAAAATATTTCAAGAAACAGAAAAAGTCCTGGATGAGACTGAAATAGCGATTAGTGGAAATGCAAAATAAAGGGAGGAAATGCTCCTCCCTATATTTTTACATTAATTTTTAAGCACTAACAATAATTGGCTGGATACTATCTGCGATAATATTAACATTTTCCATTACTATCGTCTGATTTGCACCAACATTCATTTGATGAGATTGAACCATGCAGTTTTGAAGTAATATCATTGCTGTTTGTTCATCCTCACTATCGTGTACTATTAGAGCTAATCCAAATGGCTTATTAAAGAAACTAGAAGCCAGATTTAAATAGAAGTGTCCTTCACCTGTCGCAGGATAATTGCTAGCATGTCCAGGAGAATCTTCACTTGCATCTTGTTCTGGCAAGGTTCCACTATACTTTCCATAGTACATAGCAGCTAATAGTGAATCACCATTAAATATTACTCGACTAAGTCCTACTTGTACTCTTGTACGTCCCGGAATCATGTATGGTTTTCTTGAACCAATTTCAAACAATTGTTGAATTTGTTTATTCTGCACTACTGCAGCACTCTCAAGAATACCTATAGGATACAATTGACCGGCTAAATCTGTACCTTCGTCCACGTAGGAAGGACCAGCACAAATAACTATGGATTCAGATGATACAAAATTTTCATTATTATTTAATACATCTGGCTCTACGTGTGCTTCTTTAAATTCCCAATCTTGGTATGTTGTCTTGGCCATCTAATTCCTCCTTAGAACTGTAGATCTATCTTAATGTAATTGACAGGATATTTGACCAATACATTTAGACTTACTTCTATTGTATCAGCAGCTTCTTCGGCCTGTGCAATACTAAGAATTTTAATGTCGTTGACATGGCCATTTTTAACAAGATACAGAATTTGTGCTTGTATAGTCATGGTAAGCAGCTTCATAAACTGTGGACTAATATTATAACGTCCAATATATCCGGATAATCCGTTACGCATGAATTTTGCAACAAAGTCTAATGTCTTTAGAATGCTTAATTCACGTCTTTCAACAGAAGTCATATCTGTTGTAAGTTGATGTCTACAGTAAATTGGTGCTGTTTCAGATGTTTGAATTAATAGATAATTACCACCTTCGGCCATTGTGTTAAGGTCAGATTCAGTAAATTTATCCATCGAATATTTCAAACGACTAACACCGGTAATAGCTAAATTAGTGAATGGTGTTTCAGGAGGATATCCAGAAATCATTCCACCAATTGCAGCTGCACCTATATATCCAGGAACCGGAGAATTCACTATAAGAAAAGTATTGTCTGTAGCTATATTTGATAACACTGTCGATGTCAAAACATCGCCTTTTTTATAAGAATATTTTGTGCCACTAACAGTAACAGTTTTATTTTCCCCTAAATAAAAAGGTATTCCGGTTACTCCCTGAACTGCATCACGATAAGTATCCGTCAACGTGGACACATGTCGTGTTTCAGTTACAAACATTGTATCTGGAAATACGTAGACAAGTCTACGTTCTTGTTGATTGTACGCAGCTTCTTTAATTGCACCGGCAGTCACTGCTGTATCTGCCAGGTCAGCTGATGTAGGTGAGCCGCCAGTGTCTTTCCAAGGAATACTTGGAGCTGCAACAACCATTCTTTCTCTTTTTTCTTCCGGTTCAGAATATGTTATTGCATGTGTTTTAAATGCACTTATTGTGGCATCAGTTGTTGTTAAAGGAACCATTGCATAAATTTCTTTGGTCTTCAACGTGTCAAATGCTACATCAGCAGATGTAAATTCATTTGATGTTTCCACTGGTGTGTCTTCCTGTGTAGGAGACGCAAAGACGTATCCAGCAGTATTTAACATAGCTTTATGAAGTGCCACGCCCAGCGGATTATAAGATATTGTGGATCCAACTTTTTCTTCTATGTCAGTTAATGTTGACATGGTTAAAAATGGATCTAAATCGGTACGAAGTGCACGATATCCAATTTCAATTGCTGCGCCATTTTCTAGCCCAGTAACTTCCGGATATGTTGAACCCAAACCTGCGTTAATTTGTACAGAAGTTGCTCCAGGTGTAAAATCTGTTCCAGATTCTAAATGAACTCTCGTTCCAGCTGATGCTCCTGTACCACCAATAAGATCAACATACACACTTGCTGTATGTACTTCAGCTCCAGATGGAAGACCGGCATAATCTACATCAATTTGGACACCACTATATACATCAGTATAAGAGTAGTCTCCTACTTCTTCAACAAAGAATGCCTTTCCAACTAAAACTGTTCCTAAATCTGGAGATATCAAACTTGGAGAAACGCGTACTTGGGTTTGAGTAACTTCGACGCCTGGTTTTACGTAAGCCATAAAGATTACTCCTTAATAGTTAAAAGCCTTTAATTATATCTTTTGTCATTTTTGGTAATTCTACGGTCGTCATATGAGCCATAGCCAATGGTCTCAGTGGTCCCCAAAGAATACTTTCTTTAGCTGCGCCACCAATACGAGATACAAAACTGCGTGCACGTCCTGCTTCGTCATATTTATTTGTGGCTAAAGCTAAACCTCCAAAACCAACTCCTGTATCCAATACAGGATTTATCAGTCTTCCGGTTACAGATCGTTTAGCAAGCACATCAAATGCTTTTCCACCCTCACCGGTTATTGTTTTAGTAAAAAGCTGCGTTCTAGCCAAATCTTTTTTCAAATAGGCTCCAAAGCCTTCCTTAGCAATAGTTTTTCCTGTATTAACTAAATTAGCAGCGCCTCTCAGAACCGACTGACCAATTGATCTGATAGGGTCTTTCATAAACGGAATTTTATTTGACTCCCTAATGCCCATAACCTGTTTAGAGGTTCCAAACATGGGACGAATTGTTGATTTCCCAGTTGTGCTTTTTAATGCTGTCATCCCCTCTTGAAAAACTTTTCCTGATTGTCGAAATCCCTCTCTTCCAAGATTAGTAGCATATTGTGTAGCAAATCTTGATGCTTTTCCAAATAGTTCTTTTGCTATAGGACTTTGAGACATTAGTCCTGTAACCAACCTACCAATTAAGCCAACAGCCCCTAACTTTTCAAGTTCGTCTATAAAAGCTTGTCTTCTAATTAGATATTCCTGAGTAGAGTTGGTCATAGATAATGATTCCTGAGTATAATGGATATATATAGTCTACCGGTTCTATCAAATCATAACTGAGTAGTGGATTATTTGTTGGTACAATAATTTCTTCAGAATAAGTAGATAATGTAGTACTTCCTGTATATACAAATGTTAATTTTACTCCACTTGGAATAGTTATAAAATGAATATCAGAACCGCTTATTGTATAATCGATACCCTGTATATAAAGACCTTTTCCATATGTTCCTGTTATTCCGGCCCCCAGTTCAGCACCATCAACATTTTCTATGTCTAGTGCTTCTGAGGTAATATACATACTAGAAAAAGTATCATGCACAAGGTCAATATTTCTTTGCATCGCATAATTAACAGATATTGGTACGTTTATAAACTCTACTTCTGTATTGTTTTTTAAAAGTACTGTATCTCCCATGGCAATATTTATAATATTATTAATGCCATTTCTACGAAATTGGTCTCTATATCCAGTTAATTTTGTAAATAGATAATCTGCTAATCGCTCTGTTATAAATTCATTCTGTGAAAGAACGTTATATACAATAGTCCCATAAATTATGTCTGAAAACTTTTTATCTAAGTTTGCCAAACTATAACTCATTCTCTGGTCTATTGTATGTTGTCCCCATCTCAATGGGCCACGGCTAACAATTATAGCCGGTTTCATTTCAATCAAAGGACTTTCAATAAAATGCTTATCTCCTATTAAAATACCAGTAGTTTTGGGATCTAACGTCCATGTAAGTGCATAATTCTCTGCAAATAATTTCTGTGCAAACCCAATAAATATTCTTTTCGCATCTATAGAAAATCCCATTAAAGCATCCTAATTAGTTCTTTTATTTCCTTTTGTGACATCCGTTTAGTAAAATAGTCAGACATCGACATTGGGGCTTGCATAGATATTACTGTTACAACATCTCCCTGTGCATCAAAATGTAGATTATATGATAGTCTAGATAATTTCTGTGCTATCATCTCTACTATCTTTTCACCACTTGATCCTTCCGTCGCGCGGTATATTACAGGCCTAAGCATATAGAAAATATAAACCTTTTACTTCAAATTGTCAACAACTAATTATCAAAACAATTCTTCAAACTTATTAGCCATTGTTTCTGCAGATAAATATTTTTCTGCCAATGCCCTATTATGTCTACCGTCTACAGCATCATATTGATCGATAAGTTCCATCAATTCTTGAAGAGTTGGAAAGTATGCTCCAGTCCAACCTGAACAATTTCTATACAATAGCTTTTCAAAATTTTCAGGTTTTACCCAACCATCAGTTCCGAATGGGCCATGTACCAATACTGCTTTACCAGAAGCCATTCCCTCATAAGCAGATCTTCCATAGCCAATAATTATGTCATTAGGGACTATTTCAGTTTCAATATTTAACGCTGCTCCAACATGTCTATATTCTATACCCAAATTAGTACACGCCCGATATATACTATAATTAGGAATACCACGAAAAATGTTTAAAGCCTTAGTTGGAGGAGTCCTTGGAAATCTTTTAATACTAAATTTATTAAGATCAATACCATTATGTATAACTAAATCAGCATTTGTAGCTTTTTTTGTCCTTTCACTTACAGCAACATGCGCGTAAACCTTGCCAAAGGGTGTATATGGTTCAAACATCGATCCATGTGATACAAAAATTATTTGTTCTGGTAACATAAATTTTTGATGTACGTTATAATTCAATATACAACGATCGTATGAATTATAATCTGGTAAAGTTTTTTCATATATAGTTGTTCTAAGAGTATTTAAAGAATTTAGAATACTTATCTCTAATTTAGGTTCATATTCAAAATCTTTTTTTATCTCAAAGTCAACTCTATATCCTTTTCTTATTAAAAAATCACCAAGAGTAAATGCCCATGTATTAACTCCGGTAAGGCGATTATGCCCTAGCACTATTAAAATTTTTTTCATCAAGACAAATATACACAAAAAATTGGCTTTAGGCAAGTTGCTTAATTAGGTAGGCCAAAACTCTGCAGTACGAAATACTTTAAAAATGGGCATTCTATATTTACCAGACGGTAATTTTTCTTGATATTCTATAGTAATCGGTTTTCCCAAATATGTTAACCGGTTATTCCAGATTTGTTCTCGCTCAAAATCTGTAAATCCTCCACCTACTCTCGTAATAGGGCCCTTTCCTTGTGGATCGGGAGTTGCCAAAATTTTTCCAAGTTTTCCTTCTAATCTTCCTTTGCCTTCTTCATATCCCTGTACATATAATTCTGTATCCAATTTTAATTTAGATTTAATTGGGCGGTCTGAATTCAAATCCCAAATAACCCACCCTTCTGTTGTGTGAGGGTGTTTCCCGGATTTTATAGCATCATATAATCTTCTTTTTTCTAAAGGAGTTTCAGCCATAATAGGGAGCTTGAGTTGAGGCAGCTTACTTTGGATCTCTTTCAATAGCTCTATTTTTTCACCATATGGTTTTTTAGAGTAATCCACACCTTTGTATTTATCAATATTAAATATTACATTGTCGAATTTAAGGTGTCTTTTAGCTACCTCATCTCTTGCTCTCCACACATTAGCATTGAGCAGGCCAGTACCTTCTCTGTGTGGAAGTGTTCGTCCTTCAGCATCACTAACATAGGCCTCTCCCCATAAAGTAGTTTTATCTAATTCTTCAGGCACCATGGTATTATATAAATCAGGATATTTATATGTCCGATTTATAAGTTCCGGACCTCGCTTGCTTTTCCTATAACTAAAAACTTCTACTGGTCGTCCTTTTCTTAATACAAATAAACTGGCAGCCCCATCTATCTTTTCAGTTAAAATTTGGTTAGAATTTGTAAAAGATATTTTAGATGGATCAATAGATCTTGCTTGTATTTTTTTCTCTGGTATTTCTGGGCGTGTTTCTTTGGTTGGCGTTGTGTTCATGCATAACCAATTATTTCCTCCTGTATAAACAAGAGTAAATTTTTGCGTTCCTGCACCTTTATATAAATTAAATGATATTTTTTCCGGGGTTGCACTAATTACATGGATCTGGCCTGAATCAATGACTTTAACTGATCCTTTTCCATATCCATCGGCAATTTCTCCTGAAAAAGACATATATTCTGGAGTATGGTCTGGCTGTCGTATCCACAGTACCTTATCTCCTAAGCTCGGCAACCCTGCTCTCGTTGCCCAAGAGTATGCTACTGCCCCATCAGATATTCTAAAATCATAGTGTGGCCCAGCAACATCTGCCATATGATACTGAATTACATATGACCATATTTTGTCTTGAGAAGAAGGTATTACTGATTTAGAGCTTTTATCAGGTATTCCTGGTGCATACTCCATTATTTGTTTCCTTTGGATTTATACATTTCCTTATCTGCAATATCTATAATACGATCAATGTTTATGTCTTTCTTAAGATCTGGACATACAAATCCAGCACTTATCCCCAATCGAGTAGAATAATTTTCTTTATTCCACTCATTAAATTTATTTAATATTCTGGACCATTGTTGATGTCCCTGTTCTAGAAATGTATTGTTCCAGACAATTATAAATTCATCACCACCAAGCCTAAAAAATATGTCTGATTCACGAAGATTATCTTTTATTAAACTCGCTACAGCATTTAAAACTTTATCTCCTGCAACATGCCCATGTGAATCGTTTACATATTTAAAATTATCGAGATCCAAATAACATAAAGTAATAGGTTGGTTAGTTCTTCTAGAAGTTTTTAACAATTGTTCTGTAAGTATTAAACCGGCACGACGATTATATATTCCAGTTAGATGGTCAATATCAGCTAATTGCTTTAATTTGGCTTCAAACTCTCTTCTTTCCGATATGTCTCTTATAATGGTAGTATAAAAAGGTTCACCATTTATTTGCCATCGCCCAACTTTTATTTCTACAGGGATGTCTTTGCCAAATTTAGTTGTTCCATATACTTCTTCTTTAAGAAATTCACCAGCTTTTAGTTTTTCTCTTATATATTCTATACGCTCCATTCGATCATTTCGCAACCTTTTGGCAACAAGCAACATCCATGATTTACCAATTAATTCATCGTAAGTATAACCAAACATATCTTCCAAAGCAGAATTTAAAGAAATAATATTTGTTTCTTTATTTGACAATAAAATTGCGTCAGGCGCTGTTTGAAATAAAGCACGAAATTTTTCTTCAGAGTATTGTAAAGCTTTATATTGTCTTTTTCTTTCAGAAATATCTTTAACTAATACTTGTAATGCCTTAGCTTCTCCTCTCATAAAAGGTATTGAAAGTATTTCTATATATATTTTTGCTCCATCTAATTTTATTGCTTCATATTCTGCTAGTGGAGCGGGTTCCATATTGTTTAGTGCTTTGGCAATACGTATTTTTGCAGCTTCATGATAATCCGGTTGTATGAAATCAAAAATATTTCTACCTATAATTTCATCAGCCGATGAAGCACCAAATATAGTAAGAATACTTTTATTTGCATATCTTATGATACCATCTGAATGTATTACAATACCATCCGGATTATTTTCTATAAGATATTGAAAATTATTCAGAATGTATTCTTTTAACGCCATAGTGGTACTAAAATGTCAGCTCTTTTTTTACCTAAAACTTTAGAGTTGTATTTTGTTTGTGATTCTCTTGTTTGCACATTCAGCAGTGTGCCTTGCATAGGATGCACTGGTGCTGCACCTAACTTAAGTAGGTCAACCTGCCTTTTATTATATAACATATTACTTCCAACAAGCATTTTAGAATAACGATGTACTTTATCTACCATGGCAGGATTTTGATCAAATACATTTGGATTTAAGTCTATATATTGCATTAAATTCTTTTTTCTTTCAGCTAACCTCTTAATTCTATCTGCTGCGGTAGCTAAATCCATTGTTCCAGCTTTAAATCCCTTGACCATTCCTTTCAAGGCATATTGTATATCTGCATTTTTTTCAAAATATTTCATTGATTTATTCCTGTGTAAATATTATATCTGTGTTTATACCGTGTAAACTATATCTTCCATAATCATTTGTGTCTTCGTGTAATTTGTAATTTGCAACTATTCCAACTCTATAATTTCCCAGGGCATATTCTTGATTTATATCTGCACTTGATAATGCCTTATTAAATATTTTAATATCTCGTGCTTTTCCAGCAAAAAAAGAATTTGCCCATTTTCCAATAAACACATTTAAACTTGTATTAATTGGTGGTGTATATATTCCTAAATTATTTGGTATTGACTGAACTAAATTATTATCTATATATAAATTAATTCCGTCTGAGGAATTATTACCATTATATGTAATTGCATAATGATGAAGTTCTCCATTTATTGGATAATTATAATATTTACCTATAAAATTATTGTTTGAACCAATTATGCGAATATGTATGTTGCCTGAATTATCATATACTAATATCCATTCATGATTCAATGATTTATCGTCTTTCACTAATAGTGGTTGATATTGTCCTATTACATCATAAACTTGTAAAATTGCCGTATCTACTCCATCATACACATCATAAAGTATCATTACATTTCCATTTCCAAGCAGAGTTATATGTGAATCATAAGTTTCATTAGTATTAATATTAAAAGAACTTTGTGTTATGGTTCCTTCACTATCAACTATTACACATGATGTATAATAACTAGAAGGATTTTGATATACTATAACAGCTCGATCATCTAATGTAGGCGCTACAGAATTATAATAAGATGCTCCTCCTGATTCAAAGGTAGTTGGGGTTTTTATTATATTTCCGTTTTCATCATATATGGTAAATTTACCAGATGAATCTGATGTAGTTCCATATACTATAATTATATTTCCTCCTACTAATATTGAACTCCATAAATCATAAACAGGATTTGTTTCAAAAATAGTAGCAGATTTAATAAGTGCTCCGGCTTGAGAATAAATTACAAATTCTCCACGATTATCCGATTGGTTAGAATAACTTAAAAATATATTACCATTTTGTAATAAAGATACTCTCTGATAATATGTTACATTGGAATGGAAGGTAGTTGGGCCAAAAATTAAATTAATTGAATTATCTAAAATTATAAATTTCCCTTTATTTCCATCATCGGGGTCTGAATATACTACAAAAATATTTCCATTATTTGTTTTAGTGCAACCAAAATAATTGGAATATGTAATTCCTGGGACTGCTATGGGACCAGCCAGCAAAGTTCCAGATTCATCTACTAAGGCATACTTGGCAGGTTTTGAACTGTCTGGTCCTGATGCATAACATATAAATATATTATTATTGGTTAATTGGGTAACACTAAATACACTGCCCATAGTGTTTTCCAATACTATTGGACCAGTTACTTCAGTTCCACTTTGTGTAATAATGTTGTAGGAAGCATAAATATTTGTGTAATCTGAATATGCCATAAAAACATTGCCATTTGATAAAGTAATGGATTCTGCTTCATATAAACCTTCATCATCGCAAACCGTTTGACTTATTGTTTCTGAAATTGATGGTCCGGGAGGAGCATTATTTAATTCAAACCATCCAGTAATACTAAACGACCCATTTAAAAAAGACAATAAATCATTGTCTATAATTTCCATATAGGAGGATGTCCCATTAAATACCGCTATTTCATTACCGCTTATAATAATCTCTTCCTCGGTTCCACCAAGTTCTTCAATCATACCATACCGATATATCGGATCTGATTTTGACACAGTTTTGGCACGAACATTACTCATCAAGGTATAAATACCCTTTTGTAGGTGATTTACAGGCCCTTCGATCAGATATCTTTCATTATGTTCGTCGACAATATAATCACCGGGAATTACCTTAACGGTATTTTCCAGTTTGAAAAATACATTAGTGTCCTGCCATGCTCCAAACAGGTTTATCATTTGGCGACTTGGCTTGTCTGAACGCATTCCTCGAACAGCAATTGGATTAAAATAACCGCCTACTATACCTGTACCATAGCATATAGTACAATTTTCGTTTCTAGGTTCCTGTGTTACATCATCGATGCATGAGCATTGATTTCCCCAGGTACGTTTCTTTAATACATAAAATGTACGAACCTGATAGCGTGGATTGTCAAAGAAAATGCCATAGCGACGAAGTATTTCATTAGAAGCATAATCCGGCTCAGATTCCATCACATATGGACCTTCGAGTGATGTTTCCGCGGTACCTGTGTCTAATACATTTAGGTAATAGTATATCTGTCGGTTTGTAGAATAATCCATTCTTTGCAGTCCACTATCAATATACGTACCATCGAGAACAGATAAACCTGATACAACCAGGTCAAATTCTGACAATGCCCCGGGAGCTTCCGCACGATATACATCCAACAAAAATAGGTTAAGATCTTCGTGTGTCGGAACTACTTCCCATTGTATTCTTCTGTTGCCCAGTCCTAAAGTATCTACTGTAACATTTTCTAATGTAATCATTTATTAATACCAGATATCTACATAATTCATTGGGCTTTCAATGCTTCCATATGCACCATCTACATTAAGACTTCTTTTAATATCCATTGCTTGCTGCATATATCGATTAATATAAACATTAAACAAATTAATATACCGACCATATGTGTCAAAATCTTGTACAGTTATACCTCCTTCATCCCGATAAGTAAGCATATTTCTTGCTGATAATATACCTTTGCCCATCAAAATTTGGATTACTGTGCCCTCTATTAAATTTCCCTTATTAGGATAATCAGATAAAGTATATGAGGTTGTATACCCAAGGCTGTTAAACAAATCAACCGCCTTTTGTATGTAATCATTCATTTCTTCATCTGTTGTTTCTAATGCTCTAATAAGTACGTTTAATTCTTCTTTGTCTCCATTGAAATTTCTTATTCTGTTTCTTATATAAGAGATAGTTCCCAAATCTAAGATTTGAAACTCACCTTGAGAAATAGTATAAGTCTTTCCCTCGTAGTTAATATAATTAATATAAACAACATAAATGTCAGAAGCAAGAGACGACGTGTCAGTAGGAACAAAATGTATTTGTGCTAATCCAGCTTCCGGATCTGTTATTTCTATTTGAGTCGGGTCGGTGCTAGATTTTGTAATTTTTGAGTTTTCCTGCCAATCGGTAACATTTACAAATAATTGTCCACCACTCAAATTAATAATTTCATCGTCCTGGTCTGTTACTTCTATTTCAAAGGTTTTATCATTGCCTTTGTATATGCTTAAATTCATTTAGTTACCTTACCTTTTATAGTTTCAGATTCAGTAATTTTTACTTTCACTCTGCTTGGAACTTTCTTTTTTCCTAAAATAATTTTATATCTTCCAACTTCGCCACTAATTTCTGCAGAAGATTTTAATAATGCCTTAACATTTGTTTCAGCATTTACTTTACCCTCAATAGATGTTACTCTAACCATTACCGGAACTATTTCTGTTCTGCCACGGCAAGGTATTAAGAAACCTTCAGTAACTAAAGATAAGCCATCTCCGCCTCGAATGCAAATGGTTTCTTCAATACCACTATAAAGTATAGTGGCGCCTAATGTTTGTGCTACAGTATAGGATCCATCAGGAGTTATGATTATAGATCCAAGTATTGTAGTAGGACCTTGTGCTTCTGTTATTGCGTTAATTGCTGCTGGAACAATTATTATTCCGTAATATCCATGAACTTCAGGATTAATCACATCTGTAATTGCTTGTGCAGCAGATGGACTTAAATTTAATGAGCCAAGTATAACTGTCGGGCCCAATACTTTAGATATAGCATTTACAGCTGCTGGACTAAATTGTGTTGATCCTAATTCAATTGAAGGATCAATTATGTCAGCAATTGCACTGGTCTCTTCTGGGCTAAAAACTATAGAGCCTAATATTGAACTTGGATCTGCCGCACTTGCAATAACACTTCCAGGGACCGGCATAACAGTAAGCGTACCTTCTGAAATAAACGGATCAACAGTAAGCACTACCGCATTGGAATAATCCGGAGAAACAGTTACTGAACTAAGTTCGACACCTTCTATAGATGCTAAACTGATTGTAGTTGCAGTAATAGGTTGTACATTTATAGAACCTAATATTGTTTGAGGGTCAAGCGAAACTGTTCGTGCAAATGCATAGTCTGTTAATGTCAAAGAACCTAAAATAATAGAAGGGTCAGATTTTGAAGCAATTGCATAACTTCCATCTGGTTGTGCAATCGTAGAACCAAGCACAACTGCACCTAAAGCAGTGTTTGCTAAAACAGTTCCTGGACTTGGAAGAATCAATAAAGATCCTCCTGCCTCTACAGATGGGTCAATACCAGTCGCTATTGCCGTCGCCGGACTTACTATGGCTATACTAGAACTAAGAAATACTTCCGGACCTATTGTGGAACTTATTGCCTCAACGCCAGCAGGAGTAAGATCAATAGAACCTAATGTAATTGTAGGACTAACGCTTGCAGTAATCGCATATGTGCCATCTGGTTGAACTTCAGTAGATCCTAAAATGGTAGTTGGGCCATAAGAACTTGTAATTGCAGCACCAACTCCAGAATCCAGAATTAACGAGCCAAGAATAATAGTTGGATCTATTTTGGATGTTATCGCATAAGTACCGTCTGGCTGTACAATCATTGACCCTAATTCTATTGCACCAATATTAGTATCAGCATATGCAAAACTAGGATCAGGAATAATTAATATTGATCCGCCAGCTTCAACTGATGGGTCAAGTGTAAGAACTTGGGCGGATACAGGTATTACAATAGCTATAGTAGAATTTAAAAATATTTCTGGACCAATAGTAGAACTTATTACATCTGCCCCGGCAGGAGTTAATTCTAAGGACCCACGAATAGTTATAGGATCTATTGTAGATGTAATTGCATAACTGCCATCTGGTTGTACAAAGGTTGATCCATAAATAATTGATGGTCCAAGAGAATTTGTAATAGCAGACGTGGCTGTAGGTTCAAATGACAATGATCCTAAAATAATACTTGGATTTAACGTACTTGCTATTGTAAAACTGCCATCCGGAGTAGCAATTATAGATCCTTTTATTGTAGTTGGAGCTTGAGTTTCTGCTATTGCAGAACTTGTCGCCGGTGAAGAAATAATAGAGCCTTTTATTGTAGTAGGGTCTTGACCGCCGGCGATTGCAGAAATTACTGCCGGATCGACAGATACGGATCCTAAAACTACTCCAGGATCAATTTTTGAAGCGATGGTACTAACAAATCCAGGATCAAATTCAATACTACCATATATTACTGTTGGATCTTGAGTAGATGCCAGCGCGAATGCACCGTCGGGAGTTACAATGATAGATGTTGAAGGAATTGTAGGATCAGCTCCGGTAGCTATCGCAGATATAAAATTAGGAGAAAAAGTTACTGATCCATATAATACTGAAGGTGCCTGTGTATTTGCTATCGTATGAACAGCACCTGGTTCAGCTATTGTAGAACCATAAATTAATATTGGTCCACTTGTTGAACTTACCGCATATATTCCATCTGGTTGTATGTTTATAGAACCATAAAGAATTGTAGGATTAACTGTGCCTGTTATTGCATAAATTGCTGCTGGATCAGCTATTGTAGAACCAAATACTAATACGGGACCACTAGATGAACTTACTGCGTATATTCCATCCGGTTCTATAGATGTAGATCCTAGCACTGTGTTTGGTGCCTGAGAAGCAACAATAGAACTTAATTCAGAAGGAGTTGTTGATATACTGCCGCGTATGGTTGTGGGATCAGTAGAACTTGCTATTGCGTTTATATCGGATGGTTCTACAGATGTAGAGCCTAATATTGTACTCGGATCCTGAGAGGTTGCAATAGCATTTAATTCAGATGGAGTTGTAGAAATACTTCCGCGAATAGTTGTAGGGTCAACAGAAGAAGTAATAGCATTTATTTGGCTTGGAGAAAAATAAATACTGCCAAGTATTGTAGTAGGGCCTTGTGAATTAATTACTGCATTAATATAACCGGTTTCATATAGAATGCTACCAAGATTTACAGTTGGATTTTGATTTGCAGCAATAGCACTTATTCCAGATGGTATAACTATTATCGGTTCTAAACCTGATCCCACAACATATTCATCGGCGCCAATATCCCAAGAAGCACCGCTACCCCCTCTATCATCCCCATCAATATCGGTTTGAAACGGGTATCTGGAATCATTATATAAATTAGTGGCTGTTCCTATGGCATCCGTATCAGACGAATCAAGATGATAGTCTCCAGCACCCGCAAAATTAATTGTTTTTTCTTGAAAGCCTGTTGTTCCAGTAGTATCATCACTTAGATTGGCGACATTACCGGCTGGAGCTGCGCCCCAAAAATAACACCAAGTTTCACAATTCTGAACAAGATTATTATAAAAATAACAGCTATCTCCGCTGACCGACTCGTTATGTATCCCTATGTCGCAATCGTCTACGGTATTATTGTAAATAACAAAAGCGGTGTCAGCGGGCGTAGCATCTATCCACAGTCCATCGCCATACTCACCAGTGTTAATTGTAAAGCCATATATAATATTATTGACAATCCCACCATCTATGGAACCGCCACCAGCAACATACGGTTCAGCTCCGATAAAATAGTCAGGATCATATCCCGCCCTAACACCAACTATAATACAATTTTTTAGTTCCCAATAATTTGTGCCATAAGGCTCGTTATACTCAAAACATCCCACAGAATAAGCATTTCCGGTCAGCGTTATTCGCATTTGGAGACCATCAACAATCAAATGATTATCTTGAAAACTCGTTTCCCATAAAATGCAACGCACTGTTTCCGAGGCACCGGCAGTACAATCAAGTCTATATTTGGAAGTATTCCATACTCCAGCATGACGGTAACTTTCAGCAGGATCGCACCAAATCTTCAACCAATATGTGGCGTTTGATCCCCAAACGTCTCCGTCAACAACATCGTATGTATCAGCGCCGCCGGAAGTACTGCGGCATTTTGCGGTATGAGTGTCTAAATCAGAGGTAAGATCGGTGCCTTCAGCCGCACACCAAGTAGCGAGATTTAAATAATTGTATCCTGTTCCCCCATCGGGGTCTATAATCTTTACGATATTTGCCATTAGTCATTCATCACATCTCGAACGTATGTTAAAGCGGTTGCCGGAGTAGTGGTTCTAGTTCCGCCCTCGGCAATTATTTCATCAACTACTATCGGATCAACATAATAACGTGTCTTTAATAAAGTAAGAGAAGACGTTCTTCGTTTTATTTCGTCCTGAAACGCAGCACGAGCATCAGCACTCGTCATATTCACGGTAAGAACACGATCGGCATGACTGACTATCTCTGCACCTTTTCGATGCATTAGCCTCTCCATGTGTGTCGGGCTGATCTGTATGGCAGAATAATCAATCTCTATTGTATGTGTTCTGCTCGGCACATCATAAGCCAATTCAGAAAACACAACAGAATCATATAAAGGGTTTGTTTCCATATCCCAAAAACCACGGCTCGTCAGAACAGTTAAAATATTGGCTTCTATAACAACATAATTTGTTCCATTACTCAAAACAGTTCCGCTCCACATGGTAATAAAATGCTCTATCTGAGCAAGGGAAAGACCGTAGGTTTGCGATGTGTTCGCATTGCCCTCAATGCGTAACTGATAAGTATCTGTATTCTCATCAAAAGACTCAACGTTCCACGATAAATCCAAACGATATGGACGAGAATAATTTACAACCGCATCTATTGAAAACGCCGGAACATCAATCATTATAAAATAAAAAGGTTCATCTCCGCCCCAAGGCTCACCAGATGCTCTAACTTGAACTATTGCGCCTTTTAAGGCGATAGGTTCAGCATCACGATATTTTGCCTCTCTTAAAGCAATAAATTGTGCCATATTATTTCCTTATTAATCAAGTGTTTATTTTTCCTTATTTTTTGTTCCATTCTCTTATTCAGTCCAATATCTTTATTAACTATAAGTTGTGTCATAAATCTCCTGTTAATTTTACAGTTATTAGAATTGTTATTACAAAAAAGGGGGAAGATATGTTCCTCCCCCCTTCCACTGATCGTGATAAACTAAATTAATTAACTAACTATTAAGTTTCAGTTAATCTTAATTCACAGTTTTGTAGGGTAAGAGATTGTCCATCAGACACACTACGGGCACTTGTTAGATCCCAGTATGTCAATACTTCTCTGTTTGCAACTGTGCCATTGTCGTCTGTTAAAACAGCGTATCTTGCTCCGTTGCCTGAACTTGGAAGTTCGCCGCCAGAAGCTGTCCATACAACATCTTTAATTTGAATATATGAATAATCTGAAGCATCTACCTCATTTTGTACGTCAAAGTCTGTTGCTCCAAAGCTTAGTTGATATCCTCCATCAGTATAACCATTTCCAGTAGCTATTTGAGTAAGATCAGCAAGCGTGTTTGTATCAGCATCTGGTACATTGTCAACAGTACATAGAGCAATGTATAAGTTGGTTGGTAAAGAACCACCAGCGTATTCTTGTCTAAATACCATTTCCAAAACTCTTAGTTTCCCTCTATTAGTAAAACCGGCCATTTATTTCCTCCGTTAACTTTCTTTTACTTGGTAATTTGTATTTTTACCTTGTGCGTCATATGTTGCGGTCATTTTATATTCCGCTATATAATTCGCATTATTTTCTAGATCTGTGGCATTTTCAAATATTCTTATTGTTGATGAGACTAAACGGCCAGCATTATCAAAAACCTGATTTATTATTCTAATATTTTGTTTTGATAATCCTAATGTTCGTCTTATCGCATCACCAAACGTGCCTGGCGTAACATGATCCGTTGTAATAGCGTTCCATATAGCAATTGCCACATCGCCAGTTGATATGTTGTTTAGTATTCCTGCATCATTAACTCTTGTTTGTATGTTATTAGACGCATCAAAAGTTAATTTATCTATTTGTTCTCCTGTTGTTCCTGCAATTTGATGTTCAGCTGTTTGCTCATCCCACACTGCATCCGCAATTGTTGCAGGATCTGAGCCGGCTGAAACATTATCTAATGTATATCCTGCTGATCCTGGAATTTGATAACCAGATAATTGTACATCCCATACTGCGTCTGAAATTCCAGAATAATTAATATCTACCGTTCCACCTTTATAATCTTCTATATTCTCTGAAGGAACCAAATTCTGATTCTTTGAGCCAAAAGTACCAGCAATATTATGATCAGTTAGTACTTCATCCCATACAGCATCTGCTATACCTGAGGCACTAACACTTACATCAGTGGCTTTATAGTCATCCAAGTTCTCAGAAGGCACACCAAGTTGATTCTTTTCACCAAAACTGCCAACGGAAGTATGCTCTGCCCTCAATTCATCCCATACAGCATCAGCAATTTGTCCAGGATCTGATCCGGCCGAAACATTGCCAAGTGCATATCCTGCTGATCCAGAAAGTGTATATTCAGAAAGCTGTGCATCCCATACAGCAGCAGTTATCCCTGAGTAATTTACATCTACCGTGCCACCTTTATAGTCGTCTATATTTTCTGATGGAACAAGGTTCTGATTTTTTGCACCAAATGTGTCTATTGTAGTATGGTCATCTTTACTTTCATCCCACACTCTATCGGCAATATCAAGTTTATCCTGTTCCGTGACTCCTGAACCAGTATTAACCGCGATAAGCCCTGCAGAGTTTGTAGGAATAACCTGTACTTGATTTTGTGTTAAAATACCATTTTGAATATCAAAAATATTATTATTTGATCCTACAAGTCTAACACTATATTGTCCATCTTCAAAAGTAACAGAATATCCACTTATAATTTCAACTGTTCGAGCATAAGTTACACCGGCAACAGTAACTTGTGTATTATGTCTATGTGTAACAAGATTTGGCATACCATACTCGGAAGCTTCCAGTGCTTTTAAAGTTAATCTAAAAGTATCCGTATCTAATTCATACAATGTTCCTGTGATATGTGTTAAATCTGCCTGAGGTACATTTATGGTTTTTGTTGCCCAATCAATTGATATTGCCATTTAAAATTATCCATCGCTTTTTACAGTCGGATTTATTGGTTGCTCCGTTCCTCCTGCATATAGAGTACGTTGCACAAAAGACAATTGTTGTTTAAGTCCTTCTATTAACTGAATTTGACTTAATACCGTATTTTCTAGATGTTTAAATTTATCTTCTAATTCTCTAAATAGTTTTCTGGTTTCATTAGAAAAATCTATACTTGCTTGTACATTTTGTTTAGTAACATCCTCAAATGTTTTACGGAGTTCCATCTCTCCTGCTTCCATCTTTTTTACTTCTTCGTTTGCCATTGTTTTATTTTGGTTTATTCGTCTTGAATTAATTGTACTATTAAAGAAAATCCACTCTCTTTATCAATTTCTCCTGTTATAGGGCCTGCTTGATAATATGGTGGTGGTGCTGTTGCCTTTCTAACTCTTCCTAAAATAGGCTGATTAAATGAAAAAGATCTAGTATCGCTTATTTCTCCAGCAGCATCCGTAGTTCCATTTAATATCGCAAAAGTGGATGTGATTGTGCCAGTTGCTGGAGATGTTCCAATAGTTTCATTAGTTGTATATTCATATTCATCTACACCGGTTACAGTTATTGTATATGCTCCATTATAAACATCCTCATTAGCACCTTCTATAATTATATTATCTCCTGTACTAAGTCCATGTGAATTATGTGCTACTGTTGCAGTAGTTCCTGTCCCTGTTATACCCACTGATGCATTATAAAACCAATTAGCATTATCGGTTACCCATGCTAAAACCCTGGCACCCTGAATACCAGAAGCAGTAGTAATGTCTCTTACTGTTATTTCTGTAGTAACTGGATCAATGACAAGGTCAACTGTATCGCCTCCTCTTGCTTGGGTATAACTTATATTTCCTGTACATCCTACTAAATTAACAGTCCAGGTTGTATCTGTACCTTTATCTGGAAAATATAGAGTTGAATCATTTTGAGCACCACTTACATGATATCCAGAAAAATCAATATCTCGTAATGTCATTTCAGGAGGAGCGGATATGCCAAACTCAATTGCATGCGTTAAAGCAGTTCCCATGCTAAAAGACATAGCATCCAATTCTCCATCAGGGTCTGCATTGATACCATAAAAAAGAGCCCCCGTCCCTGTTGTACCTTCATATCCTTTAACTGTACTACCAACCATTGCAGCACCACTGGGAATTATCTGTTCACAGTTATTAAAAATATTGTTCGTAATTGTCTGACCAGACATAAAGCTACATGTTCCAGCACGGTTAACAACACTACCAGTTATAGAAACAGAATTTGGACTTCCAGTAACCATGTCTATATCCGGCCTATTGTCATCTCCGGATCCAGAAGCTTTAATAGTAGAGTCTTTAATTGTTAAATTACAGCCAGCGCCGTCGGCTGTTAATTTGTATAATCCGTCAGCAACAGGTTTATCTGTGAATACGAGAACGTCACCATCCATCTCAAAATAAGTAGTTGTGGCTCCGTTACCAATCTGAATCTCGCCGGATGAAAAATAAGTGTCTTCGTATTCTTCAACTATGCCGTATCCATAAAGGGTAGTAGTGCCTTTATCAGCTATAGCAACATCACTAAGACGAACCTTATCACCAGATGTTCCACCAGTGATATAATATCCGTCCATATAACGAAAGTAATCTACCCAGGTATTAATAACATTCTTAGCATTTGTTGTATGATTGGCATATATACCCCAACGAATAACATTCGCAGGTGTTACTGTTGTAAAGAGAGCACAATCAACAACAGCATTAAACCACCCCCCACCATAATCATCAGAACTAAATATCGTATAATAATCGGTATTTGTACTATCATATACAGACATTTGATAACCGCCACCGGCAGTATCTTCCATATAAGGAAGGTTAGTAGTATTTACCCACATACGAAGATGTTGCCCAGCACAAGATATAGGAGAACCGGCTAAATACCAACCATGCTCACCATCCGCACGAAGAACTCCAGACAGTGCATTAAGTCCTTCTTTTTTTACGTCAGCGTCTGGTGTAGTAAATTCTGTCCAATCTGTAGCAGAATCAGCATCATTGATTTCTGTATAATTTATTAATCCTAATGTTGCTGTTGCCATTACTCACACTTCTCTTTAAGTTCGTCTACTATAACTTTCAATCGTTTAACTTTATTTTCAGTCAAACAATAGTATAACTTGCACATTCGTGGTTTTTTATCTTGGATAGTACATCTTGTAAATCCATTATCCAATTTTTCAAGATATATACAAACATCATCTTCATCTACGGGAATAGTAAAACCTTCTTCAGACTTTACTACTTCTATATTTTCTGGCACTTCCTCATCTGGCATATAAGACGCACCACCAAATTCATAATTCCGCCTGTAGCCACAACAGTAGCCACACATTATGCACTCAACTTTATCCTTGATCTTGCGATCATTCATAAGGCTATTATTTGTTATAAGTCAGTAGTTCTAATAGCATTCAAAGTTTGTGCGGAAGACGTAAATGACCAACCTGAAATAAATTGTTTAATTGGCGATCCTCCACCATTTCTTACTAATGCTACTAAATCTCTATCTCCACCAACCTGGTCATAAACAGCTGTGTATTGTGCAGAGGTTCCAGATACTTGCAAATCTAAATAAGCAATATATACATCATTTCCAGAAGTCGCATTAACTCCCGCAAAATCTTCATTTCCATCATCTGTATCAATAAAAAATGTTTGTCCAACGTATGAAGTATAATGCAAACGTCTTTCAAATCCGTCATCATCTGTTACACGAATAAATCCAGTAGATGGTGTATCGGGTGGAATCGCAGTATCAAATCCATCTGTTACAGCTATTTCTGTTATATCGTCAGTTGTTAAATTTATGCCAAGAGTCATTTGACCTTTTTGTATCTCGGGATCATTATTGGTATCGAGTGATACTCCATCCCACGGTGCAACTAATATTCTATCACCTGTTATAACAGTACCAATAGTATTAGTTACATAGTTAGGAGGAGTTATTACATTACCATTTAGATCAGTAACTTTATCAGCAGCTGTTAAATCTGTATATTCTACACCTAGTCCATAAGACCCAATAAGTGCTGATCCGGTAGAAGCTCCAACAAACGGTGTTGAAATAGTTCTTTCAGTTACAGTACCTGCGGTAGCTTGTCCACCACCAGTACCATAAATAGTATTAGCGTTCGGAACAACTCCTAATAAAAGTTGAATCCACATTTTTGTTCCAGCAGTAACACTATCTATTGCCATTAATTGGCCAGCTCCGAAAGTAGCGTCTGCTCCCCACCATACATATTCTGGTTCTACAAATGTTCCCGTTGGGGAACTAATTGCTACTTGATGTGTTATTCCTCTAAATAGCTCACCATCTAAACCATAAAGTGTCGATGATCCTAATCCATCCTGTGAAGTATCTCTTGTAAGGAATTTTAATCTTTCATAAAATTGGTTTATAGAATAAGTATCTCTGTCCCATTCTGAATAGTAATATTCTGGCGTTCCATTATTGTCTACATCTATTCCAACATATCCTTCGTTGTTATTAGATATTGATGACCACCCTGAAACAACTCCGGAAGCAGTAACGTTGTTTAAATCTTCCGTGTCGGTAAGCGCCAAAACGTTATTACCACGTGCAGTAGCATTAATTTTAAATTCTGAGTAAGTATATCCGAATCTACGAGCCGTACCGATAATTTTTCTATTATCTATATCATTGCCATTAATACGAGTTTTCAACATAAATCTATGGGAAATACCAGCAGTTGCATTATAATTTAATCCACCTGCACCATATACTCCATCACCATAATTCCACCAGTCATCCGATAATACAACACCACTCTGGATAATCTGAATTTGTACGTCAGTATTACCAAAATTCACAATACCATCATAAATTGTATCCCCACCGTCTTGTATAATAGATCCATCATACAAATGTTCTGCTTCGGTATCAGTAATAGCATAACCATTAATTAATGTAATAATGTTATCCGTTGAACGTCTAGATGGGTCAAAATTAGTAATATCAAGTTGATCATCACCGGTAGCGACTGCGTCATCCGCTAAATCTTGTAACCATCTGTGAAATTCAATAACGGTAGCATAAGATGGAGCAACACCATCATGATCATCTCCGATATATTCTATGGCACCCGTAGCTCTTGTGACTCTCCAGTCAGTATCAACTATAGCCATTAAATTTTCTCCTTGTTATTTTATAAGCTTTTACAGATGTCACTGCAAAAGCTTATATTTTTTGCAGTCGACATATACAAAAATATATTACATTTAAGGCAATATGTCAATAACAAAAACTATTAGGTTTTGTCTTTTTGTGGTTTCTCGGCAGGAACTGAGGCCCTTTGTAGAATTTCATCTACTACAGACTCTTCTAAAAATTTTTGTTGTTGATCAACCTGAGATTCTAGCATAGCCAAATCCCTTTTTAAAGCCTCAATTTTCTTTTTGGTTTTAACTATATTGAAGATAATATCTTTAATTTGAATTGTTTGTGGTTCCATAAGTTTATTTGGTTAAATTATTTCTAATTAAATTTATGAAAAAATAAGCCCAAAATCAAATAAAAAAAGGGAGTTTAAATGAATAAACTCCCTTAATTTATTAATGTTTTAAGTCGCTATTACGCGCTTGTCCAAGTAACAGATGCAACTGCACGGATATTTCCGATACCCATACCAATGCTTTCATATGCACTCCATGTTACCAGGTTCTTTTTCTTGTCAATCCAGAACCGTGTATCGTTCAGGATAAAAAAGTTTCCTAAGAACTCTTGTGCTGCAAAGGCATAAATAGTTTTTGCAGGAACTAAATCTGCTTTATTGGTTACAATAAGTCTCTTACCAAAAAGAGTTGCATACGTATAACCATTGACAGTGATTTCTGCACCAACTTGGTCGCCTACACTGTTGGCTTCCCATAGTAATAGATCATTATAATCTTGGTTGTTCATAAGAACAACTTCTGTTTTTAGACGATCTACTGTGCCACCACCGGCTTCAAGCAGGTTAAACAATGTCGCAAAAACTGTTTTGTCAATATAACCACCAGAAGTAGTTACAGCAACATTTGATTTTCCAGACACTGCAATTGCTGCGTTGACACGAGTAATGAATGCACTATCTTCAATTTCTTGGATGTCTTTTACAGAGTTTCTTTCGATAACGTCTGTAATCGGCATTTCATACGCTAACAGTTCCTCTTCAGTTTTCTGAAAATCTTCAGAAGTAATCATGAAGAAAGGAATCTCGTAGCGTTCGCCTTCTACGTAACGGGTATCAGCTCCACCACGGAAGTTGATAGCCATTGCTGCAGAATCAGGCTCAATATCGACGATTTTTACCAAACCGTCATGTTGTACGGATCTTTGTAGATCAGCTTTGGTCACATACACTGGGTTGATGATTTTACGTGCAAAGGATACTTCACGCAGCTTTGTACGAATGAAGGCAGAGCCTTCAGCAGCCAGCTTTTCGCGACCTTCAGGTTGATCCAGCTTAGAAACGAACAATTCGTTAATTACATTAGCAGGAACATCAGCCATTAGTCTATTCTCCTTTATTTCACGTGTATTTCAACAACGTTAGTGTAAGTAGTGCCAAGATATGTAACAGATCCTAATTTGGCTGTTACCCAAGCCACTGTTGCTTTTGCGCCGTCCGCATCATCAGATGCAGCTACAAGTAAACCGTCGTCTCCAGCCATTAGTGCATCACCAACAGAAGCTGCAGTATATGCAGAACTTTCTATTTGGTCAGTTTGTGCACGATAACTGCCTTTAAGAACGGAAACTTTAGTAGTTGCGCCAACATCAGGGCTAAATCCGGCTGTGCCATCGCGATTACTTTCGTTCCAGATCTGATAGCTTAAGCCAGTTGCAGTAGATGTGGCTGTAAGGTCAAATTTTCCACTTGAGTTCAAAGTGACCCACATTCCAGCAACACCGCTCGTAGCTACACCAGCTTCATATTCTTTATCGAAACGATCGCACAGTGTTAAATCGGAAATAACTCTTAACATTCGGGCATCTCCTTACGTTATTTTTAATAATCTTCGAGTAGAAATTTTGTTAGATTATCCTGGTCATCTCCGCTTGGGATCTCCGCTAGGGAACCCAGCGAAGCTGACGCTGTTTTTGTGGGTCCCTCACCCCCAGGAATTCTACCCAACTCGACCGCTTTTTCGAGAATTTTTAAGTCCTCTGTTGTTTGTTGGCGAAGTTCTGCCAACTTTTCTAAAACCTCACCGGGCTCTGTGAGATCTGCGCGCTCTACCATTTTGGTAACTACGGTCATTGCGAGCTTCTCACGTTCTTCTGCACCGTGTGATTTTTCATATTCTTCTAGTAAAAAATTATAGTGTTCTTGAGCTGTTTTTTCAAAACTCATTATGCTCCTCCTGCGGATTGTCGGCCAAGAGAGAAGTATTTACGAGCAACGTTTTTAAGTTCATCTTTTTTGTTTTTTTCAGATATTTGTGAACCTAAATACAAACCACCTACTGTACCAGCGGTTGCAATAGCAGGCCATTTATATTTAGCAAGAGTTTTACCTTCTTGGATTCTCTTTGTTTCCTTCTCTATATTTCCCGCTTCTTCCATTATTTTTGCAGCCCTGTTTGCATCTTTTACTTTCCAAAGATATTTTTTAGCCTTTGTAACTATATCGGCTGCTTCTTTGGTAAGACCCATATCCATAAGAACTGCTAATTTAGCTATCACATCAATCTCACGATCAGGCGAAGCTAATTTTTCAAGAGATTTTGCTGTATTACGTAAATCGTCAATAGTAATTTCCGGACTTTGTTCGGCATGCTTCTCTTGTTCAGATGCTTCTATGTCTTTTAACAAGTTTCTCAAACTAATCATTCGCGTTTAATCCGATAATAAAGCATGGCCAGTAAGAGCAGTTGCACCACCAGCTCCGGCAAATCCGGCAGCCAAATAAGGATCTGTTTTTACAAATTTCATCGTTCTTTGGCCGGTATTTTTTAAGGCTCCTATAAGTTTTTGGCTGAACTCGGATCCTTTACCTTTTACTAATAGCTTTAAAGCATCAAGAAAAGGTGCTTTCGCTAATTTAGCAAAAGCATCTTCTCCCAATTCTTTGTTTATTTCTTTTACAAAAGCGTTTGCTGTATATTGTGCCTGTTTGACTAATTCTTCAACACGATCGATATTCGCTGCCCGCTTAACGTCCAGGCGTATCAATGCTTCAGCAAGTTTCTCTACATCTTCTGGCGTATAATTTTTTCCGAATTTTTGTGACAAAAGATTTTCAGCTCGGGCAGCATATTTTTCCAGAAACTGTATTCTTTGTATGTTCATTTATTTTTCGGATTTTTTTTCTTTAAGCTCTTTAATAAAAGCTTGTGCCATTATTTTGCCGGCTTCTTCATATTCAGCAACTTTTTCTTGCTGTTCCATAGCCTCTACATCAGCTTCAATTAATTTCTCAGCTAATAGTTCTACATCATCAGCATTATAATCATCGCCATATTCATTCTCAAGAAGTTCTTCAGCGGCAGAAGCATATTTCGTCAACATTTCGCGACGTTGGGCTTCAACTTCCGCAACCGCTGCCTCTTTTTGCATGGCTTCGTAAGTTTCTAAAAGTCCCATTATTCTTCTCCAAATACTTTCTTGTAAAGATTATCAATGATTTTTGCGGCTGCAGCTTTATTCATGCTTGCAGCGGCTGCTTGAGATTTTTGTGCTGATGCAGCATCTGCAGGAAGTACGGTTTCATCTGGTACTACCGGTTGTGACCCACCAGGATTAAACGTAAATGTCATGTCTCCGCCACCACTACGTACAGCAGCTTGAATTTGATTTAAAAGAGCTTCCACTTTGGCTGTTTGGTCCATTTTAATGTCACCAACACTCATGTGGCTAACTTCGTTAGGCTCTTTTATAGCTGCTGGATTTGGTGTATAAGGTCCATCACCAACAGCAAGTTTTGTTAATTCTTCGTGGAAAGCGCGAGCCATGATTTGGCCTTCTTCCACCAGCTCAGCTACTTTTTCTCTTTCGAGATTTTCAGCAGTTTTTGTTTCTTCTGCTGGTTCTTCTTCAGTAGGTTCTTCAGTAGGTTCTTCAGTAGGCTCTTCTACTGGTTCTTCTACTTTTTCTTCAGCTGTTTTTTCCTTGTCATCTTCTAAAGTTTTTAGAAAAGATTCAAGGTTAAATCCTTCTTTAGCCATTTATATTTTCCTCCGTTTAAAATTAAATGGAAATCAGTTTAAATATAAAGAATTGTACAATTCTTGTCAATACCTAATTACCATGTATAACAATATTATAAATATTATTAAATTTTTGTTCATCTAATTGAAGAGAAGCATCAAAAAGTTTGCCTTTTGCTTCTCCTACTTTAGACAACAATTTTGTTGTCTTACTGCCAAGAAAACCATGGCCAATGCTTGCCAATAGAGGATTCTTTCTAACAAAGTTAGAATAAGAGCCTATTGGTCTGCCTTGCCTTACTTTGTTTTCCTGAAAACCGGCATAAAGATAAGTGGCCGGAACACTTAATAACATACTTCCTAAAAATCCAACTCCGGAAGCAGTTTTTTCAAATAATCGCTTTTGCATTTCCATGCTACCAATAGTTGCTCCTCCTATAAGTATAGGAAGCAACCACGGATTATTTGCCAATAATGCTTTTAGTCCTTCTGCAGCACCAAAAGAATTCATAAGTTTTGAAACACCTAAATATAAACCGCCTATTGCTGTAAGAGGTATTAGTGGGTTTTTTATAGGGGATATAATAGGCTGTTCTTCTCCATGAGTATTTTGTTTGTCGTCAGGCATATCTTTTAAAGGAGGGATTACTCCTGCTTGTTCCATTGGACTGCCTTTTTGATGGCCAGTATCTAAAAATGCATATTTCTCAAGTATCCGGGCCATGACAACCGGTTTAGTTAATGGCGCTCTTTCAAAATATTCTGGATAAGAACGTAATACTTCTGCTGTTTTTTGGTTGAACTGATGAATATTCACATCATTCGGAATAACCGGTTCAATATCATCATGTATAATAAAACAAACTTTTTCTCTCTCAAGTTCTTCTGCTAATTTTTCTTGGCCTTTTGCAGTTAATATTAATCTTTGAAATTCTGCTTTTTTAGGCATAACTCTTGTAGCTACGAGAGTACTTAGTACTTCATTTAATGGGGCTGAATGTGCCAAATCATTAATCAGCCTTTTTGACATATTAGGCTGTGATTCTACAATAAGACGGCTTGGATCTGGCCCGGCATAGTCAACTTGACCATCTATGATTTTTACGATGGTTGATTCTTTAATGCCAGCCTGTTTTAATGCTTTTGCAGTTTTAATAGCCGATGGTTCCTCTTCTACGTATTCAGCAACTTTTCGTAAAGTATATGCTGTACGATCGGCCGGCACATGAACGAAGCTGATATCAAAAAACTTAGGTTTGCGATTAATAACATAAACTTTACGACCATCAGGCATAACATGATTCATCATTGTTTTTGCGTGTTCACAATAATCCTGTATTCTTGGTGCTTTATTACCACAAATAGAACATTCATCATAAGGAACTTTCGATCCCATAGAAATTGGTGGAAATTCACCACGATCAATTCTTTCTTTTAGATCTGGTGCTGCACCAACATCAAGCCCAATAACCAATTCTACTCTGTGCATTTTAGGATTATAATGAGAATAAAGAATTTCACCATAAACACGATGGCCTAATTGAGGTTTATTTTTGTGATGTCTAAATACTTTTCCAAGTGTTTCAAAGGTCTTATGATATTCAACCAAAGCAGGTTCAGGGAAATAATCACCATTGCGATTACTGCCATAATATTCGCCTGCACCTAATGCATTGACTAAAAGAAAGTATCTTTTTGGGTCTGGTTTTAAAACTTGTAAAAATTCTTGTAGTTCCGGATGATATTCGGCTGTTTTCTCCATTACACCAGGATGTATCAGAGAAATTTCAACGCCTTTATCGCCTGGATAATAATCTAAATATTTAATCATATTCGTTAAACATACTTGTTTGAAGTGACTGTGGCGTTTCTTTTATTTCCGTATACAAGTTTTTTGGTGCTTTTTGTATGCTCTCCACAATTGGTGCTGTAAATTTACCAATATCTGGTCCTGCTAGTGGTCTTTTATTTAAAGCATCCATAGCTTTATTTTCTACTTCTGCTAAATCTCTTACAGTCATAGTAGATATAGGAGCGGAATATTCATCTGACCATTTGAGCATTTGCAATAAATAAGTTTTTGCAGCTAATGGATCAGAGGCAACATGTGGTGAAAAATGTTTCAATGTATTAAAATATTGTTCCGCAACTTCACGTGGAAAGGATTTTACTTCCGGTGAATTATAAATATCTTCAAATATTTTCTCGGTTGTTTCATCTAATTGTTTTTTTGCACGCGTTGTTATAAAGTAATTAGATAAACTTTCAATAGCCTGACTTCCCAAACCAATACCAGCAGAGATTGCAGCTGCCATCAATACTTGATTTTTTGTTAAACCGCCGGGCCCACTTTCTTTAATCAGTTCTGCAACCTTTTCTTTGAATACTGCCATCTTAACCATGGTTGTGTCATCTATTTTTCCATCTTTATAAAGGCGGATTATTCGCTCCACATTTTTCATTCATTACCTCTTCTGATATTTTTGTGGTATGTTTCGGATGGCAGACAATTCATATTCAGCTTTTGTTTTTCCTGCTTTATATGCTATACCACTACCAACAGCTCCTGCGGCTGCAGTTCCAAATAATGCCGTACGTGAGTGTGTATCCGCGAACCGTAAAGCACCTCTTCCAAAATTCATTGCACCGGAACCTAGGCGGCGGACAACATCTAAACCAAAAGCTGCAAGTTTTTCATTATACACAGCAGCTTCACCATAAATATTTGCAATCTTATCAAGCTGCTTCATAATTTCATTATTTTTATTTACTGTACCAAGTTTTTCTTCACAATCAGAAAGATCAAGTCTAAGATCTTCTTTTTTTAATCTTTCTTTTGTATACTCAGCAAATTTTTCTACAAATTTTCCAGGAGAGTACTGTTCCATCGCGGCTTTGATATGCCCGAAGCGGGTACCAGATAGCACCGCTTGTTTTACCATTTGATAAAGATTCTCTGTTTCCTCCGAAAAAGCATTCTCAGCTAGAGATATTCTTTCTATCAATTGTTGTTCTGCATACTTAGCACGCTGACGGAATTGAAGATTTTCAGAAGAAAACTTGTTTTCTTCTGCAACGGAGGATGTCTTCTCAGCACCCTCAACTGGAAAAATTTGTACTTCTTCTAATTCTTTTTCAGGCGGCTCATCATAATCATAATACGGATCATCTTCCACAATAGGCGATAAAGCTTCTGCTATTTTTTCAACATCTGCTACTGGAAATTCTATATATTTATCATCTAAATTACTAAACATAGATAAATAAGTATTAGTGTTTGCCGCTTCTACTATTCTTTCGATTTCATATCGGTTAAGAGCGTGTTCTTCTGCTATTTTTGTAATTGTTTCATTTAATTCAGTGCCTTCTTCAAGGTATGTTTTAGCCGCTTCTTTTCCGAAGTATTCGATTTGCTCGTTTGTCATTGTCTTCCATCCATTTGAAGTTTCTAAAATATAACACGTACGTATTATTTTGTCAATACCTAATTGTTATTTTACACCTTTTCTAATCCAAGTTTTAATATCCGGAGTTTCCGGATGATGTATTTTTTGAATGCTCCACCAATCAGCTATATTTTCCGCTGTGGGTTTACCTGTGTTTTTGTATTTATAATCGTGGTGTGTTTCTGAGGCTACATGTTTTCCTACAGCTCTTCGAAACTCATGAAATACCATAGGGTCTTTTCCATGTCCACCATAAAAAAATTCACGATATGGCACCCATATTGATGGTTTTAATTTTGACCAATCATGTTTTAACAACGTAATAGGATCTGCACCAAGTTCTCGGCCACCTTTATAAACATAATATTTATGTTTAGCTAAGTATTTTGCTTGTTGCCAATCTTCTTTGCGGTTATCCCACCATTCGGAAAAGTCTGCCTGCTTCTCAAAGTATTTCATATTAATTTTTTTATAATTTTGTATATTTTTGGAGCATGTAGTTCTGTGGCTTCTTTAAACCCTTTCCATTTATTTCCTGCCACTCTCCCATGTGCCGCAGTTTCTTCTACTATTCTTTTAATTGGGTTTTTGCCAGTCTCTATACTAGACCATTTGCCTTTTTGTGCACGTAAATGATGCACTAATTCATGTCTTTTTGTATTTTGTATAATTTTATTTCCGTATCTTTTCGTTTCTTTTTCAATGACTGGCTTTGGCAGTCCTTGTATTATAAGATCTGATTCATATTTGTTTATTAACTGATCATGAATAGGTTTACTTATCATGACAAGTCCTTTTTTCTTTTTTGTACTTTCCTGCCATTTTTTTGGGACATACTTAATATACTTGTCTGATAAATATCCACCTCTTAGATTCCCAAATTCTTTTGGTATAGTATCATACACTACGTGTGGCCCTGCTGCCTGTTTTTCAAAATATTTCATTACTCGTCCTTTATTGCCTCAAGCAGTTGTTTTATTTCTTTGTTTTTTCTATTTGACATTTCTACCAGATACTCATCCACAGCACGTTTTTGTTTCTTCTTACCAAATATATTTTTCTCTTCCGGAAATACTGACAAGTATTTTTTAACTTTTACAGTTCTTTTGGGATCATCACCTCTACGTATTCCTCTTGCTTCTGCTTGTTCTATTCTTGATTTGTTCCAAAAAGGTTCTGCTATTTGTACCAAAGTTGTTTTTGGTAAATTTAATCCTTCTGATCCGGCCCCACTGTATAGTAATACTTTATTTTTGTTGCTTGTATATTTTGATACTTCTTCTGCCCTTTGTTTTTTGGTCATACTTCCAACGATCTTGCCATGTGGAATTTTTAAGTTTTCTAAACGTTTTGATAATGCATCAACTCCAGATTCTCTAAAGTTTGAATACATTAATACTTTTCCTCCAGCCTTTAATTCTGTTCTTGCGTCAGCTACCATTTTTTCAAATTTGGGACTTTCAGGAGTACTACTATACCCACGAGTTGTATTAGAAACCTGTCTTACTCCCATCAAATATCTATTTAAGTCTTTCTGTTCTGTTTTAGTTGGAGGAAGATTCCTTTGTATTTTGTATTTTAAATAAAAAGGCAATTTTTTACTTACGTATTTATAAAGTTCCTGCTGATTCTTTGACATCGGAACTTTAACAATTTCTTCATCTTTCTTTGGTAAAAGTTTTTCTACTTTATTACCACTGACTACATAAGTATGCTTATCTAATAATGAGCGAACATGCTTTGGATCTTTTAAAACTCTTTCTTTAGCACCTTTAATTCCTAATAAACGTCCAACTAGCCCAGGATCGTTTTGAACTTCCGTATAAAATTTTTTGTAAAAATCTTTTTTATTCATTGGAAGAACTTTTTGATTGGCAACAAGATTCACCTGGGATACAATATCGTATGGTTCATTATACATCGGCGTTGCTGTTGCTAAAAGTGCTTTGTCAAACTTCCATCTTTGTAATGCTATATTCTGAAAAGTTTTTGTCTTAGGATTTTTTATATTGTGAGATTCGTCCAATATCAAATGTTTTCTTTCCGGAAGATCAACACCACGAGATAATTTAGCATACGTAAAAGATTTTCTTGAAGAACGTGTATTAAAAAATTTACGTTCTTCTTTATCTAGATTTTTTGTTATTGACGCTGGAGTAATGGCAACAGCCTGATCATTTCTAGTAGCTTCTAATATTTTTTTAGTTTTGCCAGAGCCAGTTGGAGCAATATATAACAATCCTTTTGGACTATCTTTATACTCTCTTACAATATCGGCATTTTTTTCGAAGTATCTCAATGTAATAATTTTCCTACTGCTCTTATAGGTTTTGATGATTTCATAGCATGTAACATGCCTTTTATTTTGCTTCCATGTACTTTCCCGTATGCTGCCGTTTCTTCAACAAAACGTGCCCCGGGAAGTGCACCATAATTCATAGACGACCACTGACGGTTTTTATGTCGTAAATAATGGACCAACTCATGACGTTTAATTTTCTTTATATGCTCTGGATCTTTTATTGCCGGATTTATAAGAATTGCCCCCTTTTTCCTAACTTTATTTGCTAAAGCCTCATCTTGTGTAATACGATAAACTTCCCATTCTCTTCGAGGCATTATATAAGCTCCTTTTACCTCTGGATTCTTTGGGTGGACTTTAAAAATAACAGGTGGCCCGGCAGCTAACTTTTTAAAATATTTCATTTATTCTTTAAATTTTTTTTGTAATCTATTGTACCTGACGGTTGATTTTTTATCTTATGATATTTTTCTTGCAATCCCTTACCGTACGTTGCCCAGGCCAATAATTGACTATCTAAAGTTTTTTTATTCTTTTTTAAAAAGGCTTTGTCTTCTTTTGATCCTTCTTTAAGTTTAAGTAGTGGTGCTCTGGTAGTTTCATATGTTTTTCTTAAATTATAAAGTTTTGTCATATCTTTTTTAGCATTGTCATATGAATACAAAAAAGAATTTGGAACACGGGTATTATGATACTGATATTCTAAATATTTTTTAGGTATTTTTGTTTCTTCCGACATTTTATCTAGGTCATGATAACTAAACATTTTTCTAGTAAAATCACCAAAACCTGACAATTTTTCAAAGTATTTCATATTAATAGTCCATCAACATTGCGTCACGCGCGGTTAATAATTGAAGTGCCAACTCACCAAACAAAATTGAATGTAGTGCATCGTCTGGGCCAGTATTTACATATTTATATGTACCTAAACGATCATCATATTCGATTACAATATTCATAAAATCGTCGGCAAAAGGCTCAAAGTCTTCCCAACGAGGGAACTCTACTTGTCTGTTTTTAATCTTGCGGAACAGGTCTGTCATGACCATATTGCGATTAAGCGTATACTCACTGCTACTTGGATTCCACTTTGCTTTTGCTCTTTGTGATCCTGAATGCCTAAATGCAATCAATCGCTCAGGCATACCAATACGCGCCCGTATTTCAGAATTAGGGCCATCTCCTAATCCAGCATCAGCCCCTATAACCACCGCATGCCATTTGGCAAAAATCTGTGGAATATCACCATGAATAAAAGAATAATCAGCCTCATGGCCTTTATATCTTTTTAAATATTTAACTTTTATTTTATCGGAATCTCTTTGTATAACACAGGCAACTGTTTTAGATTTATTACTGTTTACCGGCCCATAATCTAACCCCATTGTTGTATGTACTCTTGATAAGTCTAATTGGGTTGGATCTTCCAGCATCGGACCGCCAGTTGCACACCTTCTTAAATCAGCAAGGGTGATTGGCTGTACACCGTCGTCATATTCTAGACCTAAAACTTCATTATAAAAAATAGCATCACTTGGACAAGTCTTACGGTACTCTATAACGTCAGTTTGCCAATCAACCCAGGGTGCTGCCTCAAACATCAATAGGTTAACCCTAAAACCCTTGGTTCTAGAATCTCTGTCTCCAGTACTAACCCATTGACCTTTAGAAGTGTCAAGATGCTCCCCACAGTATCGGCATATGACACCATGCAACCCGATGTTTTTCTGATCTAAGTAATTCCACTTACCACAATGCTCACATTTAGAGAACCATTCATACATTGTGGAGCGGTACCAAAGTTCAGCTAACGTACCTTTTGTTCTTTTTGGAGTTCCGGAATAAACTGTCTTTTTATATAAAGACCTGGACATAGACTGATTAACAACAGGAATGATCTCCATATTCAAATCCTGTGCTTCGTCGTAGTAATTTATATCGGTTGACAAACCACGGAGGCGGTCAGCTGATTGTTGTGCATATCTGAGATATAGCACACTTCCGTTAAGGAATCGTTTTGTAAACACATTCTGTGATACATTCGAATTCACATAATGCTTTTTAACAATAGGGCTTGATTCAATTACCGGTGCTACACGATCACCAGAAAATATTTTTGTTTGGTCTACTGAAGGTGATACATACAATTGTCTAAAATGCGGTGTCATGGCCGCTTTAGACATCATAATATTCGCCATGGTAGTAGACTTTGATGTTTGACGAGAAAATTTCATTACAATTTCTGATGCATCTAAATCATAAATCGGTTTCATGAATTCATAATTCGAAAATGAAAACGGTTTACCATTTAGATAGAGAAATCGCTCTGTAAACTGGCTAGGGGCTATTTTAACTATTTTGGCCATAAATCTGTATTTAAAACACCTTCTATATTTACATCAGGATATTTTCCTGCAGTCATCGTGATTGATAAATTAGTAGTATAAATATTTAATTCAGCCAATTTTCTTGATACCATATTTTGTATGTTTGCTAAAGCAGGCACTGGTTTTGCTTCTCGAACAGCATTGGAATTAATTAATCTTATTTTAGTCATCTAAATCTTCCAAATCCTTTGGTTTACCGGGCATGGCCGGATTTAATTGTTCCATATGTTTAAAATCTGGTAATTTGCTTTTTATTTCATAATCGTCGAATTTTCCACCAACCTCTGCTCCAATTTCGTCAGCTGTCGGAACTTTCACCACTTCATTATTTTTTTCTATATCAAATTTTATCTCTGAAAATAAATCGTCTGCTTTTTGTTCATTGATCATTACACGCTCTAGTCTATCAGCTAATTTTACTGCCAAACTACCAAATTTAGTTGCGGTATCCGGGTCCAATTTTGCTTTTTCTTTAAATATATAATAAGAATCAGCTAGCATATCACGAAGCATTTGATCAAAACTTTTGTCTGGGGCTGCACCTAATTTCCAAAGCATATAATTTTTATCGCCTGTTAAAGCAAGTTTAAAAGCTCGTTTAGTAGAAACGTCTTTTGCAAATATATCTTCTAATGCAGTTTTTTCACTATAATTAAAGTTTTCTAAATTAAAAAAGTAAAATAAAAAAGAATCAATATCTTCTGAAGATGCATTAATATCAAATTTAGCATTTACTATTAATTCGGCATCTTCAGGAGATACTCCTGCTAATGCCATAGCAAATAATAAAATACGGAGTTGCGTATTTTCTAATAAAGAAAATGCACCTTTTATAGGATTTGTATCTAAATCCGTAGGTTTCTTGAAGTAGTAAGCCCACATTCTATGCAGACCTTCATTATCAAGGAAATCACGATCTATTTCTTTTCTTCTATGATTAAAATAAGCTTCCTGCTTTGGTTTTATCTCCATATAAATATCCTGAAGTTCCTGTACTGGAAAAGGAAGATTATACTTATTTAATTCTTCCAATACCTGATCCGGACCATATCTTTCACAAAGCAGTGCTTGTATAAATTTTTTATGTGGCCATTTCATAATATTTTAATATACTTATGTTAGGGTTCTTTGTCAAGTAGAATTATAGCACAAATATGGAATAAGAGAAATGAATTAAACAATCTAACTTTTAGGAGGTAATTATGAACCGCGTATTAGTCATTGTTGGCTCAAGCATTGCAACAGCTATTGGTGGTGCTTTCGTTGGACGAAAGACTGCCAACGTCACAATTAGTGATGTCAAGGCTGTTCCGAAACAGGCTGCTGAGAAGTTTTCAAACGGTATGAAGTCTACCGGAAAATCAGTTCTTGGAAAGGTTTCCAAGCTGGCTTTTTGGAAAAAATCCAAGTCGAAAGATGACAAGGATTATAAAGCTCTTTATCAGGATGTAAGTGAAAAACATGCCAAATTGGAAGATGATTTCACAGAGTCCGTTAAATTGCTGGAAATTTCCGAAAATGACAAGAAGGAAATACAGGTAAAGTACGAGCAGGAAATCGAAAAAAACCGTGCTTTCCAAAATACTCTTGAGCAGAGAGATGAAGAACTGAAAAAGACATCCGGTGAATTGAAAACTGCCTCGGCGGAAAAAACCAAGCTTGAAAAAGAGCTTAAGGCCGCCAAATCGAAGCTTGAAAAACTCGAGCCAAAAGACGATACCGAGAAGTAGGATTGTCTAGAGAAAGGTCACATATGTGGCCTTTCTTTTTTAGGTTGGAGTTGTTAGAATATATTTTTTACCTTTAACATTTGTTAAAAGTAAAAATTCACCAGTATCAAGTTTAAACTTAATACCTTTATCATCTATAGAATGCAATTTAGTTTTGCCCCTTTTAAGCAATTGCACAGTGCCCGTGCCTCTTGCTGTTTCAAGAGGACCTTCAAAATCCATATGCTCTATAGTATGATCATGTGTTCGGCGGGTTAAAATAGGAGATGTAATATTAAGAGGTGGCTTGCGTGATGCCCAGGAATAAGCATAATCATGTCCTGGCTTCGCTAATCTAAAATCAAAGTGGGTGCCATTTTGATTTTTATGCATCTGAATGGCATAATCCCAGTCTTCAGGCTCATCCTGTGGTTTAATATAACGATAACCATAGTGGTAATATTTAGGTTTATTTTGTGTAGTATTCTTTTTCATAGACATATTTACCAGCTCCAACAATGGACCCTAATAAACCACCAATAATGCTCGCTCTAATTAAGGCGGGTTTAAATGGTTTAATTTCTTCTATAGCTTTTAATTTACGATTTATTAATTGTGCTTGTAATTTAGCAGCTATTGGACCAACGAAAGCTCCGATAGCAGCACCTCCCGGTATATTTTCTGTGAATGCGTGTCTATCATCCCACTCTTTATACTCTGATATTTTTTCAAAGTATTTCACTATCTATAACCTTTGTGTTTCTTTCTGCGATCTACTTCTTTTAATATGTCTTTTTTATCTAACGCATTAACTATAGGAGTTGCTATGAGTCCAGCCGCAACACCAGTTAGAAGATTTTTTCCGTATGATTTTCCTTTATTAAGCAAAGAAGCGGTTGCACCAAATGTTCCACCAAAAGCCATATTCTGCAAAGATCCTTCAAAATATGGTCTTCTCAACTCATGTTGAAGTTCTTTGTTTGTTAAATCTTTTTCAGAAACTCTAAATGTAGCAGCCTTCTTTTCCCTAACATATTTTACTGCATCTTCATACATAAAACCACTTTTGCTAGCTTTATGAGACCTAATTTTGTCTTCCTGACGTTTTAATTTGTCCATCACTCGCTTGCTTTTTTCTACAGCAGGATCAACGCCTTCTGACAAATATTGGCCCAATGGATTGTCTTTTTTTGACATGTTTTTTGTCATTTTTAATGACGTCTTAAAAGATTTTTTCATTGCTCTTGCTGCACCTTGTGCTCCGGCGCCTAATACTCCTCCTAATAATGCAGAACTGGCTGTAGATGTCCATTTATTATCCTTATCTGCATCTGAATATCCAGAAAGGCCAAAAATAGTAGCTCCTATTGCCGCCCCTGCAAGATTTTTAGGAACTGGCCAAAGACCTATGGAACCAGATGCAGCATTTTTTTCAAAATATTTCATTATATTTCATTATATTTCATTATATTTCATTATTTTTTTTTCTTTTGCCCAGCAAATAATTTTCCACCGCCGTAAGCAATTGCACCGCCGGCCGCCCCACTGGCCGCACCAATTCCTGTAGCTGCAGCAATAACTTTGGCTAATTGTTTTCCTCTAGCTCCTGCCATAGCGCCTGCTACAGTGCCTGCTACGGCACCAATACCAGTTTGAACTGCTGCTTCAGTTTTAACTGCTTCTTCTAAATAAGATTTTCCAGTATCTTTTGATTTTGCACCAAATGACCCCGGGGGTCCCCATAGAGCCGAAACCCAAGGATGTTCTTTTCTCATACCTTTTGGAGTCCCTAAATATGGCCCTACATAAGGCACTAGCCTATATGGGGCTCTTTTGTAAGTTTGTTCTTCTTCTTTTGATATAGCTATTTTTTCAAAATACTTCATTTTTATTTTCCTATCCTTTATAACCGCCGCCGCGGTATTTCTCGTGTAAATATTTCTTTTTTGCCTCTGGAGTCATTTTCTTGACGTTTCCAAATGCTGATAATTCAATTCCTTTTTTAGCTAAATATTCTTTGTCTGCTTTCAGTATGCCGGCTACTTCACCGCCATAACCTGCTAATATAGCACCAGCTGCTGCTCCGAAACCTGTATATCCCTTCATTTTTCCTACTAAAGCTCCTACTCCGGCACCTCCTATAGCTGCTGGAACACCATATGTAATTGCTTTTTCAAATCTTTTCTTAATCAATTTCGGATCTGCAACTAATGTCCCGGCCGCAGAATCATGAATTCTCGATGCTCGTGTTGCAGCCATTTGTTTTCCAAAATATCCCGGGTCTTCTTTGGCTAATTTCTCAAAATATTTCATTTTTATAATTTTTCCTTATTTTTATTTTTAATACTTCCTCCACTGAGCCCATATCCTGCGATGGCTAAACCAGTGCCTAGTCCCAAGATTCCTTTAACAAATCTTTTAGGATGTGTTTTTTATAAAATATTTTATTATTCGCTACCAATTGATCCTAAACCATAGCCTGCTGCAGCACCGCCTATGCCTGCAGAGGCAAGAGCCCTTGCATCAAACAAGCGTTTTACTTTTTGTTGGGCTTTTGGGGCTTGTGTCATAACTGCTGTTGGGGCTGCTTTTACCATAGCTGTACCAGGTCCTTTACTAAATATGTTTTTTAATGCCTCCATAGGTTTGAAAGCTGTTTTCTCAAAATACTTCATTTGTACTGACCCTTTTTTTTCTGGTAATCCTTTGTGGCTTGTTTCTGCGAAGTCTTTCGCATCTTTATATTTCATTTCACGGGCAGCTTTACGAACTGCTGGTCCAACTTCTTTAGGAGATAATTCTCCTTTTTGCACAGCATGAACCATGCCCATGAATCTTTGTTGTTTTTTACTTTCTGCTTTACTTTGTTTATACATAATTATTTTCTCTTAAATATTGTTCCCACTTCTTTTTTGTAGCCCACTGAAATCCATATTTCCTATGAAAATCTAAATGTATATCTTTTTTTATAACAATCGTATTATTTTTGTCAAATTTCTTTTTTGGAAATAAATGAACTGAATCTAAATGATGTACAGACATTTGACCGCCTTCGTTTGTTAAAGAACATTTATAATCAGCTTCTTTTATTCTCTCCATTATAAATTGTTTTTCTTCAAAATAAAATCTTTTATTTTTTAGTTTTGTTCTGTCTTTTATCCATCTAGGATGACTTGAGCCCTTATAAGATTTTTTTAAATTTGATTCAGGTGTATTTGCCAATATGATCATTTTTTGCATATGGTCTTCTGGTTGTCTTTTTACAGTCCATGTACCTAAACATTTTCTAGAACAAAATTTTTTTCTTTTTATGTCTCTCGTATTTTTCAACAAAAGTTTTTTGCCGCATTCCAAACAATATTTTTCTATGCGTCTAAATTCTGCTGGCATTTTTTATCCTTAAAAATTAATACAGTATAAGAAAATATAGATATTGAAAATTAAAATGTCAAGGGTTAATTTAAAGAAAAGGCGGCAAGAAAAGGTGGGATAGGAGACTGTCAAGTCTCCTTATTTTCCGAAGGGTGTGGTGAATCGTTCTTGATAAGGAAGGCCGCCCCATTTATTATTATAATAGGCACGGTTTTTTCTAAAATTTATATGGTGTTGTTCAGTTTGCTGATCATTAAAAGCTGCCAGTGTAGAAGAAGTTTGATGTCCATATGGTATATGTTTAGCATGAACAAATTCTTTGTTAATAAGTCTCATCCGATAACAAAAGTCATTATCTTCGAAATAGGCCGGATAAAAATTTTCATCAAATCCACCAATCTCATCAAACAATTTTTTACTTAAAGTATACATTGACCATTCGCCAGACTCACCAATAACCATATCTACTCCTGGTTTTTGCATTTCTTCATAAAAAAGACGAAGTGTGTCTTTGTAAAATTCTACATCATCGTTTGATATAATCATAAAACCATGTTCCATAGGAACATTACGCATAAACCAATTCCAACTAGATGCAACTCCCATGTTTAATCCGGCAGATACCAAAACAACTTTTTCCGGACCAGACAGTATTTTTATTAACTGTTCTTCTCCATCTTCATAATCTGCAATATCAATCGCTTCTGGAAATTGGTTGCCATTATCCATTATAACAATTTTGGAGGGTATCATGTCATTACCATCTCTTAAGGCTGTTTCAATTGCCTTTTGTAACATATCGTGGCCCCGATTCAACGTTGGCATACAAATAGGTATCATAGTTTTTCCTGGTTAATTACTAAAACAAATATACAAAAATTATAAACATAACGCAAATTTTTGAGGCATAAGAATATTGATGCCTTTAAAAAGGAGTAAAAATGAAAAAATATTCTGCTCGTATATGCAGATGTGGTAAATCAAAAAAATCGTGGCAATACTGTTGTGGCAGTGATGAATGTTTAAAATTTTTTAGAACTCTTGGCAGGGGACATGGTTATACAATGGATACAGGAAAGGAAGAATCAGGAATTCCTATATATTCCCTTCCCACTTCAATGAAAAAGTTTTTAAGAGGACTATAAACCAAAAAGGAGATACCAATGTCAAAATTAAAACCAATGAAGGAATACAAAACACAACACTATAAAAAACGTCAAGTAGAGAGAGGTTTCGTAGATAAAGGGTATATCTGGGTTCTCGGGCATTTCATTGTAGAATACGGATATAAAGAAACCCACAACTCTATACCACGGCGTTTGAAAAACAAAAACAGGCGTGCTTTTCTAGTGCCCGGAAGCGGTGTAAAAGGCGATCTTATATTGATAGACGCTTCCGGAGATGTAGTAGCATTGCCAACTGGCATTACCACACCACTTGACCATTGGGGGCCATTGCCGGAAAGTGAAAGACAATATTACAGTGTGTCAAAAAGAAAAAATTCTAAGAATTAGACTATTCACAGAGCATTTTTTAAATTTTAGAAATCCAAGTTTTAAAGATCTTAGAGGAATGTTTCCTAAACCGTGGTCTTATGTTTTGGGTGACGTGTCACCTATATACTTAAATACTATAGAAATTACGTTTTTCAAGGAAGGGGCTATGGAGTAGGGCAAATGTCCTACTCCATATATTTCCGGGTATTATGAAAAATTTTAGTGAGTTGATTACCTATTCCAAATCTTTTTTGGTTGTATTCAATTGATTTTTTTAGACTGCCATTTGCATGACGTTTTGTAGCAGCTGCCCAGTCACAAAAACATTCTATTAAATCCACCAGGTCCATTCCGTTTGTTCCACCTTTTCCCTTGAAATGTTCCGGATGATGCCTGTTGTTAGCATAATGATGATCCAATGCTGGTTTCATCTCTTCTAAGAATTGATTATACTCCTCGGATCCATACGTGGATCCTTTTAACTTCGGAATGTACACCTCAAATATTTCTTTTTCAGGCGACTCGAGTTTGCTCTTGTCGTGATTCTCTGCCCGTAGAGATAATTCGTGAATTACCTTGAGCAGGTTTTCTTTTACTTGTTGTATGTGTTTTTTTGTTTCTAATTCTGTATTCATTTAATTGTTCTGGTGTATTGTTTCCTCTTCCATATATGTTATGAAAATCTTGGTGAATTGGCTTATACAAACCAATCATATTATCATATTCTGCTGCTAACTCTGGATGTGTATTTACTGAAAATTTATGATGAACTTCTAATACTCTAGTATCTAATTTAATATCAAGAAATTCACAAGTATAATTTATCTGTTTTTTATAATTTCTTACATAAGACGCCGAATAAGATCTTGCCTGTTCAATAATATCTTGTGATGCCCATCTTAATTCCTTTCGACAATCTTCACATATATAATCTGGATCACTTCTATGAGTCCTATATATTTTGTTTGGGGCATGACATCTTGGGCATGGTGTTCTTTTAAACAAATAATATACTATACACCCGCCGGATAACCATCTATATTCAGGATGTTCCATGTCAAAATCTTTATGATTAATTAAACATCTGTTAGAAGATTTATACCATTTCAATCCTAAATTTATAGCATCAGCCTTATCGAATATTGGAATTTGCCTATCAACATCCATAAATTTTTCGTAGTTATCTTGTGGCATAGTAGAAGGAATATTAATCAAACCCATTGACATATATGGTTTTTGAGACGTTGGTCATGATGATACCAACGAGTTGGTTCATCAAACATCATCGGATCAAGCATTGATCCTATATTAATATAAGTATTATTTTTATTTTCCTGGTGACATTTATGAATAATTATATTTGCTAACGGTCCGGCCGCCATAAGAAAATATTTTCCGTTTACAGTAGCAGCATACTCGGCAATTTCTTTTGCTAAATCTATATCTTGGATCCAGGCATTGGTGCCTACACGTATAATTTTCTCTGTACGAGGAATTCCCTTGGCGTTAGCCTTCTGATTGATCACAAGAACTTTTTCTTTTTCGTATAAAGTTGGAATCAAACGAGGTAATACAATTGCATAATAATTATAATTCATGAATAAACTTGCAAATGTAAGATGATCATCATCTTGGCCGGCCATATCTTTCATAAGTTGAAAACCACCATGTTTCTTTTTATGAAGACATGCACAATCGGTCATGACGCCTACATAGTATGTAGGATCTTTATATCGAAGTGAATCTATCAACGCAGATCTTCGCATTACATCTGCTTCATTTGTTGGATCATATCTCCATTCACCATTGCACTTCTCAGTAATGTCTATATACTGATCACTCAATATATACCACTCCCCATCGAAGAATCGCACAAGTGAAAAATGTTCACCAGTTACGATTTTATTAGTGAATTTATTCAATTCTCCTATGAAATCTTTCTCATTCATGTTAGCAATGCTATGGTATTAAAATCGTTTCCCCAGCCACCTGTATTGGCTATAATTGATGGATTATTACGCCATTCGTAGTAATCAGATGGAAATTCCTGATCTATTTTTTTAGCTGTTTCTGATCTTGGAAGTTCCTGAAAATGAATTAGGTGTGCTTCAACATATACTTTTTGTATGCCGGCTTTCATTAGGCGGTTTCTAAAATTATCATCTTCTCCACCCCAACTGCCTCTGGATTCATCATAGGCACCCAAAGTCCATGCATGTTCTTTTAAAAAGCAAATTGATCCATAAGGAATAATTTGGCTATTTATATTCTCATAAAGTGGAAGCCCTTTTGCTAATATTTCCTTTCTTTCTTTATATGTACAAAACTTAATGTCACCATGCGAAAATTTATAGTGGTCGCAATTTGAGACTAGTTTGCTTATTGCATCTGACGATGCAAAACAAGATTCCGGAGACATCACAAGGATCTTTTTTCCATCCGCATTTTTAATACCAACGTTTAATGGTTTGGCTGGATTTCTCCACTCGTGAGAGTTTGGATTGAGCAGCATTTTAATTTTTAAATTTTGCTCTTTAGAAACGTAATATAAATATTTTTTTAGTTCTTCGGATTGTTCCGGATCATCTACAACTATGACTAGTTGTGCATTATGTTTTTTGAATTGTTGGAGATTGTATGTTTCGAACGAAAACTTAAGTTCGTCTAACTTCTTGTAAAAAGGTATGACTACACTCAACACCATGATTTAATTTACGGCATAAAATTAGAAAATGCAAATTTTATGGGATAAGAAAAGTAACTAACTAAAATTCTACTTTTTAAGGAAACCAATATGCAACTTAGCGAGCAGTTGGAAAACTTCAAAAAATGGCATTTGCCATACTTATTACTAACAAAGGAGTTAATGCAAGATGCCCTAATGTGGGCTAATCGTGACCTACAAACCGGAATTCAAAGCGAAGGCTCTAATTTATATTCTGACGAATTAAAGACAACAGTAAGCCAAATGCATTTGGCGGAAAATCATTTTTTAAAATTAAAAAAACACTACGGAAAAAAATGCACCTATTATTTTCGCAGCATTGAATCCACTCTGGGATATACTGGTCTAGTGTTATCTCCATTTGCGAGTTTTTATTATTATAAGTATAACATTGACAAGAAATGTCTAACAGCACTAGAAAAGGATATAATCAGCCGATTATTTCCTGTAGGTGTTAATGGTTTTAAAATTGATACGGATCCGGCATCTATACAATTGTACATGGAATTTAATCGTGCCCTGTTAAAATATTTCAGTGAAAATGCAAACTTTTTTCTGTTTGCTGATTGTCTAAGTGGAGATTTCAATAAGGAATGCGCCAAATATCTGGAAAATTCTTTTTCTGTGTCTGGTGATCACATTTATCATACCACAAAAAGACATTCCGTTAACTACTGGAAACATTTATGCATTGTAACGGAAGACCTCATCACTACTTTTGAATACAAGGACACTGCAGCAGAATGGTTAAGATACTATATAAAGGAATACAAAAAGCAGTGGCACGATGAAGATGAAACTCATTATGGTGCGTATGCCCATAAATTTGGAAAAATAAGAAGGGTGCCGGGATTAGATCTTCTCTATATCCACAAGGTTCCAGATGAATTAATATTAAAATGTAAACAACATTACGAACAAACCGGAAAGAAGGCACTGGTTGTTTTGATGGATGATTCAATATCAAAGTTTGCATGTACCGCACGTTCAATAATTAATCAGTTGGGATTTTACGCTGATGTGGTTGTACTTGCTACCATGTATGAATTCTAAAATGGCATAAGAATAGTGGTAAAAATAATAGGAGGTTATTATGCCACGAAAAGATGGAACAGGTCCTGAAGGTAAAGGGCCGCGTGCCGGGCGTGGACTCGGTAATTGTGACAAGCCCATTAAAAGGATTGTCGCTGGTGGGCGAAAGCCTCAAAAAGATGTTAAAAAACCGGCATAAGAATTATGGATGCGAGCTTTTAACAGCATCTTTGAGGGCGTCGTAATATACTGGAATCCCCAGCCAGTAACGATCGATGTATGAATTTCGCTAATTTATACATTTAAAAGGGAGGCGCGATCATAACTCCGGCCCCAGTCCTCCGGTTGTGTCAGGGTGCCGGTCGGGCTGCGGACAAAGCAGATCCGCTGGAGGTTAGCTACCTAGTCCCATTATCAAGTAAGCCGCCTGCTCGAGCATGTGGTGGAGGGAATGCTCGATCTGGGGATAATATTCACTCTCCTTAATTTGTTTTAAGAGACCGCACCCAATTTGGTCGGTCTCTTTTTTATTCATATGAAAGTAGAACTAAAAAATTTCCACGTACTTGTTGCAGACCATGATCTGTTCGAGAATGACAAATATCATAATTTTCACGTTGTATTCTTTGACCCAAATGAACATAAAATAAATTGGGAATATTTCTTAGCTGAATTACATTTATCAAGGGGGTCAATGGATCTTGAAAAAATTTGTAATAATTTGTAATTGTGAAGCTCAGTTATCCAGTGGACGTGCGACCAACTGCACCTGTGGATGCCATGTCACGACGGGCTCCGGTTCCCACCTTAAAGCCCGCCCCGCGCCAGGTGAATGCCAAAATTCGGTAGTTCATCCAATCTACAACCCTCAAAGATTATTAACGGCACCTGACATGGCAACTTTAAATCAGGCCAAATAAACTACCCGCCCGTTGCATTCACATATGTGTAACTGACGTTCACATATGTGTAGCTGAATGGTTGCCTGAACCGGTAGGGCGCGCCCCGAAGTGGGCCATAACTATAGGGGGTTACGTACGTAGCCCTCTATTTTTTTATATAGAAAGGATATAAATAAAATGACAAAAGAAGAGTTTGATCAATTACCATCCGATAGTAAAGAAACGTGTCCGGAATGCGGATTGCGTGGTTACACTACACCATATCCTAACTGTGGTTGTCCCAGGGTAAAGAATAAGGCCGGATTTGAATTTATCAGTCACATAAACAAGTGGCATCACAACTGTGAAGAGGCCAGAAAAAGGGCAAATAAAAATGGGTAGAAAAGATTTTGCAAGTTATGAAAAAGAAGTTAAATCCAAAATTGTTGAAATTACACATACAGTACGTTTTCGAATAAACACGCTGGCCGGTGATGCAAGAAACATAATAAACCATGTTCCAACAAATGCAAAAATTATTAACTGGAGCAGTGATGACAGCGGAGAGTTTGTGGAAATAGTATTTTTGGAAGAGCGGGAAGAATAAAAAATAAGGTATAAGAATAGTATAGCAATCTAATTTAAGGAGAGTGTTATGACAACTATTCCTGATGCTCAATATTGTTTATTTTGTGGAAAATTTATTACACAGAAAACCATAAACTACGTGGGTGGTCCATTTTGCTGTAATGATCATTTGAAGCGACATCTTAATAAGACCCAGACACTGCATGACATAAAATGGGAATATTACAAAGATACTCACCCTCGATTAATTGGCTATTATTTTGATACACGTAAAGTTGGCGGGCCGGGATCGGCACAGGACTTTTATCCGGATTAACCTGGGAGGTCTTATGTTTAAAAATCGCGTTCGATGGGAAGTTTTGATACCATTCCTGGTATCAGCTGCCATTACCTGTTTATGTATTTATTATCTTATAGCCATCAACTTTTGATGGCTTTTTTATCTCAAATTTGGCATAAGAAATTAGAATAGATGTTTATTTTTTAATCAACCAAACCTTTAATTAATTACAGGAGTATTTAACATGAACGACAGAACACGTTCTTTTTTTGTATTGGCAGCATTTGTGCTGATTTTTCTTCTGGCGTACTGGGCACATAACGCAATTAACGATTCTTATCTTCTTAACGAGCCGGAACATGTCAAAGCGGTGGAAGCGGCAAATGACAGCCTGGAAACAAAGATCTCGGAATTAAGAGAGCAGAATTCCGCTTTGAAAGAACAAATTGAAGACATGCAGGAGGAGGATACTGATGAGAAATAAAGCAGCTCGCGTTGGTGCGGAGTTTGCTGATCGATATCTGGGCCATGAAGATAATATCATAATGGGTACCAGTGATGCCCGATATCGGTATTATCAGTGGCTCCGCATGTGGTATGGTTTCAATAAAAAAGAAGCCACCAACAAGTGTCCTTTCTACCAGTTCATGTTCTGGGGCAGTTTGCTATTATTGGTCACTTTAATACCATTCCTGGTATTAAAACTGGTGGAAATATTAGTATTGAAACCATTATCCTGGATTTGGCCGGAGGCTATTGATGACATCTTTGACCTCATAGAGAAGAGTAAATTAATGGCATCATGGGTTTTCGCAGGAATTCTTATGGTTGTTTCTGGAATTGTATCTTTGTTTCTCTATTCAAATCTTCTGGCCTGGATCGGATTTGGCATTTTCTGGATCTATTCGATTCCATGGTGGATATTAACCGGGGTATGGGCAGGCCTGGTATGGCTCGTACTGGATGGTATTCCTTTGGTATTGTACGGCATCGGTTGGCTAATATTCACTTTAGGTGATTTGATATGGGCCTTTATCGATTTGCCATGGTTAAGCATTCTATTTGCGATTGGCCTGGGACTTGGATGTATCGTGGCTTTTGGTTTGGTTATGATCATTCTATATAAAATCGGCGTCTGGTTTTTCCGCTGTCGTTTGACCCGCTGGACAATTACACAATCATGCAAAGTACGCGATTGGCAGGAAAAAAGACGGGAAAAATTTAAAGATGTTCTTTTCGAGCGCCAAAAACAGAAAAAGATGCGAGAAGCTGAAAAGGCGGCCGCGAAGCGTGAACTTGAACGGCTGCGTCTGGAATTTCTGGCCAAAAAAGGAAGAAAAAAGGAAAAAGAAAGCCCACTGGATGTATACGTATGGAACCTTTTTAGTGGCATCTGGAAAGTTTTGGTTATATTTCCCGGACAACCTTTGAAATGGATTGCCCATATAATTCTCTGGATATTTGAAGGTCTACAATGGGTTGCTAGTGGCATTTGCTGGATACTAAAAAAGTTCGGTGATTTCCTCGTGGTAATATGGTCGCTGGCGACGGAGACCATAAGCAACCATTGTCCGCCAATCGATTTTATTGCCGAATTTACCGAAAGCGGTATGTTAGTACCAGCCGGAAGCCATCAATTTGTTTTCACTTCTGATGACAATTCAAAGCACAAAATCTATGTTTATCCGGAGGATTTTCCAAAAGGCTTTACAATGCAACGCTATCCAAAAGGCCGGCCGGTAAAAATTAATTATGGAGTGAAAACTCCGGAATTGGAGGAATTCAAGCGCCTGAGAGATTACTACGGAGGGGATCCACAACCAATGGAAACCTATGTGGTGTACGACATAATCGGTATTCAAAAGAAATAATAAAAAAGGGGACACACGTCCCCTCTTTATATTTGTAACAGAGTAAGCCTTAATTATTTTTTACCTTTGTCGCCCTTGGATTTGCTTTTTGTTGGGTCGTTTGTTGAACCTTTTTCTGAATTGCCCTTGGGGCCTAGAGGTTCGCCGGTATGGATGCGGTTTTGTTCGCGATTTTGTTCCTGATTCATTTCACCCTGTCCATCTTGAGTGCGAATCATTTTACGCCACTGTTCCATAACTGCATCATTGATTCCATCGCCGTCGAGGTCTATGAATCTATTTTGTGTTTGCGTTTGTGTTTGTGTTTGCGTTTGTGTTTGTTTTTTCTCTTGTACCTGGGCTTTAGTTGTGTCCTGTGCCAGAGTTATACCTGCAAAAAACAAAAATAAGGTTGTTACTAATAATAAATTCTTCATTGTTTGTTTCCTTTCCCACTAAGGTTGTTTGATGGTTGTATGAGCACATATCGTGCCAAACCTGTAAACTAAATAAAAACAATAGGGTAGAATGTATAATTCGACCAGTCGGGCGATAAGTTCGCCCAGATATATAGGAGGAATAATAAATGCTTATTTTCTGGATAATTCTTGGCATTGTTGCCAGCTTCTTTTCCTGGCTTATGGTAATCGATTGTAATAAACATCTAAAACGGGTACGTATCGGTATTCCTTATAATAAGGATGGTGTGTTTGGCTATGGCGAAGCCCGGGGCGCCTGGTTTTTAATAGCCCTGATTGTAACTCTAAATGTAGTAATTGATATTGTTAAACTACTATTTTTTTAATTGATTTATCAAACCTTAAAAAACAAATTTGATTCATCAAACCTTAAAAAAACAAATAGGTTTTAAATTTTCTTGAAAAAGGATTGCGTACGTAGTTTTTTATTAATAAATGGCATAAGAAATATGTATAATCGTTTAACTGAAAGGAATTATTATGAAAATCTTTTTTGCATTTCTGGTTATTTTTCTGTTGCCCTTTGTGTTTATTCAGTGCGAACAAGAGCCTCCAGTGAGTGTTGAAGCACAGAGTACTGATTTTTCATTTCCAGGACAGAAATTGTCGAAAGTTGAAATTGGAGATTTGGAAGATTATTTTAAGAATTTCAAGTATCCAGAGAATCCACTCGACTATAAGCGTCAGTTTATTAGCGGAATACATCGGTCGAAATGGGATGCTGAAACTCTCGCAAAAGAAGAAGCCAAAGAATCTGAGCGGAAAGAATTTTATCGAACACATACAAAAGAAGGGTTGGAAGCCCTGCGAATTGCTCAGTTCTCTGATGCTTTAGGCAAACCAAGAAGTGTTACTGGCATACAGGCAGTGTCGAATGCTACTTATTTCTGGAATGTTACTTCGTACAGTTCTAGTGATTATGAAGATTTTGACATGGCTAACTCCGTATGGGGAAATATGGTATGGTATTATTCTCCATCGCCTTATGCTTGGGATGCTAATACTTATTATTTTGATGACTACGGCGCAGACTATGTCGAATGCCGAGCATTCCTGGTAACGTATGCAACAAATTCGACAATATCATCTCTTTATGATTCTGGTATGGATGAAGACAATACCGGCCACACAGCACCCGGATATGGAAACAATTTATTGGTTTATGGATTGAGCAAACCAAATACTAATAAAGACAAATTAATGGATGTTCCTGGTGCATTTTACTATCCCGATCTGAATCCAAGTTTTGAAACCTGGAATTCCGGTGTTCCTTATGCTTGGAATATTTCACCAGACGGTGGTTGGAATTTACCTGACTTTTTTGATCCACCAACCTCCAATTATTACACTACACAGAACGAATTGGCAAATTCAAGTTATAAAACATTAGGCACCTATTCTATGCAACTAAAATTTGCCCGTAATTCTAATCGTGTTACTTCAAGTGGCTATTTTCTGTTGCCTGACTCCTGTATTGAAGGCGACTATACGGCAACAATTCAGTGTGCTGGAACATTGACCGGCGTGACATTAATGCTACATCTAGCACTGTTTGATGAAAACGACGACTTTATTATTTCCTACGGTGCTCAATTGGAATCCAATGGAGCAACATCATTCAAACTTAACACAGTTGACATTAGCATATTATATGATGATCCTAAGTATGTTCGTTTCTGTGTCCAGCAAATCGGACAAACACCAAACAGTGCATATTTGGATGATCTACGATTTTATTATGGTGGATCAGACATTTCGTTGCCTGCGGATTTTGGCGGATTTACAACTCCGGCACCGCATTACGATTCGTATCGAAAAATCCATTGCTATTGGGTATCGTATTCCGAATTGTACTGCTACAGATATGGTTTATTCTATTATGAAGACGATGAAGAAATTACTCTTGCCAGTATCTATTATGAAAATGGACAGGGAAATTCATCCTCTACCACTTATTATAATAAACAGTTCTATATGAATAGTGGTGCATGGTATGAATTCCAGCAACGCGATGGTTTGGAAATCTTTATTGGCGCTCAAGATTATGGTGGTAACTGGGAATACTACGAAAATGAAGGAACTTGGGTTCCCGAACCATAATTATCTTTAAAAAATAAAGGGCAATTGATTGTCAGCTGCCCTTTATTTTTTACCTTTAATTTGGCATAAGAGAGTTGTATAACCATCTAACTTTTAGGAGAGTATTATGGACTTACAAAAATTGCGTGATTCAATGAATGAACTACATGAAACTTTTGGATTTAAGGCCGGGCTCATGATGCATTTCTACGCACATTACCACAAGCATCTCCACGGAAATATCGTCGAAGCTTTTATTAAAGGTTTTGACGATGCTGCGGCTCCGCAAGCAGCAAAAATATTGACTGCAGAGGATGTTATGATCCTACATCAAATATTTTCCGGAACTGGTTATGAAGCACAGCCTCCAAGAAAATATTCCCGCGAAATGAAAATGGAAATTGGATCGGCGCAGGCAGAAGTACATAATCTTGAGCAGCAACTTGCCCGAGGAATTATTTCTCAGGATGATTGGTATGGCCGGGTTTTTAAAATTTGGAGAAATGTCATCAGAAGAGTTGAAATGCTGGAACATGAACAGGAAGCACCGGAAGTACAGGAAGCAGAGATAATTGAAGAAGAATGCCAGCCGGCAGGCACAGAGGGAGGACGCTATGAAGAAATTATGCGAAAGAAATTATCTTTTGCTCCTTTCGGTGAAGCCGGTCACGTCCGTGTGAAAGAACTGGAAAATTTGGTTATTTTAAATGCCAAATATTACAAAATCAAAACCGGAAGAGGCGGGCAATACGAAAATGAAAGAACCTATTATGATGTATCCCCGGTACTGCAGCACATATTTCATCACCAGCGTACTAACGGTGGAGAAGTTGTCACTCCTTGGGCGCTCTTTCGATTTTCACACAAAGTTCCAAAATTGAGAATTTCTTCTCAATACCTTTACGACGGAGCTACTAAAGTTTCCGAGAACATCGCAATGCGGATAATAAAGCTTGCTTATGTTCTCAATGGGTGTGTTGCAGGGCTCCCGCATAAGTAAGGTTTATAGGGGACGTACGTCCCCCTTTTTTACTTCAAAAGGAATAATATTAATTTCATAAAAAATCTACATTAATATTATAAGCAGTTATAATCAACCACCATAGATATCCGCCTATTCCAAATGATAAAGAATCTACTGTTGACATTAACCATGGTTGGTATTTTCCTCGTATGTTCTGCCAGACCTCACGGGCCGTACCAATAAATAAGAGTATTCCTGTGATCCATCCTACCGATAGGTAAGGCGTACACACGTGTGCAAATAACGCGGCAAATATTACATGGCCAAGTGTATTCCATACTTCTTTCCAGAAGTGAAATTCAAATGCATAATCGTAGATTTTTCGCCACTTTTTAAATTTTTCCCGTAAATATGGGATCTGTTCTAAAGGATATATAAAATTTTTCATGGTTTAATATAAACAAAATGGAATAAGAATGATAGTATAAACATCTAAATAAAGGAGAGTATGATGAGTTCAAGAAAAGAAAGTATTGGTGGAATGTTTGTAATTCTGTTTGCTATTGTGGGTATTGCTTTATTTTTTGTAACTACCAACTTGACGCTCAATGATGTTGGTACTGTTTTGATAAGTATGTTTGTATTTAGTACTATAATTGGTTTGTTGTCTAAAAAACTAAGGAGGTATCATGGGTAATTTAGGTTATAGCGGATATATCCGCGCAATGTGTCCGCATTGCAAAAATGAAATTGATCGCTCTGATGATTTCGTTCGTCGGGATGATGATGCTATCATTTACAAATGCCCTTCATGCAAAAAGGAAGTTAATTCTGATGATTTTCTATATCCCGAAGGCGATATTACCGGTATGATTGATGAGGCCAATGATATGATGGACGATGGTCTGGAGGCTGCAGAAGACGAAGTAATTCTTAATTAATTGGTTTTGTGGCTCCTGAATAATTGTTTGGGAGCCTTTTAAATATAATATAATATATAATATATAATAAATTTAAATTAAATGATAACTAACTGTGTGTAGATTTTTAAAGGGGAATTATTATGAAACATAAGGAAATTTTCGATGGGTCTGAAAAATTTACAAAAGGTAAAATTCCTGATTATCTTACTCAACAGGAAAAATTTATTTTTAAATTACGAACTGTGGAAAATTTGACTGACAAAGAAATAGGAGAGAAGTTAGGTATCTCTACTAATATGGCAACAAAAAAGAGAAAAAAGATTGGTTTTAAAATAAGGCAGAAAGTTTTTTATAACTTAAAATATTAAGTATTACTTGAGATTTTCTTAAAAGGTCAGTAAAAATTTCCAGAATATATATAATATCCGGCCTTTTTTTCACCCAAATAGTACTATTTATATATAGGAATGTAGATATTACCCTAGCTAGAGACCCGTTTTGTGTTTTAAGTAGTGTTACAAAAAGCGTTGCTATATACTTGACCCCCTTCGGTTTTTGAAAGGATTAAAAATGTGTAAAATTGTTGATTATGACATTATAACAGCTCTTGATATCACAGAGCTAAAAAACCTGGTTAAATGGCGTATATCACATGGTTGGGAACTTTATGGGCCTGCTGCCCTGGCAATAGATGAGGGCACACAGATATTTACCCAAACTATAGTACGATATGAGGTACAAATAATAGAAGATACAGGGCCAGGTATATAACCGTCTTTTTTGTATATTTTTGGTATAAGAATATTGTAGAAAGCTTTAAAGCTGCCTATATTGAAATAGGAGCTATGAAAGTTCTATCAATCGTGCGAATCCCATACGCCACGCTTAGAAACTGGCCCGGGATGTCTGGACAGATAGGCTATGGTATAAGATCAATACATAGCCTTTCTTTTTTTAGCTTAAAAAAAGGGGCCACATGCGTAGCCCCTTGACTGAACGATACTATCTAAAGATAAGGAAGCTCTAGATAGGTTGCACATAGATGAGATTCTATGCAATTTTTTTAAAAGATCTAGTCTAACTTACACAATTTTTATATAAATGTCAACCCCTATTATGGTTGTATGAGGAATAAATATTAATCCCCATTATGGTTGTATGAGGGATGAATACTAACACTAACATACACATCAATGCCTAATTCAGCACAAGCACGTTCGAAACACAACACACATAGGGTTCCTGGTGTTGATTTTTCATCTAGGTCTACTACCTTAAACAAAAAACTGGGTGCAACCCACGTATTTTTATACATTTTCCCGCACTTGTGGCACATTTTCATACACATCCTCCCATGTAGTGTCGGATATTTCGACACAAAAGTAGTGATTTCCCTGCTTTTTCAACACTGTGTCGCATGCCCATAGTTCCTTGATTGCATTGATCTTGTCGTCTGTCATGTTGTCAGAAGGAATGACACGTTTGACATGATATTTTTTATCGTTAACCTCAACAATATTAAGGTTTGATATGTCACTTTGTCGTATGTTCTGTCCCATTGTCTTACATATGCAAAATAAAAAAAGTAGGGTTAGCTCTGTACGCGGGTAAAAAAGTTGCATAAACGCGTTTTCGATGTTACCACTATACCATCGCGCAAAATAAAAATATCAATAATACATTTCCCAAAAAGTTATTCCTACATTACCAAACCGTTTTATAAGTTTTGCACTTTTACAATCTTTCAATGCATCTTTAATCTTTTTTCTAATCTCTTCCAATGTTTCTTTTTCAGTTCCATTTTCATCAACACTTACATCAATACAAATAATCATAAAGTTATCACACTCCCAAAAAGTAACGTTTCTTCGGCGAACCATTTACACGGGCAAAAAAGCAGCTATTCCGCCATTATGGCGTGATTTTTGGCTTGATAAGCTCTACAATCATAGAATTCCATGCTAAAATAGCCTTTTTATCATCTTCACCACGGCCACCCTCTCGTTCACAATCAATACAGTATACGGATATACACGTGGGATTACCTATATAAACATTAGGAATTAATCTAATACTACCACAAATACAGGGTAAACAGCCATCCATTTAAGAAGCTCGTCCCATAATAGAACCTTTTTTGAATATAGCAACCAAAGAAATAATTAAAGGCAACAATTTATATAAATGGCCAAGTGCCCAATCTATATCATCTTTGGTATCTTCACTTATTCCGTCGGAGTCATTATCACCATTTTCTGGTTTTGTAGGTTGTGTAGTATTAGGTCTAGCATAGGCTTCCCTATCTGCACCTGCGGCCGGTGATCTACGAATTGCTTTTTTCTCAGAAGAAGGCACTTTTGTAGCTTCTTCTACAGAAACAGTTTTAAGAGAAATCGCGTCTACGCCTAACTCAGGCAAGATAAAAAGCCACATACTAACCAAAATCGGGGATATAACCAAAATCCACCAAATCCATGTTCTATGTTTTCTTTTTTTATTATTTGTGCGTCTTTCTGCAACGGGTTTTTTAGTTGTTGTAGGCATTTATTTACTTCCTCCGTATTTTCTATCTACATTTCTCATAACGGTATCCAACAACTGTGGTCCTTGTGTAGTAGAAGGCAAATTTATAGTTATTGGAATATTTAATCCTTCTGTTTCTCCACCACTACGAGAACTTGTTAAAACTTTCAATAATCCTGGAAATCCATTAGCTATTGCTAACTGTCCAGAATAAAATCCAACATACGCTACGGCATCACTTATTAATCCTGCCAAATATAGAAAATCCAACCCAATTAAATCATAATATCCACCCTGGGCATGAATTCGATCACCCTCAATGCCTACTACAGCACAAGTAATTGGACTATTAAGTAAAAAATATTCGTAAGCCTTTTTTAAATTTGGCAAAGTATGATATCCACAATGTGCTAAAACAATATAAGGTTTATCAGGATTAACTAAATCTGGATAATCATATGTTACAGGAGGAATTATATCCAAGCCCGCAGTTTTAGCTATCCATGCATGTAAAGGACCATGTGGAGGCCCCTGAAACCCTAATTGAAACACTTTATCATATTTACTTTCATCTATTGGCATTTTCCATGGCTGTACTCCCATATTAAAATGCTGAATCTTATAGTCTTTTGGTATTATAAATTCATTTACATAACTTTGAAATTCTACTAATTTTTTTGTTGAAGCACACATTTCACTAGTATAAATATCTGCTATTGCTCCATCGCGTTCACAAATATATCGTGCAGTAGGAAGTATATAAAGAAAGTCTCCTATTTTTCCTGGATGTGAAAAAGCATATTTAAGCATAAGTTTTACTCAATTGGGTATTGTCTGATTCTCCAAGTCTATCATCTATAGCTCGAATCAGTTTATTTCTTCTAGCATTAGTAATTTGTGCCATTTTGGCAGCTTCTGCCACTTTGGCATCATCTCCGCCATTCATGACAGCTTCTTGTGCAAACCAGCATTTCATAGATGTAGTTATTAATTCATCTATTAATGTGGCTGTTGATTTTTTTGTTATATCATCTTCCATAGTTTATTATAAAATTTATTTAAAAGAATCTCTATATATTTGATACGCTTTTGCAGATTCCTTCGGCAATTGATATTGGTCGTGGATAAATTTCAATGTATATTCATATCCCATTGTCTCATCCTTTAAATCCTTCATATTTCTATAATGTGGTTCATGCCTCTCTTGATACACGGTTGGTTTATTAAATATAACAGAATTTGGAAATTCTTTTTGCAATATATAAGAAGCCCAAATATCATCCATTCTACCAGCATAAGGTAACACCATATAATATGGTATTACGTCCCTATGTAAAAATGTATTTTGACTGTTAAACGGCGCAATGTTATCACTACAAAATGGACCATCAACATGTAATTTTATACGAGGATTATGAATAATCCTATTCATAGCATCAACATCCGGAACGCCATCCCATAAATCAGCCTGTACTAATACTTTCCTTTTTATTCTTCCCACATACTTAATATTATTTCTGGTTGGTATTAGTTCAGATGGATATCCTCGGTGCCACATATAATTGGCATTAGTCACACTTAAAGGATCAAAAACACCATTATCTGCACTCCAACAATCGAGTACTATTTCCTCGCCAATATATACATCATTTCCCCATTCTTCATATGGAATATTATCATCATCTATGCTTGCTATTACATCGGCGCCTTGCTGATAAGAATACACAAAACCTAAATTACGCCTCATTATTTTATTCCATCCTATAGCTTTACTTAACTCTGGATATAATGCATCTTGTTCATCCGGATCCATATAATGCAATTGTGGATAAATTTTTTCTAATTCACGATAAGCCATATGTGGAGTTTTTTTATCACCCACAATGGTCATTTTCCAATTTTTCTTTTGAAGAAACTTCATAGTTGCCTCAGTAGGAGAATTAATAGTAGTTGTTACTATGTACTTACATTCCATATAATAATTCCTTTGCTATATCCCATCTGAAATTTTGCATTTCCATTTTTTGATCGTCCGTTAAAGGCAAATCTAATAGTATGTTTACTAACTGTACTGGTATTTGATATTTAACTATAAAAAACCACCATTTATGCAATCTATTGATTTTTTCTGAATCATTTATCTTTAATTGTGTTCCTTCATAAAAATTTACACTCTGTGTATCTATACTAATCAGTTCCTTATCTACACAATATTGCCATAATTCGGTTCCAGGGAATGGTTGAAAAATTGAAGCCCAAGAATCTGTTGGATTTATTTCCATATTAAACTCTAAAGTATCTAATGCATCCTGCAATGGATTTTCTACAGGTAATCCAATCATATTTTGTAATCGAACTTTTATTCCAAAATTTGCACAATCTTCGCAAGCTTGTTTGACTTGCTCATTGGTAATAAATCCACGTCCTAATATTTTCTGTGTTTTTGGATTAGCTGACTCTAAAGCAAGATTCATAAATGTAGCGCCTGCGTCTGCTAACATAGCTATTATTTCTCTAGTAGCACTATTAGCTCTCATAGATCCACAGAATGGTAAATTTATTTTCTTTTTATATAAGTCACAAAATACTTCTAACCAATCATGGTCTCCCGCCAAATCATCATCATTAAAATATACTGTTTCTAATCCATATTTTAATTTAACTTGTAATATCTCATCCACCATTTTATGTGGGGACACACGTTGTGACATTTTGCTTTTATCATTTTTATATAATTTTTTATATGCATGATTAAAACAATATTTACAACTATATAAGCAATAACGACATGCAATAAACCTTTTCATGCTAGAATTGCCAAACTCTTCATATTTATACAATGGTTCCCTATCAGGATGTGGTAAGGATTCTACGTCAGGCATAGAACCTACAATAAATTTATTATTAATTTTACCATCTATAATATCTAATATAATATTTTCTCCAGGTCCTCTCACCACATAATCTATATTTGGATCACTTATTCCTTGTTCAGGAAAAAATGTAAAATGTGGGCCTCCCATTACTGATATGAAATTATGCTTCTTTTTTAATTCTTGATTTTTCTGAATAAACCACAAATGTTCCCCAGTCATCACAGAATACATTATAAAATCAACAGAATTGTTTTCTAAATATTTCTCTGCATTTTCTACGTCATCTTGTATCATATCGACTTTATGTCCAGCATTTTTCATGATGGCTGATAAATACAAAAATCCTATTTTATCTATTCTCAATTTTTTTTCTATAAATAATACAGATTTCATAAATTAAATTTATTTTTACTATCAGCTTTTGCTAACATGTTTTCTATCCAAATATAAGTCCATTTTAAGCCCTCTTTTAGACTAATGGAAGGTTCCCACCCAAAATATTTGCGTAACAAGGTATTATCACTATTTCTACCTCTTACTCCTTTTGGGGCAGACAGCTCATATTTCTTCGTTAAAGTTATTTCTGCAATATCCTGTACTATGTCCACCAATTGATTGATAGACACCATTTCTCTACTGCCTAAATTTATAGGTTCTTCTATATCGCTATGCATTATTCTTGTAATACCTTGTAGACAATCATCAATATACATAAAACTACGCGTCTGTTGACCATCTCCCCAAATAGATATAGTTTCTTCATTATTTCTTTTTGCGAGAATTACTTTTCTACATATAGCTGCGGGTGCTTTCTCTCGTCCTCCATCATATGTTCCATACGGTCCATATACATTATGAAAACGAGCAACTCTTACAGTCATTCCATAATCTTCACTGAAGTGTCTACACATTCTTTCACTAAATAATTTTTCCCAACCATATCCATCTTCAGGCATTGCTGGATAAGCATCTTCTTCTTTTAAACCAGGATTGTTTACATCTAATTGCTTGGCTGCATTATATACACACGCAGAGGATGAGTAAAAATATCTAGAAATTCCTACATCTCTCGATGCTATTAATAAATGAGTATTTATTAGTACACTTATCATACATAAAGCTTTGTTATTTTCTATAAATCCCATACCTCCCATATCAGCTGCTAAATTATATACTTCATTAAATCCATTAACTGCTTTATAACAATTATCCAATTCTTTTAAATCTAATACCAAATTTTCTGTCAAACTGTGATCAGAAATTTGATACCATTGATTCAATGGTTTAATATCCACTGCACGAATTAAACTGTTTGGATATAATTTTCTCAAGTAATTTACTAGATGCCCACCTATGAAACCACCCGCACCCGCTACCACAATCTTTTTCATATTAAATTTTCCTCAAATTTTATATCAGGATATCCCCAATTTTCTGTATTAGTTGTTTTTTTAAAATTCCAGGCCGCCGTATTTATATCATTTCTTTTGACTTTTCCTCTATTATTTTCATGGGATTGATGAAATATATGCCAATCTGGTGCTATTCTTACCTTTTTTTTAGCATTCTCTATTATTTTTTTATTCAAATTAGTGTCCGTATAATCTTTGTATATTAAAGATTCTTCAAATCCTCTAACTTCAGGATGAAACCATAAATCACGATGTCCCAGCTGAAAATCACCACAAGCACTCATTATAGACCATGGCTCTGCATTTACGGGGCCTTGCCTATAATAATTTCCTCTGGTATCAAACAGATGATTTTGTATGGCTTCCCATGTATTTCCCTGTGCCCTAAGTTTCGCAAGTAATAAAATGTCAACCATATATTTTCCTGAAGTATACATTACTTCTTTATCAAAACTGCTAAAATTAAATTTACTTCTCTCAGCTGGAATAATGTCTATATTTGAAGATAATATGATATCATGAGAAGTTCTCCTAATTCCTATATTTCGTCCGATAACATCTGCCATCACTTTAGGGTCTTTGGTGATGTCCAACACCCATTGTTGTGGTACATGTATGAATCGAAGATTTCCTAAATTTTCCGGTATGGTATTTTTAAATACAGGATATAATTGGGCTTTTGAACCAAAATCAACAACTATAATTTCCTCAAATGTCCTGGACATGGTTTGCAAACACGCCGTCCCCATTTCTATTGTTCTACTACCACCATAATTGTCATTTCTACTACAGAGTACAACACTTACATTCATATTCTTTAACTTATGTTATTTTGAGCACAGTTTCATATTGGAATTCTTGTGCTATCTTGTAAAAATCTTCTAACGGCAAATCAGTTAGCAATGGAGCATTTTTAAATGCATTAATATCTGGTACAATATCCATCAGTATGCGTTCATAATCATCAACTGGCAAATTACGCTGTTTGGCTATATCATAATACTCAGTTCCAGGAAACACTGCAGCAACATATGACAGTGGTTGAAACATCCTAGTATGTCGATATGATCTTATAAACTCGAGCGTTTCCTGTAGATCTTCCATAGTTTCTCCTGGATTCCCAATCAAGAAACTGGCCATTAATGGTATTTGATATTTTATTGCCAGATCCGCTAGACGTTTGTGTTGTTCTACAGTTGTTGTGTCTTTTTTAATATATTTTAACATTTTCTTTGACATGCTTTCAAAGCCTGCTCCAATAACTACTATATTCATTTCTTTAAGTGCTTGCATTATCTCATCATCTGTAGTATCACTTCGAACTAAACACATCATTCGTACACGTTTATTTAATCCTTTTTCAACCATGAGATCTCTTATCTTAAATAATCTTTTCTTGTTTGCAGTAAACAAATCATCAAACAAATGGAGAATCTCTACATTATATTTATTAACTACCAATTCCATTTCCTCTACCACACGTTCTGCAGAATGTGCTCTAAATCTATTCCAATGCACTTTTGTACTACAAAAGCTACATGAAAAGGGGCATCCACGCGAAGTAAGCAACGATAATGTCCTGCCGTGATTATATGGTATGAGCATCTTTGGAGAAACATAGTAATTTACATTCATGATTTCACGGTCTGGTATTGGAAACTCGTCCAATTGAGGAACCAATGGTCTAGGAGGGGTAAACTTCAGTTCACTATTCTCTCTATAACAAATACCTGATACATTTTTTAAATGCTCTGGTATAAATTCAGGAGTCACCATAAGCTCTAATAATGTTATTTCTCCTTCCCCTATCACACCAATATCAAAAGGCTCTGGCAGTTGTTTAGATGTAGTAATATGGACTCCACCTAAAATAATTACAACATTGGGTTGTTTCCTCTTTAACCATTGTGCGTACCTGATAGCAGCTCCCATATTTTGTGTAACTGCTGTTATGCCAACTATGTCAGAATACTCATAATTATTTTCAATATGTTCACAGTTCGCGTCTAAAAAATCAATATTATGAAATCCATGCTGTTTCAGATAAGAAGACAGTGATGCTATTCCTAACGGCATAAGACCGGGACAAAATCCTATTGATGGATTAACGAAAGTTAATGATCTATTTTTATACTGATTATATTTTTTATCTAAATATTTATCTATCATTTCTTTCTCTATCTATTATGGCTGCCTTAACTATTCTGTCATAATCTTTGGTCAAATTTTCTTCTGACCATTTGTCATAAAACGGCTGTAATGATTGCATTCCTGTTTCAATTACTTGTTTTATAGATACATCTTCTATGAATATAGAAGGTCGTGCTTTCCACAAATGTTTAAACATGTATGATTTAGTTAGTATCATTGGCCTACGTGCGGCCATAGCAAAGTCAGGTGGTCCTGAAATGCCTCTGCCCTGTTTATAATCATAAAAGAAAGCATTTATAGTATTTTGTGCCAACCAATCTATTAAATCATACAGCTCCATCCATTCTCTGGATATTTCTAATTCAATGTTTGTATCATGTAATAACATACTACATCTCTGTACCATCTGATTAGCAAGAGCACCGTGTGGATCTCCAAAATGAGATTTAGGAAGATGAAGTCTTATTTTGGCTACATCAAATTCTTTTTTAACCTGTTCAACTAATTTTTCATATCCTTTATCGGTCCACGCAAAACCAAATGATCCAATAGTTGGTATTTCAGGTGATGGGTGTGTATTCTCATATGTAAATATGTTCCTGCTATACTGTTTGAAGTATGGAGGTTTTTCCTCAAAACTAGGATCCTGGCTCACCTTATAAGTAAAAGGTGCACCATGTTGTTCTGGTTCATGCACTATTGCTATATGGGGAACATGCGGAAATACATGAGTTTCTAGTCTTTGCTTCGCCCATCCAATAGTAGAAGGATGATAATTATAAATAACAGCCAAGTATTGATCAGCGTTAAATTTACGTACAAATTCCTGCTCATTAACACATTCCACATAAATATATTCAAACTTTTTGGAATGCTTTGAAATAGTATTTGCAATATTATAACCATATTGATGTACACCACATGCTGTAATTTTACTGTTTACAAATAATACTTTATTCATTTTTTAATAATGGATTCAAATTTTTCTGCAAAATTCATAGGATGCCAATCGTTGTACATTTGTTTAACTGGCTCTATCATATGTAATGCTTCTTTAATTGATATCTCAGGATAAGGTTTCATATACGCATGTATATGTCGAAATGTATAATCATCTGTTACTAATATAGGTCTCCGCGCACTTATCGCTTGGTCTGTAACAGCTGCTAATCCTGTCATGTTACGATAATAAAAGAATACATTAAGATCATTATCATCACACCATTCAATTAATTCACGCTTAGAAAAGTACTCATGTGTAATTTCTAAATCAATCCCTGATTTAGCTTTATTTTTTAAACTATTGGCTAAACTTATTTCTGCATTTCCTGGTACATATGTAGCAGTTGGAAAGTTAAATCTTATTTTTGCCTGTTCGAAATTTTTATTTACTTCTTCAACTACCAAATCAAATCTTTTGCCAGCAGTAGCAAATCCAAATGATCCAATTACAGGTATTTCTCTACTAGACCGTTTTTTTGGCACATACGGTTCCAATGGTCTTGGCATTCCATAAATATTATCATGGTCTTTTACTGTTGGATCCAATATCAAATAACCATCAAACCACTTAGGAGTTAATGGTAAGGGATCATTTGGTAAACATTCCGTCACTATAGTATATACAGGAACTTTGATATCACCAAAAACACGAGGATTTATATATGGTGTAGTTTGATGATGATAATTAACAATTATAACATCATATTTATCAAAATATTCATATACCGGATCTGGATGTTCCATATAATCTATATGGTACGACTGATGCCCGTATTTCAGGGCATCATATACCATACGTCCACTTTCATAAATGCTACAATTTGCCTTTTGTGTATTAAAAAATAGGACGTTCAATTATTCTATTCTCATTATATTCATATATAGTTGGTTGTGGCATTGGCACCATCAATTTACCACCATTTCGTAAATATTGTTCATGAATTTTAATTAGTATATCAATGAAATGCCATGGTAACACTATAAAGTAATCAGGTTTTAATGATAATGCTGAAGTTTCACTAATTATCGGAATATTAGTGGCCACTGTTTTTTTACCAAATTTGTCTTTATTAACTTCTGCAATGTAACTTATCAATCCAGTTGAAATTCCAAAATATTGCAGCAGTGTATTGCCTTTTGTAGATGCACCCATTCCAAAAAATGTGCGACCTTTTTCTTTCTCTTCGTGTAGAAACTTCATTAGTTTCTCTCTTATCTTTTCTACTCTTTCGGCAAATGCTTTAAATGGATCATCAAAGCTATCCATATATTCTTGTTCTTCTTTAGATAATTTTTCTACCGATACATCAATGCGACGTTTGTCTTTCCAGCATATATACATTCTTATACTACCTCCATTTACATCATTAGTTTCTACATCAAATACTTCTAAATCATGTTGTTCAAATAAATTACGAAGTACTTTAAATGAATAATATTCTAGATGTTCATGGCATATATTATCAAATGCATTTATTCTAAACATGGAAAGTAAATCTGTAAATTGCACAACCCATATACCATCTTCATGTAGTGACCTTTTAACCAATTCTACAAATGTGTGTGGGTCTTCCAAATCATAAAACATGGCTATGGAAGTTATAGCTTTAGCTTTTGGAGTTTCAATTGATGTGTCTCCAAAATATGTATTATGAAACACCGTACAATATTTTTTAGCTTCATCTGCCAAGTTAAGTGCAGGATCAAATCCTATTTTATATAATCCTGGTTCTTTATATTGACCCAGCATTGTACCATCGTTACATCCTATATCTATTACAACATCGCCTGCTTCTAATGTTACACGTGCTTCTACATTATCAACCACATCTTGCAATGCTGCAATCATAGATTTATTAAGTGCTGATTTATACCAATATTGTCTATATAATAAATCTAAGTTTGCTGTATGTTTTAATTGTACTAATTCACACTTCCTACATTTGACAAGTGTAAGAGGTGCAGACAATATTTGCTGTCCATCATCAACGAAATTATTTAGATATATGTCACCTAAATCTAAAACTGTTTCTAATTCTAACCCACATAATCTGCAAGTCAATCTTTCTTTGTAATGTTCATTATAACTCATAATTTCTATCACCGGTTAATAGTCTAATATCATTTAAAACCATTCTTCTAATTATTTCTTTGAAATGTACTTTTGGTTCCCATTCTAAAATCTCCTTTGCTTTAGAATAATCACCACGTAAATAATCTACCTCCACAGGACGAATAAAGCGTGGATCTTTCACTATATACTTCTGCCAATCTTTTATTCCTACAACTGCAAAAGCCTCGCGAACAAAATCTTCTACCGAATGTGATATTCCAGTTGCCAATACATAATCATCAGGCTTATCTTGCTGCAGCATCTTCCATATGCCTTCAACATAGTCAGGTGCATAGCCCCAGTCTCGTCTAGGCTCCAAATTACCAAGCCTTATTTCTTTGGACCATCCAAGATGTATCTTTGCCACATGATGTGTAATTTTACGAGTAACAAACTGCATTCCTCTGCGTTCTGATTCATGGTTAAATGAAATAGATGCACAGGCAAACATACCATATGAATCACGATAATTTTCAACTATATGGTGTGCAAATAATTTAGCTACTCCATAAGGATTCTGTGGAAAAAATCTAGAGGACTCATTCGCTATATCTACATTCAATTTACCAAACATTTCAGAAGTAGATGCTTGTACCATTTTAGTATCCGGATAACTACGCATAGCCTCCAATACACGCAATACCCCAAGTCCGGTAATATTTCCTGTATGCTCTGGTAATGACCAGCTATCACCAACAAATGATTGTGCTGCAAAATTATATACTTCATCTGGTTGAGCTACATGCATCACACGGTGTATGGATCCTATATCAGACAAATCTCCTTTTACTATTTCTATTTGGTCAAATATATGAGCTATATTAGCTCTATCAACGCCTGTTCTATGGCGCTCCAAACCATAAACTTTATAGCCTTTAGATAACAATAGGTCTGCCATGTGAGATCCATCCATGCCATTAATTCCTGTTATCAGTGCTTTCTTTTGTTTTCTTACCTGTTCATTCATAAATAAAATATAATAAATTATTAAAACTAATACAACCTACGGCCATACTACAGGTCCTTGAATTGAATCCCTGTGATGCCTGTGCACATTAGTAATCTGATCAGTTGCTCTATATGCTGGCCAGTGAGCATTTATTTTTACCCACATCGCTGCATCTCCTGCTCCTCGATGCTCAGGTTCGGTTGGCCAACCACCAACTATATCGAATACTGATTTTCTATGTGCTACTTGATTATGATCTAATTGACATGATGCTTGTGAAACTTTATAACCAGGTGCACGTATGAACGCAGTCCATTCTTCGCCTGTGTCATCATCATATTTATTCTGTTTCTGTGGACCATACGCCATCATCCAATCCGGATGTTCTTTAAATGCAGACATAATCTCTGATACATGATTAGGATAATAATAATCATCATCAGTAAGATAAAATACTATTTCTCCTTCTATCAATGGTATACAAGCATTTATATTTTCCGCAAACTCTGTACTCTTTAATCTGTCCTCATCTTTACGATCTGATTGATAATATGTTATATTGTCATACTTGGCATTATAATCCTCACATACCTTACGAGTCTCTTCATTGGATCCGTCGTCTGCTATGATTATTTGTATATTGTCATATTTCTGATTTAGTGCTGAATCAACTGCCTGTGGTAATAAATGTGGTCTATTGTAGCTGGTTATAATTACTGTAGCTTTCATAGCACAAATATACAAAATTATTTGGGATAAGACAAATATAATATCAAAATAGGAGATTTTATGCAAATGAAAGTTAATATAATAAGAATGCAATTTCTTGATCATGCACCACGGCACAGCGTTTATTCCATCAATGATATTAAAATGAGTAAACGGTATCGTATTGTTAAGGACTTTAAAGGTGACGAAACAAAACCACCACAACTCGTCTTTATGACACGAAGATTGAAACGTACAGATTTAAAATATTCAAAGCGTCCAATAAAAGTCATTAATTTGGCATAAGAACAATATACATTACTTAGGAGGTAATATGCAATTACTTAAAATTTTAATAAAATCCATAATGAATTTCTATTTTTGGGTGTGGGGTATCTGTATATATCTAAAGTATCGTTATCTCCATTTAGTTGTAATTGGAAAACTCTCTGACAAATACAAAGATCCTTCTAAAGTATTTCTCCTTGCAAATCGTTGGATAAATCATATTCAATACAAATTAGATCAGGAACATGAAAAATGGTATGTCAGAACAAGTTTAAGAACAGGTAAAACCATTCAACAACTAAGAAAGGAAACCGAGCGATGTCTATGAAAGATATAACGGCAATCAATTATTTGATAGAAAAAGGTAAAAAAGAACTCATAGAATTTTATCTGCATACAGATGATTATATCGAGTTTATTCCTGACCGTCAAATAAAGGATTTCACACAATATTCACGCCATCAATTTGGAGAAGCATACTCGGTAGCTGACAATGTATTTGGGACAGATCCACAATCCAATATATTTAGCGGTTTGTGGACAATCTGGTGGAAATACATGAAATTATTCACGGTTCTCAATGCATCATGGGACAATGTTATACCCTTTAGGGATGCCTATGAAAATATCTGCCGACAACTTGTCCAAAAACTGTACAACCGCGCAGCAGTACTCGAAGGTCCATGAAAATGGGCCTTTTTCTTTATGGTATAAGATAAATGATTATAAAGGAGTTTACTATGAAATTAACTACTGAATCAGGGATCATTTGCCCTAATTGTCATCGTGAATTGATCATTCATACAAAAGGAATTTTTGGTGGGTTTATAGCCCATTTAATTTTAATAAATTCTTTACAAAAAATAAAAAAGACCGGTGGCAAACTCATTTGCAATCATTGCCAATCAGAATTCCTCTATCACAAAAAACAAATTTATAAAAAAAGTAAATATTCAATCGACTCAGAAAAAGATATGGAACAGCTTATAAAAGATATGAAGGATTCTTTCGGAAAGGATGAATATGGAAAACGATAAGTTTGATGAAATATTAAACCAATTGAAAAAGCAAGCTGCAGAAAATCGTGGTGAAGATCCGGCCGGCGCTGAGGGTACAAGTATGCGTCATCTCACTCGGATTCAAAAATTTTTGGAAGAAGATGGTAACGAAGATATTATTCTTTCTTATTCGGATAATGAACAATATCTGATTTCCCGGGCAGAGCAATATGCATGTGTATGTACTGACCATTTGACTGTGCATTATGTATTCAATGAAGATTTTTCAGCGATAGAGGAGCAAAGAATCACATGATATTATTTGTTGGAGAAAAAAGAAGCAACAGAGCCATTGAAATGGAAGGGACGTGGAAAGATGGTATTCTTTGTGCGAAAACTCTGTTTCGTGCTCTGCGTGCAGTTGGAATAAATCCTGATCATTGTAAATTTGCCAATTGGTTTGAGGATGAGGCACAGCGCGAAACAATCCGTAGCTCTACTATGCCAATAGTAGTCATGGGCAACAAAGTGCAGAATGCCCTTAGCAATGAGGGCATTTCTTTTATTCCTATCGTACGTCCTGCAGCACGTGGCAGTATACGTAAAACAGAAAACTATATCAACCATATCAGAGAACAATTATGGAAGTTAAATTCGTAAGAGGCTTTTTTATGTTATATCGTGCAGAAATATTTGCTGGCAGTGGTTATGATTATATTAGTTGTTATACTATAGGTGAAAATGATGGGATTCAAAGATATCTGGATATAGTATTAACTACAAAATTAAAGCCTCATATGATGGCTACTCACAATTCTGACGTACGTCAAATGTACCAGGTACTAGAATGAAAGTTAATATAGATCCATATATTTTCTTTTTTGAATCAAAAGAAGTACATGATGATGATGTTATTAATATGATTGTGGGACAATTACAATACCAACCACATCATGCATATAAAGAAGACGAAACTGCTTTTGACATTTTTGCTGTTTTAGCTACTGAATATGTAGCAGTTGAAACAAATACCGGTAAAATACGCATGATATATGATAAAAAAGGTAATATTAAATACAAAGATAAAAAAGGCAATATTAAATACAAAGATGAAATTTAAAATAGTAACACATACAATACTCATGGAATATGATAGCATTTGGAGATACATGTCAAAAGAATTACAAAAACCTGCCAAGATTAAATACAGAAATGGTGCATTTACTACTACTGTACAACGTATTGTATCATATGATAAGGTTGGACAAAAATACAAATATAAGGTAATTATATGAAAACTAAAATAATTCATGGCAGATTTATCATGGCTCGCAGTGAGGCATGGAGATTTGCCCTAATAAAAACTATAACGGAGCTCAGCAAAAGAAATCTATTAGGTAATAATTTGGTATCTGTTGAGCCGATAGATCTGAGCGATGCGCCTTATACAGATAAATTATATACTCTGGAGAATTATGAGATCAGTAAACTTGTTTACAAATCCTCACATAATAAACAAAATTTATGATGATCCAAAATATTATCTTCTCAATATCAATAATCGCACTATCGGAGTTCAACGATCCCTGTTATCTTTAATTCCCGGTACCCTTGCGGGACAATATGTATTCGAAGAAATATTAATATTTGATATCATAGGACCACATTATGAAGATACGCTTTTTTAACGTTCCACTTTTAGTTGATGAGATTGGAAAAAATAATCTCTTTACAAAAAATTTTATTGATATAAGAAAAGATTCTATTGTTTATATAACTTTTGCTCCTATTGGGCGTTCTTGTGCAAAACACGATTATGGAAGTATAAAGAATCCTATTTTAGTATACACTCGACTTTTTCTAGTTTATGCGATGTTTAGCTGAGAAAAGGATCAGATATGATAAGGACACATTATGCGAATAAGATTCTTTAACGTGCCATATTTGCTTTTAGAGAAATATACCAACATACCCACACAAGAAGATCCGGTAGCACGTATGACCTGGGGTCCAATTGGACAAGTGTTTACACAGGTACATGTGTGTGAGTCGAGAAAAATGAAAATTTGGAGGACTAGTCCTGCGTATTTAGCTAATGTCCTTTATGCTTGGGAAACATGACTTTAAATAAAAAATACCAAAGAAAATTTAAATTTATTAACAAACTATATGTCTTTCCACTTGCAGACTTAAAAAAGCAAATTTATACAAATTTACAAAAGCGCCAACAATTCAAAGTAATCCGTAATGTACATGAAAAAATAATAATGGCATCACGTGTAAATGGTACATCAATAGCACAATGGCCTCGTAATGTACGTGTTGATGCTGAACCTTAACCTTATTTTTGTTGTTTTAAGGAGTACAATGAAACAGAAAATTGTTTTTTTCAATAACCCTATTTTGTTGTGTTATGGTCGTGTTGGCCGTCCTCTGGGATGTCTTACATACTGGGAAGATAAGTGGCGTAAGCAAATTGGCATTAGTGTTATCGCAGATAATACTAATAATAAATACATCTATGGAGTTTATATTGAAAATAAGATTCTTTAATCAACCCTATTTGTTGTATTTATATCTATGAAAGTAAGATTTTTTACACAACCTTATTTGATAAAGTTATATGACCTTGGACTTGTCAAAGGCTTAGCATTTGCAACCCGGGCATATAATATAGACTATAATACATCAAACATGAATGCTACTATAATAATCAGGGATTTATGGGGCAAAAAACGCACGTATTAATAACGACTGTTCCTATGATAATAACTAAATACAATTGGCCGCAGATAGATACGATATACGTCATATTTGACATACATCGACTAGATGAGAATATATGGCTGATATCAGTCATACCAAAGGTTAAATGACTTTAACCAAGGGTGAATCTCTGATTTACCCTTTATACAAAAAAATATACAATACAATTTAGTATAGATATAGATATATATATAATTTAAATATAATACTTTATAATTATATGTTTCTTAGTTCCTGTCTCGGGAAAATCACTCTTTTTTAACACTTTTTTGACGTACGTCAAATAAAAACAACGTTTTACGCAAATACAGGCCTAATTACAATAAAAATAAGGCTTTATAAAAAAGAGTCAATATAATGAAAAAAGCTATTCTATAACCACATAATAATAAGCCTTGGGATATAATTCACAAACTAATATTGAGTTGTTATAGAATTGGGTATGCATAAATATACAGAATATTGCATATTTATGCAGTATTTATGCAATATACAAACAACAAAAGGAGGTTAACGGTGATGGCATCAAAAGCCTTATTTGTTTTCGAATTTCACTTCCCAGATGACACCAGTCGTCGTTGTGAGCTCCCAATTCGCTGGATCATGCCGGAAGATGAAGATTTTGTAGAGCGTTTGTATGATGAAATCGACGTACGTCGATTGGAAACTCGCTTTGGTATTCATGATTTTAACACTAATCAGACAGACGATATCAATATATATGAAGCAATTGGTTATACAAGCTATGAAGTAGATAAAAACAAAGTTTCCGCGCTTCTTAAAGAATGGGAGCAGATATTAACAAAACTAGGGATTCCTATAGTGGGTCCCTGGGAAATTATTGATTATGTAGAGTAAATAAAAACATTTGACAAGTGATCAATTAGTTGATAAATTAAAAGATAACCGAGCACAGGGTGAGGGGGTAATAATGTTTTGTTCAAAATGTCAAAATGATTTATCAGAATGTGTTTGTGATGATATAGATGAAAAGCTTGCCAGTATCGGAAACGATTATTTTATTTATAAAAAATGTAATAAATGCGGGAAGCATTATACCCGTTGTAAGTGTGAAAAACCTGAATGGATGGCAATAGTCTTGCCAGTAAACCAGAGAATTAAATAACCGAGCGACAGGGTGAGGGTTGGCGGCTTGTTGACGAGATGACCTTGCCCTGCTCTGCTCGAATGGAGGAATAGATGAAAAAATGGTATGAAATCCCATCAGATTTTGATCAATGCCCAAATTGCGGAAATGATTTAGAAGTTTTCTCTGATGAAAACCCAAACGATAATGGCGGTTATTATTTTGATGGCGATGAAGTACGTTGTTTGGGTAGATGTGGTGCGAAATTACAAATTTCTGTGGTTGACGATGGTGATAATGAAGATAGGGCTTATGTTAATTGGTTGGAGGACAAATGAAAGAAATCGGTGGACGCTTCCCGAAGTTTTGGGAAGACTTTTATGAGTATATGAAGACTGAGCACGGGTATGCTCATTTTCATAATTTTACTTTTTTGGAATGTTTCGGCTATCTCGTGCTTGAATACTTCCCGAAGCATGGGATAAAAATTGGATGCTACACCGATGGAAGTTTTGCTGTTAAGGATGGCAATGATTGGGTACACGATGAAGATGGTCATGTTATTGGGTTCCAATCGCCCCAACAAGCCATAACCAAAGCCGCCGAAATCCGTGAGCGGCAGTTGGAAGAAAAATGAGTATTTTAAAACAAAAGATGTTTAAGAAGAACGAATCAGAAACAACTTCGGAATTTGTTGCAAGAATAGATCAGTGGTTTGTGGATCATGGAGCCGAGCGTTCAGGCTTTAGACTGACAATAGAATCTTATAATTACAATGAATCTTTATCTGAATGCATAGTGGTTTATTTTAAGGGGGAGTAATGAAAGTAAGAATGTCTCAGGAATTAAGAAAAATATTAGATAATCCAGATGCCTCAAAAAAATTAATAGAGTATACATTAAGCCACAAACATGAAAATGCTGATGGCAGTGTAGATATTGAGGTAGATGGTGAGATATGTAATATCTCCACAACTGCTAATTTAAATCATATAAGTAACCACGTTGAGCGGCTTGATAAACTGGAAGCTGAAAATAAGCGGTTAAATGATTTTTTAAATGAAATAATTGATATATTCGTTGATGATGATCCATGTGTTTATGACCATCATGGATATTGCCAAACACATTATCATAGTGAAAAACCATGCATTATTGAAAGATTAAAAGAGTTAAAGGAAAGTAAATGAGAAATCCATTGACAACAAACTGGAAATGCAAAATTGGTTGGCACAAATGGAAAATAATTTCTGACCCTCATTGTGGTAGTCCGGCTGCAGAGATTTTTTATGTTTTGACAACGCTTTTTATACCACGCAAACGTAAATGTATTCGTTGTGGGAAGGAAAAGTGATGGAAACATATAACTATTTTTTGCCTATATAAAACAAAAGGAGGTTTAAAATGGCAACAAAAAAGAGTATCGGATTTCGCCAAAAGAAAGGTGAAGCAGACTGGTTTCAAATGGCACTTTCTGCCTACGGAAACACTCGGAGCCATTGGTGTGCCCACTGTGGTGGACACGTGGTTAAAGGGCATAAAGAATCATGTGAGTTGATTAAATATGCGATTATGAAGTATGGTGAAGAGTGGGTGCGAGCACATATCCAGGTGGAAGAGTGGGACAACTACAAGCCCGGTAAAAGCGATATATGGAGAGGACCAGAGAAGTTTACGTATACTAGTGGCAAGGAAAATTTATAATGGAATTGTTAATGACTACATTTGAATTTACTACTGACATAATAGCAAACGTATCTGTCTGTATGTATGATATCCTGAATCAACTGGATAGAGATCAAAAATTAGCATTATTACAGGAAATTCGTGAAGAGCTTAATAATGAAATTGATGATGAAGAATCCGACTTCATCGATAAGGGTGGACCCACAATGGAAGAAGCAGCTAAAAAACAATATCTTGACCATGCTTCAAAATTTTATTCATTGGAAGAAGTAAAACAGCGACTACCGGAAAAACTGGGGTGGTAATAGGGAATAAGAATAGAAATATGGTGGAATCTTAGTATAATTAAATCAGCCCCGAGAAAGGTCGAACGGCGGACAGTCATATGAAAGATTCCACTTTAAATAACCGAGCACAGGGTGAGGGTTGCCGAATTAGGTCAAGGGTGTCGAGACAAGATGATTACTTGTCAAGTCAGTTAATCGCGGCATGAAGGCATCAAATCCTTGCCCTGCTCTGCTCGATGGATTACTATCAGGAAGCCATCAATATTTAAGGAGGTAAAATGAGTTTGTGTACTTTTTTTGGATTATTCTTTTTTGTGTTGGCACTTATTGAACTTGCTATAATTGTCAAACAACAATATAAGATCAATAATTTGGAAATAAAGAATTATTATTTAAATTTAGTGAAAAAAGTAGATAAATGATATCAGACAGCTTACTTCACGGAGAATGTAAAATGGAAAAAAAGTTGAAACATGACTGGGTACAAACATGGGCTAATTATTATGAGTATGTTACCCGTAATATGAATGCAGAAAAAATACATGAGATACTGGCTGAGGAACGCAGGATTTTAACGCACCACATACTACGTGCAGAAGAACATTTGGCCGGAATAGAGCTATTTTATAACCAATCGCCACTCACAGATCCAAATCCTCCGGAGAAAAAAGAAAAGGACACTGGTGTCCTTTCTAACAGCGACGCCGGAAATAGTTCAGACACAGCTTGTGGTACAGCCGGGCATAGCCGGGAATTGTCTAATAGGAGTATATAATGATTTTTGAAGAGAATTGTGTATGTGGTGCTAAATTAAAAATTGTAACATCAGATTATTTATTTTTTAACCATTGAATACATTGAGAGACAAAAAGCAAAGCTCGAAAAAGAGCTCAGCCAAGAGCTTAAAAAAGAATTTACCAGACATATCTCTGGTATTATCAACGCGGGATATAATAACAGACAGTCAACACCCGGAAGTAACATCAAAAATTATCACTGAGTTCCAAGAGTTTTTAAAAGAAAATGGGAATAAGAATAATACAGAACAATCTAATAATTTGGAGATTTAAAATGAAAACACTTCTTGGACTTCTTTTAATTTTATTGGGTATTGGCATCGGGCTGTATATTGGAGTATACATATTATTTTGGGGTGGCATCGTCAGTATGTACCATGGCATTGCTGGCCCTGAAATGAGTTTTTGGACAACTTTGTGGGGCTTCATCAAATTTAGTATATCTGGTGTCGTGGGCTGGTTCCTTTTTTGGTTTTTTGGTTACATAGGAGCAAGTTTCTTTGAGTAACAATGATACGCCAACAGAAGGCTGGAAATGGCTGTTCAACTCCACTAAGTGGCATTATTTTGTAGATCATCGGTCACTATGTGGCCGGTGGTTTACATTTTCGATGAATGATCTGGAAGAGGGCAATGACAGCTCTCCGGACAACTGCAAGCTATGCAGGAAAAAACTAAAAGCTAGAAAATTAGAGAGGATGTAATAAATATGTTAACTGCCATAATACTGTTGGCAATATTCATTGGCATGAATATCATTATATACAAGAAAGTATTGAAAAATATAAATAAAGATGCTGAAAAACGCTCAAATCATAAATTTTCAGAATAGGGGGGGGGTATCATGGATATTCCAAAGTGTAAAATTACCAAAATCGAAACTGAGGAAGATGTATCCGATGAAGAATTTTTGGAAGACTGTTCCTTTTTGGGACATCTTGCTGATGGATTAATGCATATCAAAGAGTCCATTGAAGACTGTGGATGCATAGAAGTACAGAAAAAAATGGATGCTCTGAGGAAACGAGTTAAAAAAGAATATCCGACCATAATCCAATATATCAAAGATATGGAAATGGAAAAAGCTTATAAGGCCATTGATGCATTAATTGGTGATTTTGCGGAACTTCATATGGATGAACTTAAGAAACACATTGGTCCTGCCCTTTTTAAAATGATGGCCCGCAAAATGGACGATGATGAACGTATGTTAAATTAACAAAATTAAAGGTAACGTACGTTACCTTTTTTAGTTTAAAATAGCATAATGAGTGATTTAAAATATCCAGAATTTATCAGAAATCAGGAATAAGAATAATACAGATCAATTTAATTTAGGAGAAGAGTTGTGAAAACTTTAATACTTTTATTCATATGGATATGTTTTAGCATACTGAATTATCTGATAATAACAAAACTTAACAAGGACAAAGACAACTGGGAGATAGATCTATTTACTTTGATCGTCTCAATTGCACTTGCTCCGATAACATTTATAATGCTGATACTGCATGCCGCAGATAGTACAACTATAATAAAAGAAAACGGAAAAACAAAAATTAAATACAATCCTTAAAAATGTAGGAGGTTAGTATGTATTACCGAACAAAAAGAACAATGGCAATTAGCATAATGGGAGTGTTAATAGGCTTGTTAATTGCATTTGTAGTAAGTTTTATAACAAATGAGCCTATAAATAACTATAATTTGGTTATGATGGTACTTTTTTATTGTACTGCAATGACAATCACAATATTTTTCGTTTTATATCATGTGCTATCTCGTAGACCAGTTCTGGAATCCTTATTAGCTATCTTTCCGGCATTATATATTGCTATGCTGAGTTATTTATCAATGACACAAAACGACGGATTGTATTACCATTTACAAAAAACCGGATTTAATAGTTTGGACGTATTGTTAGTTTTAGCAATTATTGTAGTAATATGGAGAATTTTAGGGATAATACTGAACACAAAAAGGCCCTAAATATTCAGGGCCTTTTTTAGTGCGTCCATGCTGAGATAGTGCGGTTCTACCTCGAATATGTATGCATCTCTGGGAATTAACCACCGTTCGAATAACTGCTGTCCTTTTGGATTCCATTTAAATTTCCAATAGTCTTTGTTTTTTGGAATTCCCACCAACCCAACCCTCTGATCATCTGTCCATTGCCAAACAAAGTCATCTTCATTGTATGGCTCTAAATCTTTTTCGAAATATGCAAATTGTATTAAATCGTACGATTTAACAAGTATACTTATTTTTTTATCTTTAATTCCTAGCAAATCTGCATGATTTTGCATTTTGTGATTCCAAAATCGTATTAAAGCATTACCTAAATATTGTGGGTGATCCTTTTCGCTGAGTTCTTCATAACCTAGCAGTTCTGCTTTGCCATAAATATCCGCACGTGCTATAATAGGTTCTACTCTGGATCCACGTGTAGTATTTCCTCGGATAGTTTTTACTGATCTGCCTATTCCATTTTGAATATCTACTACATCATACAATAATTTGGTGGGTACATGTGGTAAGTTGTACGCGTATGCTACAAGGTATTCCCAGCTTTCACCATTGAGTTTCCCGGAGAAAGGCATACTAAGAATTATTTCTACATAATCCTTAATATTCTTTTTAAACTGTTCGCTCGCTTCCACGTCAACAATTTACCAAATAAAACAAGGAAAAGCAAATAAAACATTTTATATTCTGTGACTTCTATGTATTTCCAGAAGATTTTCAGGCGAGATTTTTGTAAATGCTTTTAGAAGTTTTTGATCGAATTGTCCCTTTTCACCTAACATTAATTGTATGGCCTCTTCAAACTGCATTTCTGGGCGGTATTGCCGATGGGAGGTTAAAGCATCAAATACATCACATATAGCTAAAATTCGAGATTCAAGCGGTATTTCCTGTCCTTTTAATCCAAAAGGATATCCGCTGCCGTCCCAACGTTCGTGGTGTGCTTCTACAATTTGTGGTATGTCTTTAAATTCTTTTGGAAGTTTGGTTTTGTCTAATATTTCTCTACCAATTATGGCATGTTTTTTTACTTCTATAAACTGAGTTTCGTCTAGCCGCCCACTTTTTTGTAGAAGTTTTTCTGAAACACCAATCTTACCAATATCATGTAGTAATGCAGCATATTTAACTTTTATACAAGCAGTTGGACCTAAGTTTAGTATATTGCATAATTCGAGAGCATATAATGCGGTTCTTTTTGAATGTCCACTGGTTACGAAATCTCGAGCATCTATAGCAGAACTAAGTGTATCTACAAATGACTCGAATGTTTCTTGTAATGCCAAATGAACCTGGGCATTTTGGTATACAGTAGCAATAGTTTTTGCGGCTTCTCTAAGAATATTTTTTTCTTTTCTTCCAAATATATCTTCTGGTGTAACTTGAAGCACGCCTATCATGTCCCCTCTATGACTTATAAAAGGAATAAATATAGAATTATCTGCTATTATTTCTTTTTTATTTTTAAATGCCTCGTAGAAAAGCCCAATACCTTTAGGTATTTTTATTATAGGATTCGTATACCCTATTGGCTCTTCACATCCAACAGTAAATACCTCTGTAGATTCATGATAAATATAAATTACTACATCAGAATTTGGAAATAAAACTTGTAATTCTGCTTCTGCTTTCTTTATAACCAAACATGGATCAAGAAGATCCATGATATTGTATACCAAAGCCCCTATTTCATTTCGCATGATAAAATATAAATAGACAGGAATATAATGTCAATGATTTATAAACAAAAAGGGCCGACATGTGCCGACCCTATTTTTGTTGTATATATTTATGTCTAAGCTATATTAGCTTGGTTATTTTTTGACGAAGAATTCCTTTATGAAGAACCAGATATCTAATGCTATAGAAATAGCTTTTTCGACGTATTCCTCAGCGTTATCCTGAGGTATATCGAACTCTTCAACTACATAATTCTTTAACTCTTCTTTTTCTGCTTCGTCAAGGTCTTTAAGCTCTTCAAGAACTTGGTCTACGCCACTAATACCGGCAAAAGCAGATTGTGCCGCTGGAATGAAATTATAAATGTCACCGATGGTCCATTTATTATCTTCCAGAGACTTACCAATGCCCTCTCCAAGATCAGACGCGAACTTAATAAGTTCTTTAGTCTCTTTAATACCTAATGCCATTTGTTCTCCTTTATTGAATTTTAATTCTTATTGGCTCTATCTCGACAGGTTCTTTTTTTGGAATATTTAATTCCAATACACCGTTTTCATATTTGGCTTCAATGCTCACCAAATCTAGATTTGTATCTGTTACAGAAAAACTTCTTGAAAATGAAGAAAATTTAATTTCTCTACGGACATAATCTTCTTCTGCATAATGTTCTTCTGAGGAAGCTTTATTAGCTCTTAATGTTATTACGCGATCTTTATCATTTATTTCTAATTCTACATCATCCTTATTTAAACCAGGAATAGCTGCTTGAACAACTACTACATCTTTTTTATCTATAACATTGCACTTGGGATAACTAGCATTACCTAGTTGTTTAAAAGGATCAAAGTCGGAAAAGAATTCGTTATAGAACTTGTCGAAAGTTCTCTGAAGGTTAGTATCGAAAAAATCACGCGTAGGGCGTTTAATTAATAAGGTCATTATATTTCTCCCTCAACTTTCATCTATGAATAGTTGATTTGATGGCCAGCACTATTGCTTAACCATGTCTAATATACGAAAATTAATAATTCATGTCAAATAAAAAAAAGGGGACGTACGTCCCCCTATATATTTTCCAATTATCTGAATTATTTAATTTTTCGTTCTTTTCGCAATTGATTGAAGTTCATGCAACTTGGAAGTCACTATTGTCAGGTTTTCCATTGCTTCTTTTACGGCTGTTTCCGGAACAGATTCCATTCCCAAACGCACAGCCAGTAATAGGCGTGATAAACTCATTATTACATGTTCATAAACTGGTATAACTTTAAAGAATTCTGCGACATTCTTTTTGTTGAGAAATTTTAGTGATAAAACAGCATCAACTGTTAAATTATCATTCATAACGGCGGCATGTTTTACCATATTAGTTAATTTATCATCAACCATATCTGTAAAATTTGCTACCTTTTTGTTCCATTCTTCGACGTACGAATCAAATGACCGCGGACATGATAAATCAGATTTAAAATAATACCTTTGGCCTTCTTTTAAAGCGATTTTTTCTATTTCAGAAGGCGCGGCACCCATTTGTACCATATACCACTTTGCATCTTGGTGACTTACATCATTTAAGCTGTGTCCTAATTGACCATATTTTTCAAAATTTGGTCCGCCAAATGCGTAAGAATTGCCGTCTATATTCAAAACCCAGTCACCAGACGGTGTTTTTTCTGGAAAATCTACCATATTTTCTTTCCAATCACCCAATTTTACAAAATCGGTTGATTTTGGTAGGAAATATGTATCTTTTTCTTTATCATATGCTGGGCTTTTAATGCCGTCCCACATGCCTATTTTTATAGAATTCAGGCCATCAAAAGCCTCGATGTCAATTTTTCCGTTAATATTTGAAACTTTTTCGAGAAAAATTGGTTTTGTAACACCATTTTCGAATAAAAATACACCAAAATCTGCTTTTTTAAGCATTTTTTTCTTCTTTTTATCTACTTTTGCTGGTGTTTTGCATTCTGCTGTCTTAACTGAACCGTCTGCCGGTGGTAATGCTTGCCCTGTTTCTGCTTTGGTTGCGTTAGTTGAAGGTAATTTTTGTGGCATTTTTATTGCAAATTTGCCAGTAGGAGTTACCTGTGTGGTAATTCCACGGGCTTCTTTGACAAAATAATTGCCCGCATCGTCTGCAAATATTGCTACGTTTGTGTCTTTTCCTTCAAAATCAACAACAGGCGCCTCCGAAGTAATTTTACTTGCTAGTACGAAATCTTTATATTCTCTTACAGCAGCACTTTTTTCTAAAGTGTTGTAAGCATCTTTTACATCTTCCTCTTTTAGCTTAACGGCGACTCTGTTATCTACATCAGAATTTCCTAGATAGGCCGTATATTCAAATTTACCTGTTTTCTCTATAGTATAGATATTTCTCGGCAATAGTTTTTCGAGTTGTTCTTTTTCTATAACCGTGTCATCACATTCCAGCTCAGCAATTTTTTCAATAACATCGTATGTGTTATTTTGAATAAAATTTTCTTTTAATTGAGGATTTGATTCAACCTCATCTAATAATGCTTGCTGTGCTTTCTTAGTAATGCCTGCAGCAACATCATCCAGTACACTCGCGTATTTATCAACTGTCCACGGTACGTGTAGTGATTTACTGAACAAACGTATTGTCTCATCTACTTCTTCATTAGGTACAACCTTAGAGAAAGCTGAGCCATGTGTAAAAAGCATTCCGACAGATTCTTCTGTTAATGGCACCAGATTACCATTTACCACTGCTACATCTAAATCTTTCAGACTGAAATCCTCTACCACGACTGGAACATGAATATTATTCTCTCCAACTGAGATAGAGCCTATGGCATAGCCACGGCTTTCATCTTTAGTTGTAAATGTAAGTCTTACGGGTAAATGGACAAGTTGTGGAAATTCTTCGTGAAAATGGCTTATGATTTCTTTAGTCCATTTGCCACTCTCTTGACTCAGTGGAGCCGTCGAAGTCTTTTCAAATTCTGGTTGTTTAACAAACAAATCTTCCATTTATAACCTCTGTGTTGTTTTTATTATGTAATTGGCGCTGTAATTGGTGGCGCCGGCACAGGACCTGACGGCCCGGCCATCATTCCTGTTATTGTTACTTGCACTGTTTTAGTGAACGCATCCATAGCGTCTGCCCATACGCTGGCTGCTACACTTCGATCCTCTGTAGGGTCTAATTTAGATATTGTTGCCGCAGAAGGAACTCCTGGCATAGATACTAGTGCTGTTATTTCTGAAATCATGGGTGCTAGCGGTATTCCTGTACTAAACGCTATTCCTGTCCAAAAAGTAACTAAAGCGTTTCCAAGTGCGGACCCTAGCTGTTGTGCGGCCTGAGAATTACTAATGCCTTCTTTATTAACGCCTGTCATTGCAGACGCTAATGTTGAAACAGCAGAGCTTTTATTAGGAAATCCGGTTGGCATGTCCTGGCTTGCATCTGCAGCTGCACTGGCATAGCTTTCATAAGCATCAAAAAGACTAGTCGCAAAATCATTCTCTGATCCTGGCTCGTTATGTAAGTTAGCCTCTATAGTGCTTTTTAATGTTGATTTAACTAGTGCCATTAATCACTAAAACTCACTTCTGATAGAAAATCTGATTTTTTGTATTTTTGATAAGACTGGGCATCTGGTGATGGGCCACTTGGGCCGGCAGGTGTTGGATGAAAATGCATATTAAATACACCTATTAATTCATTTAGTTTTGCCATCAAGCTTTCACCAAGTGCTAGTGGTTCTGCGGCGGATTCATTTCCTAAATTAACCAGAGGGCTAACAAAGTATACGTTAGTGTCTGCCTTAACTTCCAGATTTCCATCATCTTTACTCGTTATCACAACGGATCCATTCAAATCTAATTTCAAATTGGTTTCACCATCTTCGGACATTAAATCAAAGATGACCTCTCTGCCCGGGTCTGTTATTGTCCAGTTGTGGTAATAACCACTCTTTATAGTATACGAAGTATTTCCCTGATTGTCAATATCTGATATTTCAAGCTTTAACAAATTGTCATCATCATCACGACTTAAGGAAAAATATGTTGTTGCAGATTCTGTAAGTGTTCCTGGTACATACTGGGTAGTTGCTAGATCTAATATGCACATATTAGCTTCAGTTTCTTCATTTTCTGTAATAGTACCAGCTCGCATAATGACGAAGTCACTCGGAGTAATATCTGCGAATTGCTCAAAATTCTTTTGTATTTTCCATTCAAATTTTGATGGAGTATCAATATTAGGCTTATTACTGGTGGTCTGCCATGATAGATATCCGGCTGAGTTATTCATATTAATACGGAGTGCATATAGATCAAATGTATTATTTGTTTTACCAGTCAATGCCATTCTTGCAGACAAGCCCTGCTGAATTCTCAACTCTCCATCAGTTTGAAGTATATAATTTCCGCTACCATGCCGTAAAATAGTATCACCATCGCCTAATATAGGTCTTGGATATAAATTGCTTAAGATCCATCCGTTTATAGACCCAGGATTAGTAACATTATAATAGCCTATTACCCAATAGTCATTAAAGGAATCTCCCATTACAATACATTTAGTACCAACGGGCGGTAATGTAAAAAACCCACCTCCTACTGGATCACACGTGGACGGACTCAAGAATTTTGCAGTTTCTTGGTCTTTTCCTGATAGATCAAAATCTATTAAAAGTTCATAGGTTTCTTGATTTCTGTCAACAATTGTTGCTTTGTAAAATTCCATAAGTACTATAAATATAATCAATAAAAGACCTATAAGTCAATAAAAACTTGGAATAAGGATATTGAATACTATAAGCAATTTAGTTATATTATAGATGTTAACCAGAGGAAAAAAATGATACAACCACGTTGGCTTTTACCATTGGTATTAGTTATACCGGCCGGCATAGGATTATTAGCACAAAGCGGACTCGTAGCAGGCGTTGTTCTGTTAGTTTGTGTTGCTGCTTTTATTTTCTATGGGCGTTGGTATAAGAATAATAATTGACGTACGTCAATTTTGGGGCTGAATGGATTCGACGGATGTAAAAGTTAAATTATTTCATTCCGGCGTTACTGTAACATGGCCGTAGAACAAGTTACAACTGTCAGAATAACTGGCAATACATACCGCATGGCTGCTTAACAGCCACGACTAGCATGTTATGTCACGGCATGCAATGGTCGTAAATGTTTGACTCGGCGATCTGGACTGATCCGTCAGTGAGCTTAAATCAAGGAGATCAGGCGAGCATGCAGGCCTTATCCGTTTGCAGAGCATGCCAACGCTTATGATACCTAAACGGATATGAATGTAAAAGAATAATTTAATGTATATGTTCGGACCCGGTTTCGATATTTCAAAAAATGTCGACTTAAAGTGTGAACTTTTCGATTAAATTGGATGAATTCAGGGAAACCTAAGTACAGTGTATATGGCAACCCTGAGCCAAGATGAAGATAAATCTTCATAAGGTGCAGAGACTACTGGAGAGGTAAATCCTCTTAATTACCAGCAAGAGCGTCCAACTCTTCTAAATAGAAATAGAAGATGAAGAGATAGTCCGATACCTACTGGAAACAGAAGGAGGATCTTTTAAAACATTTGACCGGCAGCTCCACAAGAGCAGGATGTGCCCGGATCTTCGCAAGGAAGACCAACCCATGAGAACCTCGCAGTCTGGCATGACTGAAAACCACCAGGGGCTCACTACGATTTTCGAGGTTGTAGTTGGATATCATTTCATGAATGATATTTTTCGTGAGCGATTGGGATATGCCCGCATTCTGCTTTTTTATTTGTACAAATAAATCATAACAAGGAGAATAGATGGACTTTTTTGTTATTACCACAGTAATATTTCTTGGAACTACTTTGTATTTTGCATTTCGCAAAAAAGCAAAAGTTGTCAAAGAACCATATGCAAAAATAGATCCCGAATTGGAGAATCAACTTGCTTCGTATGAAAACGCATTATATTCTATCGTTAAAGCAAAATCCATTAAACAAGCAAGAGAAATAGCAGAAGAAGCATTACCAATTCTTGAAAGCGAATAAATTATTGTTGCTTTTTTGGTATAATTATATTATATTATAGACATGAAACGCACTGCAACCATATCATGGTCCTCCTTATGTAATAGGCTCCACGTGGGCACAGGATACGAACGTCCACAATTTAGCAATAATGGAGATCCTATTATGCAGTAGGCGGTTCATTCTCGCTTTCATTTTCTCTCCTTTCTGTAATAGGGGGAAGCCGCCAACCCAATAGCGACTTTCCCCTTTTTTATTGTATGAAAACAATAAATTGTTAATGTAGGTTCTTTGAAATTTAGGAGTTTGTGGGGTATTGCAATACGCCAAAAGCTAGTGTTTACGCCCTATACATTCAGAATACTCACGAGTAGCTCAATAGGCAGAGCTGTGCCCTGTTAAGGCAACGGTTGTAGGTTCGATTCCTTCCTCGTGAGCTTGCTTAGAAAACGTTGTACTCCGTTAACTGACTTCTGACGTTGGTGATTACCGGGTTCATCCGGGTGAGTGCGTAATCCGAAATGTATTTGCAAAAAATGGGCGGGAAAGCGCGTTGTGCTACGAAAGCGCCAATATTGGTGAATTTTGGCACGTAATCCGCGCGACTACCGTCATTAATTATGAGAAAACCAGGAAAAATTGTAAGAAATAATCTTTACATTCATAAAGATTATATAGATCATTGGGACATACCAGACTGGCTTTATATAACCAGAGCATTACGAATGGATGGTAAAGACATGCCTGGCATGGATATACTAAAATATGATATGACTCTTCAGCATACATCTGTTATTAGCTGCTTTAATTTTGATGGGCATGCAGAGCCGGCTATTCAAATGGTGTGGACAGATTTAAGACAACTCTGGTATCGTAATGATACTGGCCCCATATATCATCATAAATGGATGATGGTAGGAGATGATTATCAGGGCTTTGATGTGGAAGAAAGCAAAGAAAGATCCAAATTAATTCTTAAAATATTTCATGAACATCCTGAAATAAGAAAAAATAAAATAGGTAATCAATCATATTGGTATGAGAACGTAGTACCTTTAATGATAGACTAACTGGGGTGTAGTTCAGTTGGTGGAACGTCGGGCCTTGGACCCGAATGTCGGAGGTTCGAGCCCTTCCGCCCCAGCGTGAAAATAAAAATTATGACAGCGAACGCTGTAACAGAAATATATCATGATATGACAAGAAATGATGTATTATTTTGTACTATTTACTTATATCAAAATAAACTATTCACCGATTTTACTGATATAAAAGAAAATCATTTTATAGGAGGTTGTTAATAAAATGTCATATTGTAGATTTGGTGAAGACAGCGACATTTATTTTTTGGCCACCGGTGAAGGCTTCCAGTGTTGTTGGTGTGGTTTTGATAAATATGGTAAAGATATATTTAAAACTAGGCTTGATGCATTAAATCACTTAGTGGAGCATATAAAAGCAGGGCATAAGGTTCCAGATTATGCCTTTGAAAGATTACAACAAGAAATAATGGAAGAACTGGAAGAAACCATTAAAGAAGGAGACCCGTCATGAGACGTGTATATTACCTGTATGATGAGGGTAACCACCCTATCGTAACAGTAGGTGTTTTCTCAAATGAAAATGGGGTGAAGTTTGCTCGTACTATTTCCGTTTATGGAGAAGGTGAGATTCATCCTCTAAACAAAAAGCAAGGCTTCAAGATGGTCAATGCCCGTTTTGATAATGCGGTTAAAATCATGTCACGTGAAGGATATATAAATGAAATATTTCCTCGTCGTGCAGATGATATTATGGATCGTCTATTTGGTAACGACCGGAATGAAAACAGAAACTATGAGGATCTGTTCGAAGCACCAGAAGTTAAAAAAATTGACCTGGAAGCCACGCCAACGGATTTTGAGAAATATCTGTGCAAACTGGACAAGTAATTGTCCGGCGGTACCGTAGCTCAGTTGGTGGAGCATTCGGCTGATATCCGAATGGTCCCTGGTTCAAGTCCAGGCGGTACCACTATGTTTTATTATGGCCCATAGCTCAGTTGGTAGAGCAGTGCACTCATAATGCACCGGTCACAGGTTCAAGCCCTGTTGGGCCAACTATGATAGTGAGAACATATCCATCAGTACTAAGCACTACGTGGAGTACTGATTTAGAAGTCCTTGGGCTGTTTAAACAGGTTTTATTTTATACGACAGAACAAGGCACAAAATATGAATACATTAATCATATAGGAATATATGATTTAACCATGAAAGATCTTGTCAAACGCGCGAACTGCAATAGTGAGAAAAAAAATATCTAGTCCAACAGCAATGCTATTAGTTTATGGAGTATTGACTGGGAAAAGAATGCTTGATTATGGATGTGGAAAATCAATAGATTACCAATTTATAAATAATTTGGAACGATATGATCCACACTGGCACAACATTACACCAACAGGTAAATATGATGTCATAATTTGTAATTACATATTATGTGTTGTAACAGAAGAAGAACAAGAAAAGATAATCAAGCACATAAATAAATTATTAACAAAAAATGGAAAAGCGTATTTTACAGTACGTCGAGATATCAAGGAAGACATACATTATAAAACATATTCACAGAGAGTTGTACATTTACCATATAAATCATTTATAAAGAATTCGGCATTTGAAATCTATGAGTATCAAAAATAAAAAAACGGGGTATTAGCTTAGCTTGGCTTAAAGCGCCTGCCTGTCACGCAGGAGACCATCGGTTCAAATCCGTTATGCCCCGCTTATGGCATTAGGTCTATTCACTACTCTAAGCGAGAGTAGATAGTGATTATGAGTTAATGTTTATAAAGCTCTCGCCAACTAGGTGGGTCTGACCTCATTTGGCGCGGGGACCTGTCTTGAAAACAGCGTGGCCGTTGAAAAGCGGTTTTAGAGTTCGAATCTCTAACCCACCTCTATGAAGCAAATAAAAGTACATTCTAGAAATCAACTAATTATAAAAAGTGTTGATAGTAGTCAGGTAATTCCTAGATCTATGGATGAAGGCTCAGGCTCAGGTTGGATATTAACAGCCAGAGAAAATCATTTAAGCTGGGTATTTGTTCGTAGCCAAGTATTACCAAAAGAAATAATTTTAACGGAAGGAAAACAATGAAAGTAACTGGATATCAGTTAAGAGAAGCACTACGTCATTGGCGTACAGTGCTAGATGGAGCTGCAACTGATTTGAAAAATTCACTTTACTATTTTGATGATAATGATAAAGTGGATCCTATAGTAGTTGCAGAGGATTATAAAAAAGCAGAAGATGCTGTAGCTAAACTTGAAGAAGCACAGCAAAGATACAATCTTTATGTCAAAGTAGAAATTGCTGGAGAAGAAAAAACTTTAGCATATGCGATTAAGGCAATTGGCATGGCTAGCCGTTTTGCGTCTACATGGAAAATACTTACTGTTGACAAAGAAACATCACGCCGTGGGTGGGGTGATACATATGATCGTGTACGTAATAAAGATGAGGTACATGCAAAAAGAAGTATTGCCAAAGAAGATGCGACAAAAGTTCGTAATGCTGCCAATAAACATGCAGCGGATATACGACAGACTGTTGCACTTGCCAATGCGACAAAAGTAGATATTGATATTCCTGCTGCTCTGGTCAATTTTGGCCGGTAAGTAGTGGGAGAGAGGTAGTTACAATAATAGTGTTTGGTATTCCTACCTGGCAGGGGAAATGATGGTTATGTGAACATTCTGGTAGCTAAAGGCTCGAACATAATAGGCTAACCCGAGCAGAACTCAAATGTTTCCGGCCACATAAGACTAATGCTTATAGCTGATAACTACCTCTTTTTTTTGGGGATGTGGCGTAATCGGCAGGCGCGCGGGACCTAAAATTCCGTGATAGAAATATCGTGAAGGTTCGACCCCTTCCATCCCTACTATGAAAAAAGTAAAATTTGTAAGAAAAGAAGTTCTTGTAAAAAAGAACCATATCGAAGACGCAATGGACACATTAGGAAAAGCACTAAAAACAGATAAAGGATATCATGTAGGCTGGAGAGCTAATTTAGCCATGGCTATAAAAGATAATAGTGATCTTTCACTTAAAAAATCAAATGAAATAGCATCTATAATATTAAAAATCTTTTTCGATGCTTAGGGCAAGTGGCGGAATTGGAAGACGCGCTAGGTTCAAACTCTAGTCCCACCGTGATGGGGTGTAGGTTCAAACCCTACCTTGCCTACAATGAAAAAACGTATAGTTCACGTTACACAAGAAACAGTATTCGATGAAATAACTGATAAAGTTAAAGTCACCGAAGCTTTAGAAAAATTGAAGAAAAAATGGGAAACCCAAGATTTTTCTATGAGTTTATTTTTCAATAAACAAATAAAGCACGCATATCCAGGAGGGCCTCCTATGAGAAGTGGACGTTTTGAGTTTATACGTGCTTATAAACCCAGATAAATTATGCAAACTTTTTTACCTTATCCGGATTTTAATGTAAGTGCAAAAATATTAGATTACAGAAGGCTTGGAAAACAGCGAGTAGAGGCATATCAAATTTTGAATGTCCTAGAAAGAAGAAAAGCTATTCAAAAAGGAGACAAAAATGTACCTAAGGGGTGGATAAACCATCCAGCTGTTTTAATGTGGGAAGGATATGAGGACGCTCTTACGAAATATTATAATGTCGTAGTAGATACATGGATACTTAAAGGATATAAAAATAATATGCCACGTTTTATCATAGCAGATGTCATACATCTTCCACATTGGTTAGGGGATGAAAATTTTCATGCGAGTCATAGATCCAATCTATTAAGAAAAGATTTTTCTTTCTATTCTCAATATGATTGGACAGAACCTAATAATTTACCTTATATATGGCCTGTAAACTATGCACAAAGCTTATCAAATTCTACATACAACAACAAACAATAGAATATATCGCGCAGCAAGGTATTACGTGCTGCTTGGTGGATTATGTCCTATATGTCCACTAGGCAAAGGCTGCAATTCAGGAGTGGGAATAAGCAGGTATCCTAAAAGATCCTGGAAACAAAAACGTAAAACACAATATAAACATATTAGGACAGCATAGCTGTCCTAAATGGGAGCGTGGCGAAATTTGGCAGGCGCGCTAGACTTAGGATCTAGTGGTAGAAATACCGTGGGGGTTCAAGTCCCTCCGCTCCTACTATGGAAGTTAAATTCACAGACTGCTACTTTATAAGAGCAGGATTAAAAGAAGTTGATGAACTCATGATGAAAGTCATCAATGAAGGATTAGCATCATACATGTCCGAAAAAGAAATGTTAGAATTAGCAGATAAAAGGCTTAGATCATTAGGATGGACTTTAAAAGAATATCATAAACATAATAGACCAAAAGAATAATTAAGGGGACTGTAGCTCAGTTGGTAGAGCGAACTATTGACATACTGTAATAATTTTAGTATATTATAGTATGAAAAAACAAAATTTAATTAAGTATATAGAAGCTGGATTATCTATAAGAAACATAGCAGCAAAAGAACAAATATCGTATACATCTGCAAAGTATTGGTTAGATAAATATGGATTGAAAACTCAATATAGACGATCTGGTCAAAGAACCTGGAGCGACACTGATCTAAAAGAAGCAATTAAAACTAGTATTTCTAAAGCAGAGGTTTTACGAAAATTGGGGTTAAGTTCGAGACCTGGTAATTATGACACGTTGAATCGCCATATAAAAAAATTAAAAATATCTACAGATCATTTTTTGGGCAAAGCACACGGAAGAACTGGGGAAGTAGTAAGAAAAACTTTAGAAGAAATATTGGTTGATAATTCGTCATATAAAAATAATACACGGTTAAAGAAAAGGTTGGTAGAAAAAAATCTTTTAAATAATGAATGTAATATCTGTAAATTAAAACCTATTTGGAATGAAAAGCCACTTGTTCTAATACTGGACCATATAAATGGTAAAAATGATGATTACAGAATAAAAAATTTAAGATTACTTTGTCCAAATTGTAATAGCCAACAATCAACTTTCTGTAGACGTAATGGGGATGTAACTCAGTGTGGTAGAGTGGAAAACTGAAAATTTTCTGGTCGTTGGTTCAACTCCAACTGTCCCCACAAAAGGAGGACTATGAGAAAAATAAATTTAATTGATGGTCAAACATTGACATGGATAAGAATGAGCCATGAAGAAAACGGAATACACGGGCACAGTGCTACTACTAATATTGAACTGCCAAGTGTGATTTTAGGCAGAACAGGTACTGGAATGGTTCGGGTTCGGGAAGTAAAAATAGATGGTACTACAATTATAGACCATTTTTTACCAGGAATAGGTAGGATGGCAGAGTCAGGCTAATTGCAACGGTTTGCTAAACCGTCGTCCTACGGGGCACGAAGGTTCGAATCCTTCTCCTACCGCAAATATGGAATAAGAAAGTAAATATGGTCAATTTAAGTGAATATTTAAAAGAATTAAAAATAATAGAAAAGAATTTAAATGCATCTAAGGATCCCATTAACACATATGCGTGGATTTGTGCATTAGAAACTAAGCTTCATGCTTTAGACAATTTTTTGGAAAATCAAAAACATCTATATTATAAAGCTATGGTAAATAGCAAATTAAACCATTAAACAGAGAGGAAAGAAAATGGCTAATCAACAAGCTAAAGGAGCCTTTGTTGAGTCTCTAACGAGAACCAATCAAGGTATTCGAAAAGACCGTGCAGAAGCACTGGTCGAGTCCGCCGAGCTTTTATATAAACGTAAGGTGGAAGACATTGAGGTGAAAATTAAGCAACTCCTAAGAGATAAAGAGAATATGCTTGATTTATCTCCTGATAATGCATTGAGCCTTAAAGTTCCTTCAGATTTTGACGCAGCAGCATACGTTGAAAAAAATCTGGAGCTGGCTATGAAAATCAGGAACGAAAAAATTCGCCTTATGTTAGCTAAACAGGAATACGAATATCAATTCGTTGATTCCTCAAAAAAACCGGGAAACATACCAGTTGGTGAATTGGAAGGCGAGGTGACTTAATGGGTGGCGGAAGATATTCCAGCGAATCCCGCACGGAACGCATTGCGTTCATGGCCACAACAGAAGGGTATAAGGATACTGAAGAGTATTTATCCCACAAAGAGAACGTTTTTAAACAGCGTTCTATAAATAATGCCATGAGTCCTCATGGTGTAACAGTAAGAGAATCTCGGGATTCAGATGAACATCCAAATAGCCTGGCTATTGTTATAGGTCTGGATGTTACCGGCTCCATGGGATCAGTTCCACATTTCCTGGTTAAAGATGGCCTGCCAAAGATTATGGAAGGCATTATCCAGGCAGGAATTCCAGACCCACAAATTATGTTTGTGGCTGTGGGAGATTCAAATTTCGATAGTGCTCCATTACAAGTTGGACAATTCGAATCAAGTGATGAGCTTTTAGATAAATGGCTTACTGCTGTTTATTTAGAAGGCGGCGGTGGAGGCAATGTCGGCGAAAGCTATCATTTGGCATGGTATTTTGCCAGTAAACATACATCAATTGATTGTTTTGAGAAGCGTAGCCAAAAAGGCTTTCTATTCACAATTGGTGACGAGCCGGTACTCGAGTCTATTTCTAAAAGACACTTGGAAGGTATCATGGGTCCAGGGCAATATTCAGATACAACAGCAAATGAACTATTGGCACAAGCAATGAAAACGTATGATGTTTTTCATATTCATATTGCTGAAACTGCAGCCGGAGCACGTAAAGAAACAGTTGATGGATGGAAACAATTAATGGGCGATCGATTGTTCATTGCGGATAGACATGAAGATGTATCAAAAATAATTCGAGATACAATTCTTTCAAATGTCAAACAAGGAAAATTTTCAGATGATACTACAAAACCTAAAGAGGAAGTTGAAAAACCTCAAGAAGAAGTCATCTTATGATGTTGTCCTCGATTTAAGTTTTGGGGATAACGGAAAAGGTAGAGTAGTTGATTGGCTAAGCGGTGAGAGGAAAAATCCTCTTGTTATACGTTTTAATGGTGGCCATCAAGCAGGGCACCATGTAATTCATAATAAAATATCACATGTATTCTCCAATTTTGGTTCGGGCACTCTTCGCGGGGTGCCCACCTATTGGAGTAAACATTGCACCGTTGATCCAGAAGGACTACTAAAAGAACTTGGTATTTTGATAGGGAAAGGTATTGACCCAGAAATATTTATTTCTTCTCATGCACCGGTTACTACTCCACTTGATAAGGAATTTAATCAAAATCAGGAATTGATAACTAAACATGGAAGCGTTGGTGTTGGATTCGGAACTACAATTAAAAGAGAACAAGATCATTATAGTTTTAAATTTCTAGATATTTTTTATGAACCTATTTTGTTGTATAAAATTCGTATGGTGGAAAAATATTATAACAAAAAAACTGATTGGAAAAAATTTCTTGGTGCTTGTGAAGAATTAAGAGAAGACTTCTATGATTATGCCGTGCGACTACATATAGGCACAGATATTCCGGATGGTTTTGATTCTTATATTTATGAAAGTGCACAAGGATTATTGTTAGATCAAGATTTGGGATTTTTTCCACATGTAACACGATCTAATACAGGAATGAAAAACATATCATTGCCAGAGAGTGCAGAACCTACTGTTTGGATAGTTACGCGTGCTTATCAAACTAGGCATGGTACCGGACCAATGACAAATCTGGACCACTACAACAATGAATTCATACTGGAAAATAAATATGAGCAGAATAAAATGCATGTATGGCAGGGAAATTTTAGAAAAACAGTTTTGGATTTATCACTGTTGGAATATAGTTTTAATATTCACAAATTAAAAAATGTTGCTGATAGGAGATTGGTAATAACATGTGTTGACAATTTAAAGAAATATTGTCTTACATATTGTGATATTGATTATGAATTTGATACCCTCAAAGAATTTGTTGAGATGATAGCACATGTACTGGAAACATCAAAAGTTTATATCAGTAGGTCTCCGGAAGGCACTATTTACAAATTTTCATAATTTATTTTTGGTTCGTGGCTCTACGGAGAGGAAACTCAGGACATCGCTGCTCACGGTGGGAGGAATATCCATTATACCACCAAGGATGCGACCCAAAATAGTCTAGAGGGAGAGCAGCTCTATAATGACAAGGTAGGGGCCAACAGATAAATCACGGACATTTAACGTACGTTAAATACAGAATCCTGGTTATAGAAAATAAATTATGATGGTTAATGTGGGGTGGAGCAGTCTGGTAGCTCGGCAGGCTCATAACCTGTAGGTCGCGGGTTCAAATCCCGCCCCCGCAACTATATCGCGCGGTAGAGCAGTCCGGTAGCTCAGTTGGCTCATAACCAACAGGTCACGGGTTCAAATCCCGTCCGCGCTACTACGGGAGGATAGAGGACGCAATGCGTCCTCAGCCGGCACATCCTCCCTTTAATTAGAGGTGCTGCATCGAGGGCATTTCGTAGTGAGAATACTCCTAGAGAAAGAGACATAATGTTGGTGATCGAGAAGATATTCTAGTCATAACGTTCGGCTAGAGGCTCGCGTACTGGCTTTAAGTCCGCACTAACCAACGGCGTAGAAATGAGCGACCTGGACAGCACCCTATTTTTGTTTTATTAAGGTAATAATTTATGGGATTTGCAACATTAGAATATACAGGCGATACTTCTACAGCAGGAACTACCTGGATAAGAATAACAGATACAGCAGACAGCACAGATATATGTACTGCAGAGATTGATGACAGGCCAGAAGGCTTGCGAGACAAAGCATGTAAAGCATGTGGAGAAATATTTGAAACATTTAGAAGGAAAGAGCAGATATGCATAGACTGCAAAAAATTAAAAAGAGTACTTAAGGGTCGGTAGTGTATATGGGCAGAAGCACGTACGATTGTGGCTCGTATAGGTAGGGTTCGACTCCCTGACGACCCTCTATGAAAGCATATATAATAAAAGGTACAGGTTTGGGAATGTTTAATGGAACAATACAGGTTGATTTAAAAACACAAAATCCTTCCCCAACCCAATTTAATGCAAGTAAAATTATCACAGCAAAAAATATTAAAGGTTACGAAGGAATGCCTTCAAATGTAGTACACGCTACAGTATTTTTTATTTTTCCTTTTCCACAAAGAAAAATTAAAAAAGCACCCAGAGGTCCCGTCATCTAATGGTTAGGATATCTGGCTTTCAACCAGAAAACGGCGAGTTCAATTCTCCCCGGGACCACTATGAAAAATATAAATTTAATTAACAAACAAGTAATAACAACTCCAGTTTATTGGTATAGTGCAACACAAGCAGAAACCGTGATACCTTATCCGGAAGGAAAAAGAATAGGAGAAGTTATAGTAACATTTTCACACGACTGTACTGTAACCACATACAACACGGAGGTCATATTAACAGATGAAATCGATCAATATTATAGTGGCATCCCGGCCAGTTCTAAAAGGAACACCAGACGTAACTCCTAAAGAAGAACAAGAAGGAATTCTTATTGGCAAAAATCAATATGCCGAAAAAGGAGTTAATCAAGGCGGCACATTCTGGTTTTCAGGAGATATTTTTTTAGTTGACGAAGAGTGGGATTTAGACGCGCCTATCGGTTAATTGGTAAACCATCGGACTCCAAATCCGAGACTCGAGGTTCAAATCCTTGTGGGCGTGCAAAAAAGGAGAATATATGCAAGTAAAGTTCACAGACAAATATATTATTTTGCGTATTAGTGCATCTATGGTGGTCGATATTATTTTTCATATGGCAGCATCAGGCGCAACCGAAGAAGTCACAATAATTTATCTTGGATCTCAAGGATGGGATGAAAAAGAATTAAAGAAATTTGATGAAGATTGGTCTAAACTTGTTGACAATTCAGAAATTTACGAAAAGCTTGGAACAGATATGTCTTTAGAAGAAGTAATAGACATGGCAAAAGAATTTTTTAAAAATAAAAATTATAAATATATGAAATAGCCCCTCTAGCTTAACTGGATAGAGCATGAAACTTCTAATTTCAAAGGTCGGGATTCAAATTCCTGGAGGGGTACAATGATAAGATTTAAAATTAAAAGAGCTTCTGTGGTTACTACACGAGAAAGAAACGCAAAATCATACAGCGATTGCACAATTTTAGCAAAAGCAGCCATAATTCCCGATGACAAAGGAAATCTTATATTAAGTACGGATAGTACTATTTGGAATCATAATATTTATATAGTTATAGAAAATACAAAATGGAAATAAACATATTACAATACCCTTACATAGAAGCAACTAGCAGTATTGATGTTGATGTATTTCTAATCAATGATGGAAGAAAATTAATAGGCAAACAAGTATTATATCCTAGAATACAATTAGGAACTAGCCTATATACCCGGGATATATTTTTATATATTTTAATATCTAAAGCCCCGCTAGCTCAGCTGGAATCAGAGCACCACGCTACGGACGTGGGTGTCGGGAGTTCGAGTCTCTCGCGGGGTAGCGCCCTTGGTCAAGTTGGTAAGGCGCCTGGCTTACATCCAGGAGATCGGAAGTTCAAATCTTTCAGGGCGCACACATGGGGAGTTAGCTCAATTGGGAGAGCACCGCCCTTGCACGGCGAAGGTTAAGAGTTCGACCCTCTTACTCTCCACTAAAAAACAGGAGAAAAAAATGTTAGATGGTTCTTATTTTTTTGAATGCATTTGTGCACATGATGAACATACAATAAGATTTACACTTGATAAAGAAGAAAAAGAAATATATGTATCAGTATTTCTTGGAAATCATAGAAACTTTTTTCAGCGCCTGTGGTTGGCCATAAAATATACATTTGGATATAAAAGTCGTTATGGGTATTTTGGCAATTGGACAATGAATCAAGATGATGCTGATAAACTTGAACAAATGATAAAAGAATTCAAGGAGATATAATGTCACTATTGAAAGACAATCTTTTAGATAAAGAAATATCTGAAAAGGTAAAATCTACAAAAAATAAGCCTTATAAAATTTATGCCGAATACGTGGAAGGGCAAGCATTAGATCAATTTTATGAAGCAATGAAGCAAGATACAGTAGTACAAGGCGCACTAATGCCAGACGCACATACTGGATATGCACTTCCAATTGGTGCAGTTGTTGCCATGAAAGATGTTATATGGCCGGCGGCTGTAGGATATGATATTGGATGTGGCATGTGTGCATTGCCTACATCGTTTCATAAAGACCAAATACAGTCGTCCACAGAAAATATTTTCAAGGAAATATACGAGGTAATTCCAGTTGGGTTTGATTGGAATAAAAAACGAGTGTCTTTTGATACAACCAAACATCTGGAACAGATGCCAATTACTCAGCATTTTGGAAAAATTTACTCGGAGAAGGGAGTATATCAAATTGGTTCATTAGGTGGAGGAAATCATTTTATTGAAATAGGCTATGATGAGGATGAAAAAATATGGGTAATCATCCATTCCGGATCCAGAAATTTTGGACACAATATAGCGACTCATTATATGAAGGCAGCATCAGGAGATGGCAAAGCTCGAGAAGGATATTTTGTTTTGGACATAAACTCTCAAAACGGACAAGACTACATCACAGACATTAATTATGCCTTAGAGTTTGCTTTATTGAACCGTGCCGAAATGATCCGTCGTGTGGAAAAAGTAGTTAAACGCCATTCAAAAGGACATGGAGACTGGGATGGATTAATTAATCGTAACCATAATCATGCTGAATTAAAAGATGGCTTATGGATACATCGTAAAGGTGCCACCCATGCAGAAAAAGACATGATGGGAGTAATTCCTGGCAATATGCGTGATGGATCCTTTATTGTAAAAGGTAAAGGTAATCCAGAATCTCTATACTCCTCTTCACACGGGGCTGGACGAGTACTTGGCCGCCGAGCAGCGAAAGAAAGTCTGAAGATGGAAGATTTCAAGAAGTCTATGAATGGCATCAAGGCACGTGTAGAGACAGCTACCATAGATGAATCGCCGGCCGCATATAAAAATATTTTTGAAGTGATGGAACAACAAAAAGACTTGGTAGAAGTCATTCATCACATTAAACCAATTATAAACATAAAGGGATAATTTCATGGATAAAACTGAATTTGAAGAGTTCAAAGAATTTTTTGATAAGCATGGCGTTGACTATGAAACTGGACATTATGACAAAAGAAAAAGCTGCATAACGCTTTTTGGAACTTCCTTAGAATTTGAAGATGGAAGATTCATATTCATGGAAGATGTAGATTTTGGGGATCAAGCACCTAGAAAAACGTAATTGGGTCCGTAGCTTAGCTGGTAAAGCACTCGACTTTTAATCGAGATAGTGATAGGTTCAAGTCCTTCCGGGCCTACCAATTAACAGAAGGAGAATTGTTATGGGAATAGCCAGAAAATGTATTATAACTGGCCGCAACAAAATTAATGGTGTTTTTTATATGTTAAATGAAGACACTACAGATTTAGGCAATGTGTGGTATACAGGCGGAAATGAGCAGAAAGTAAGAAAAGAATGTAAAAGAAAAATATTTGCAACTACTAAAGAAGCAAATGCATTTGTACGACAAATAAGAAATCTACCAAACACATGGGATACACAGTGGTTTGTAGAACGCATTTAACCAAAAATAGTAAATGGTAAAAACCATATATTGTTATTGTTAAATCAAAAAGAAAGAATGGAGGGGAGAATGACTTGGACGAAATTTATGGATATGCATTCCGGCGGCAATTTAAAAGAAAAATGGCAATATATTTATATTGAAGCCCCGGTAGAAAAAGCAAAAATTGTTTTTTATAATCGGTTTGGGCATAATCCCGAAAGAATTACTTGTACTTGCTGCGGCGAGGATTATGATATTAGTGAAGGCGAATCAATTAAACAATTAAGGTTACCATCCCGTTTTGAAAAAAGAAAAGATATATTAATTATTTACGCAGAACAAATAAAATCAGAAGAATATGAAGGCGAAGTACCAGAACAAGGTTATGTTTGGATAGACTAAAAGGGAGGGGAAATGAAAGATGCGGTATTTCCACAATATAGTATAACACTACGTGATTGGTTTGCCGGGCTGGCATTGAATGGTATGTTATCAAACGAAACTTATAGATTTGCAGCAGGGGAAGCAGCCGAACAACATAACTTGTCGATTGATCAATTTATATCGGCTAATTGTTATCAAATTGCCGATGCAATGATGAAAGCGAGGGAGGAGAAATGAATACTTAAATCAGTGTGGTGGTTGTTTTAGAATGTTTGATACAGAAAAAAGCACCACTAATCTTTGTCCTGAATGTAGATCTATAGTAAATAAAAGATATTATCAGGCAAATAAAAAAAGAATCAGAGGAAAATATAAAGAGAAGTATGGCAAATCAACAAAAAATCTTTGATGATATCAAAGAAGAGAGAAAATATCAGGATGGCAATGCAAATGATTGGGCCGCATATATTAATACCTATGTAGGTAATGCTGTGACAATGCCTACCGGTTCAGCCGAATATCGTAAAATGATGATCAAAGTAGCTGCATTAACAGTAGCAGCATTAGAAATGCATGACGACGGATTAATTCCTAAACGTCATTACGAATAGCTAGCAAAACAGGCATTGCGGGCGTGCCTTAAGGGAACGAATAAACCAGTCCGCTCCAGCCACCTTAGCTCAGCAGGCCAGAGCGGCTGCCTTGTAAGCAGCGGGTCCCGGGTTCGATTCCTGGAGGTGGCTCAACGCGTCATTAGCTCATCGTGGGTAGAGCGGTAGCCTTCCAAGCTACAGGTGGTCAGTTCAAGCCTGACATGACGCTCCACGCGGGCATAATTCAGTGGTAGAATGTTTCCTTGCCAAGGAAAATGCCGTGAGTTCGAGCCTCACTGCCCGCTCACTGCTATCAGCAAAAAAGAAAAAAACAGGAGATATTAAATGGGACAGAATAATATTAACAAAAATAAAGCTATATTAACAAAAATAAAGCTATATTTACAACATTTCGAACAGGTAAATCAGCGTCAAAAGAGGTTACATCTGTTGGCACAGCAGGAAAAACCTGATCCAAGAGAGTTAGAGCAATTACCACAGGAAGAATTGTATGAAGTAATATGTGAAAGGCATCCGAATGATCCATTTATACTAGAACTTTTTAGAAGGACTGCAATAAATGAATCTTAATACTAAGGAGAAATAAATGATAGAAATAATACTTTGGATTTTACTATTATTGGTGCTTTGGATTATTTCCATAGTATTTAATGATGTAGAGGATACTTTGGCATATCATTATAAGGATTCAGTATTTGATTGGCTCCCGAAGAATGATTGGTTGTCATGGTACTTGATGGATCCAAAAGAAACATGGACAAGAAAATATGTAAATGGTGATCCAAGCCAAGGGCGTAAAAAAATAGCAGGATTAGTTATTCCAGCTTTGTTTTTTGACGGTTGGCATGGAGCAAAATTTATTAGACAAATATTTCAATATCTAACCATATTTACAGGAGTACATAGCGGCATAGAATTTAATTTTTGGTTAGGTATTGTATTATTTGGAATAAGCAATTATATGACACACACCCACTATGTTTATGGTGGTATGTTACTTAAATCTTGGTGGAAGTAATTCCACCTCACAGGGAATAAGTCTTAATGGTGAGACGCCTGGTTTGGGACCAGGAGGCGATCGGTTCAATTCCGGTATTCCCTACTAAATTGGTGGGTTCCGTAAGGAGCATCATATAGCACAAGATACGTTGCCATAACCTACGAGGATTGTGCGATGAGATTTGAAACTGTCCGGAGCGCGCATTAGAAAATATCACCCGGACCTTGGAGCGTTCACTTCGAGGAGATGTTTGGAAGCTTCTTGAAGTAATGTGGTTTGGTTATAAACCAATTAAATCTTAGTAGAGCCTAAGGGGACGCTTGTATCGTAACCCGTCATTGCGAAGAATATCGTTACGAAATTTTTCGCAGTACGCTGAGAGACCCTTCATCCAGTAAAGATGATAATCGCCCACCAATTTTATGATCCTGTGGCTGAGTCTGGCTAAGCAGGGGACTGCAAATCCTCGTACGTCAGTTCAAATCTGACCGGGATCTCATTATGAGCAAGAAAAAACGATTAAAGAAAAGATTTTGTATTTTACCAGCAAATTCTATAAATAAAGAAGACATTGAAACAGAAGCAACTTCTTATAAAAGATATGATGAAATAGACGAGATTCGTAAGGCAATGTTGTATAATGGTCAAAAAACACTTAAAGTGCAAACATTGCCCCATGGACGCCATATGCGTATTACATATTTTCAAGAACGTAAATTTTTCATAAAAGTAGAAAGAGAATTAGTATTTTTAAGTGACGTACCAGACACCGATCCTATAATTACACGAGCCTATAAGAAAGTAGTAGACATAGAGGCATCTAAAAAATTTTTAGAATATATAGGGAGTTTATCAGCATGAAACAATTAAATATAATAGAATCGGAAACTCCTGGTATAACAAGATTAAGAAGGAAAGTCCCAACAGCACCAATAACACTTCCTGATGGCCAGAAATTTGATAGTCCCAACTTTGAAGAAATGTGGAAAATAAAAAGAACCAAACAATATAATGGAAAAAGAGTATTGAAAGCATATTCTAGCCCTTGGAAATGGAAAGAATATTTTATAAGGTGTTTTATGTAATGGAGAGAATGACATGAAACACTTAAACATAGTAGAATCAGAATGCTTTTCATTAACTAAATTAAGGAGAAAAGCTGAAAACATAACGATAACGTTACCAGACGGCACAACTTGGGATACTACGGATTATAAAGAGCTTGCAAAAATAAAAAAGACTAAAAATTATGATGGAAAAAGAGTATTGAAAGCCTACGCCAGTCCATGGGTTAATGGCGAGTATTTTATCAGATGTATAGGTTAATGGAGAGTTGGCAGAGAGGTTCAATTGCACTAGACTGTAAATCTGGCGCCCACAGGGCTACGGTGGTTCAAATCCATCACTCTCCACGAGTGGGATAGATCAATAGACAACTACGGGTAAAGGTGTTCGATACCATGGCCATGTCGAATTCAAAACCGATCAAGGTAGATCGTCCGACTGATAATCGGAAGGTTGCGAGTTCGAGTCCTGTCCCCACCATCATCCCACAAAACTTCTTCGGGTAGAAGTATAGCAAGGTTATAACCCGACTAACTACTAATAGATGATTCACTGGTTACAGTGAATAATTAGATGAGACTGAAATAGAAAGATGTAGACCGGTCCATGATTAGGCAGAGTTGACGAACTCCATGGCATCTTTCGAAGTTATGAAACGGTTGTGATGCTTCCCTATGTGGTCCTTGCGGTGCATTCCATCGTATCTGGACTGTTTCATAATTTTTATGGAATAAAAATATAGAATGACAAACTTTATATTTAGGAGGTAATTGTGCCTAATTACATGAAAACAGAAAACGAAGCACTTCAATATGAAAGTGCTGGGCCACTGATTGATTTTTTCTCACAGGCTGCAGTACAGAGAATGCAGGTGTTAGAAGGAAAAGATGATTTGGTGCATCTGTATACAAAAGCAAAAAACGAAGATTATGTTTTAGCAACTAAAACAGTGTTTTGGCTTCGTGATCCTCGCACCGGGGCGGGAGAAAGAGCGGCAGGAATAAAACTGCTAAAGCATTTGGCAGAAACACAACCAAGTTTTATTTCAGACAACCTCGTCCAGATTGCAGAATATGGGCGCTGGAAAGATCTGGAAAATATAACCGATACACATCTAAATGATGTAGTAAAGGAGTGGGGAGCAGCGATTAAAAAAGGCGATCGCTTAGCCTCAAAATGGGCACCACGCAAAGGTAATTTGGCAAGAGCTATCCGAGATGAGCTTGGGATAACCAATGCGGGGTATCGTCAGTTATTAAAAAATAATTCTGAAACAGTGGAGCAAGCAATGTGCTCAAAAGACTGGGAATCGATTAATTATTCTACTGTTCCATCAGTAGCAATGAGAAAGTACAGCCGTGCTTTTCGTAAAAATGATGCCCAGCGTTTCGCGGATTTTTTAGGCGATTCTACTCAAAAAATTAATACCGCAGTAAATTATCCTCATGAAGTAGTAAGACACGCACGAAAAGACGTTGATGTAGGCGATAAAATGTGGACAAATCTACCAGAGTTCACAGATTCGGGCCAATATTTTTTGGCCGTGATTGATGTGTCAGCATCAATGACTTGGGTAGCTATTGATAAAGCAGGTAGTCAGCCCATTGATGTAGCATTAGCTCTTGGGCTTTATCTTGCAGAAAGAAACGTTGGACCTTTCTCACATAAAGTGATCACTTTTTCTGATCGTCCTCAATGGATTGAGATTGATCCAGCACATAATCTTCACCAGAAGATTATGCAACTATGGCATGCTCAAGTTGGAGGTAATACCAATGTAGAGCGTACATATGAATTGATTTTAAAGTTAGCAAACGCAGCTTCTGTACCAGCAGATAAAATGCCTTCTACACTAATAATCTTATCAGATATGCAATTCGATGCATGCGCCAGCAATACGACACATTTGGACAACATACAAAAGAAATATAAACAATATGGGTATGAAGCTCCAAAGCTAGTATTTTGGAACCTGGTAGGTGGATACAAAGGTAGTCCGATCGATAACAGGGATAATGTAGCTCTGGTATCCGGGTTTAGTCCGACAATTCTTAAGGCCGTTCTTAAGAATACTGCCATTGATCCAATAGGCGTTTTGAAGGATGCAGTAGACGGGTATAATATTAATTTCGACAAGTTCGACCCAGAACTATGAGAAAGTAGTTATTACGCTTTGCCGCGTTGAATAAATACTTGACACTCAGTCAGAAATTTGGTATATTTGCTGAGTACAAAATAAACAACTTACAGCACTTAACTACAACCAGGAACAATGGGTTGCGGGTTCGAGTCCCGTCGTCATGGGCATTGTGCACATGATGTAGCTCAACAGGTAGAGCAATTGTATGTAAATCCAAGCAAAGTTGTCCGAAAGGTTT
>Ga0209536_100000047_pt1 | contig 155911 bp, 125 predicted proteins | sample DeeMarSeWOR28_12_FD_187461 | JGI IMG/M metagenome (GOLD analysis project Ga0209536, IMG submission 187461) | Marine sediment microbial communities from White Oak River estuary, North Carolina - WOR-2-8_12 (SPAdes) (version 2) | ecosystem: Environmental > Aquatic > Marine > Intertidal zone >... | reverse complement strand
AAGATATAGAGACTTTTTATCTGCCTTATCTTCAAATTGATCAAATACCTCCTTCACAAGCAGATTAATATTAAAATGTGAATAGTTCATTTTTAAGGTTCCGGCTTCCATTTGAGAGATGATCAAAAGGTCCTGTACCAGCTTATCCAACCTTGATAAACTCTTGGCAGCCTTTTTTAAAAATTTGCTTCTTACATTCTTATCTTTAATAGCACCATCCAATAATGTATGAATAAATCCCTGCGCAGCGAAAATAGGCGTTTTTAGCTCATGGGAAACATCAGCTAGAAATTCCTTTCGAAAAGATTCCATTTTTTTAAGTTCATCGATTTCCCGCTGTTTAACATTCACATATTCGGATATCTCTGCACTTAATTGTTTTATCGGATTATTAGAATTTCCAGTTTCCTCCTTTTCAAATGTGTATTTACGCTGGCTGATTTTATTTAATAAATCATATATTTTATTAATTTCATCGAAAATAAAAAAACGATAGGTAAGATAAATTAAAAGATAAGATATAGAAAATGAAATGATCGCACCTACGACAATGGCTGTTATTGATACTCCTTCAATGAGGCTTAAAAAAGCTGTGGTAACAATGGATATAGATATCCCTAGTAGAAGTGCTACCGCCCGGGAACTACTGAACATATTGATTAATTTTCAAACTTGTATCCAACTCCTTTCAAAGTAGAGATATATCCCTCTCCAATTTTTTCCCTTACCTTTCTGATATGTACATCTACAGTTCTCGCCAAAACGTATACATCAGATCCCCAGATATTCTGCAATAGATCATCCCGCGTATGAACTTTATTGGGATTTGCGGCTAGATAATAAAGTAATTCAAATTCTTTCTTAGGAAGTTTAATGGATTCCCCATTCTTTAAAACAATGTAGCTGGATTTATCTATCGTCAGGTTTCCGATCTTTATTATGCTTTTATCTTTTTTATGCTCTTTTTTCCTGCGGAAAAGTGCACTTATACGACTCATCAATGCTCTGGGTTTAATCGGCTTTGATATATAATCATCAGCGCCAATATCAAATGCAGCCACTTCGGAATATTCCTCGGTCCTGGCAGTGAGAATCAGAATATAAGTATTATTTAAAAAAGGGATTTCACGCATCTGCCGACAAGTTTCAACTCCATCCTGATGTGGCATCATTATATCAAGAATAACCAGATCAGGTACATAAAACTTGGCTATTTCAATGGCTTTTTTTCCATTTGTAGCTGTTTTAACATCGTACCCTTCCTTTTTAAGATTGTATTTTAATAATTCAAGAATGTCTTCCTCATCATCAACCACGAGCACCTTATAATCACCTTTTGAACTCATAATACAGGATGTTTATTATGAGATTTAAAATTATGTAGAAAAGCCCACTTTAAAAATAAAACAATTAAAATTTAATAAAAACTTAATCTTAACGAACATAAAATACATAGAAAATATACGCATTAGATAAATATGAAGTTTATGAATAACCAAGATTAAGTATCCAGACAAATATTATTTATATTTTTGTTTCAGATAAGAAATATATTGAGACAGATCACCATTAAATTTTAAATTTAATTCAGTTTGAAATTGTCCCAATCCCCCCCGATAACGTAAGTAAGACATAAAAAATGTATTATTCGGATAAAAATTGTCAAAATAATGAGCATAATCCTCTGGTTTTATAAAATAAACAGTATCCAGATGTTGGATAAAATCATTTATCCAAGCCCTTTTCATCGATTCCTTTCTTTCATATGACCAATGAGTCCCAAGGGAATGATATAGACTATCAAGCTGGACTGCCCCAAATAAAACATAATCAGAAAATTTTTGACTATCTAGTAGTTTTTGATTATAGATATAAAGTTCTTCTGAATTTGTGCCAAATTTATGTGCCAAATATATCTTAGCACCTTCATTACCAATAAAAGTTGCAAGATTTTCATTAAACTCAATATCATTTCGAATAAAAATCGTTCCATGGGTAAGTTCATGAATAATAAGATCGGCAAGTGAACCGTCAGATCTGTTAAGCATATCTGAAAGGATCGGATCTTTAAGTATTCCTAACGTAGACCATCCACCAGCATTACGAATTGAGATGTCATATCCCTGTTCTCTCAATTTTTCAGCTTCTTTCTCTGCTAGATCCGGTTTAAAAAATCCTTTATAAGTGAAAGATCCAATGATAGGGAAATCCCAGGAATAAGCTTCTAGTGCGAAAGGTCTACAGGCTGTAACAACCCACATGAGTTCTCGACCTTGCTGATCATAATAAGTAATATAATTTTTTCGGCCATTAAGTCCCAGATTTTCTGTTGCAAAAGATTTTACATCATTAATCAATAAAATTTTACGCTTCAGTGAATCAGGGAAACTGGATTCATTAAGGATCTCTGAAACTGGCCTGGTATTAAATATGATCTCTAATTGTCCTTTCGCTTGCACAAATCCATAATAAACCAATGAATGGTTATAAAGGAGAATAAAAATAAATAGAGTTAGTATGGATAAAAAAATAATTCGCTTTCTCTTCAAGGTCTCTTTTTTCTATTTAGTGTGAAATCCGTTCTATAGCGTAAATATAATCCTTCCATATGATCGAATCGTACATTCTTAAAATCGTACAATGGTTCAAATCTGAAAGCAAGAGTTAATCCCTGATTAAAATTGTGTTCAAACAATAACCTGACAAAAAGAAGGTCTCTTTGTATTTCTGAATAATTATTTTCATCATATAAAATAGACACCGATTGATAGATGGGAGTTCCATTGGGTGAATAAAACTGATCACCATGCCAGAAAGATATCATCACATCAAACCATTTAAATTCTCCGGACAAATTCAGAAACCATCCTTTTCCATCACTAAAAGGCAAATCTGAAGGAATTTCAGTTGTAAAATATCCGGTAAAATAATTATCAGATCGTATGGTTTGTAGAATGTGATCCTTATTCATAGGAAATACCAAACCAAATCCGATAGCTGTATTATATAATGTTCGAGAAGGTTCTGGTGATGTGTCGATCTGCCCTCCCCGATGATTTGACAACAATTGAACTGGAATCTCAAAAATAAATTTTTTCTGCTTGATCAATTGATAATTTAATGAAACACCTACATTGAATTCTTCCTGTTCATTATCACCAAATTCTATCATATTAACCCATTCAAGCCATGTATCAATAAAAAGTTTGTCATTTAAATACTTAATTTGGAGACCATCTTCAATTCTCTGATTAATAATCCTTTCGAAATTATATATAGGCTCAATCAATCGATGACTTAATGCCCCTTCAATGGTTCCGAACAGCATAGAAAATCCACCTTTATAATATTTTATGGTGAATATGGGATGAATTTCCTGAAAGTTTTTATTACCGAAATCCTTAAGAAAAAATCCACCTGCATGCAGTCTGATCCTTGAGGAAGGGAAATAGGAAAAATAGGGTATAAATTGGTAACCAAACAAAGTGTATCCAGGTACAATATCATTATAGAATTCATTATTTTTCAAAAATCCAAAAGCTTCAAATCCAAATTTAAACCTGGATGAATCATCATCCTGAATTGTATATATATCTTTAAAAAAATCATTATTCAACTGACCTGTAGCACCTTTAGGAAATACAAATAAAAAGACAAGAAAATATATATGAAATCGTATCATGACTCAATTTTATACAATATAATTCCCACGGACAAATATTGAAATGTTTTGGTTTTTTTGTATGAAATTTTAGTTGTTAATTGAAAGGTTAAATCGTATTTTCACGTGTTAACTTCATAAGTAAAAATTAAAGATGAGTGATCAAGAACAGAAACTGAAAGCCCTCCAACTTACCATCGATAAACTCGACAAAACCTATGGAAAAGGTACGGTCATGAAATTGAGCGATGAAAGTATTGTTAACATTCCAGCTATTTCAACCGGCTCTCTAGGACTTGACATGGCATTGGGTATTGGTGGTATACCGAGAGGAAGAGTTATTGAAATTTATGGTCCTGAATCATCAGGAAAAACGACTCTCGCGATGCACTGCATTGCAGAAGCACAGAAGGAAGGTGGAATTGCCGCTTTCATCGATGCCGAACATGCTTTTGATAAATTTTATGCAGAAAAATTAGGTATTGATACAGAAAATCTTTTGATATCTCAACCAGATAATGGTGAACAGGCTTTGGAAATCGCCGAACACCTTATACGTTCAGGAGCTATCGATATTATTGTGATTGATTCAGTAGCAGCGTTGGTACCGAGAGGTGAACTTGAAGGCGAAATGGGTGATAGCAAGATGGGACTACAGGCCCGATTAATGTCCCAGGCCTTAAGAAAACTGACAGGAACTATCAATAAAACTAAATGTTCATGCGTTTTCATCAATCAACTACGTGAAAAGATTGGTGTCATGTTTGGCAATCCAGAAACAACAACTGGTGGAAATGCGCTGAAATTTTATGCCTCTGTTCGACTTGATATCAGACGTATCGGCCAAATCAAGGAAAGTGCCGATAATGTATTGGGGAATAGAACCAGGGTAAAAGTGGTAAAGAATAAAGTAGCCCCTCCATTTAAGATTGTTGAATTTGACATCATGTACGGAGAGGGTATTTCAAAAGTAGGAGAAATTGTTGATCTCGGGGTTGACCTAAATATCCTGCAAAAATCCGGATCGTGGTTTTCATACAAGGATAATAAATTGGGACAGGGAAGGGATGCTGTAAAAAACCTGATCCTTGACAACCCTGAGCTCATGGAAGAACTTGAAGCAATAATCAGAGCCAAATTGAATGGTACTGTAGCTGAAGACGAGTAGCAAGGTTTTTTCCAATTATAAGGTTTTGTGACATATTCCTGATCACACGGAGTTTAATTTATTTATTAGTTGCTTCGGATTGCAATCACAGGATCAAGTCTTGCGGCAAGTGCCGCCGGTACAATTCCGGATACAGTACCTATTACTGAAGATACTCCTAATCCCAGAACTATGTTTTTTATACTTAATACAAGGTTAAGATTACCTGTGGGAATAAATGTAATCAGGTATACAAATAAAAGTCCGATAGATCCCCCCAGAATACTCAGGAATATTGCTTCAAATAAAAATTCAAAAAGAATAAAATAATTTTTTGCACCAAGGGATTTCTGAATTCCGATGATATGTGTACGTTCCTTAACAGATACGAACATGATATTAGCAATGCCGAATCCTCCAACTAATATTGAAAAACTACCAATAACCCATCCGGCCATACCGATTACATCAAACACATTACTGATTACATTAGCAAATGCCTCAGGTCTGTTCAATGCAAAATTATCTTCCTCAATAGGTCTTAGACCTCTTTTGATTCTCATCAGCCCGCGCATTTCATTTTCAAGTGTTATCAATCCAACATCTTCTTCTGTTCCCTTTACGGATATCACCGATTCGATTCCCCATCGCGGACCACTGTAATATAATTTCTGAAAACTGGAATAAGGAATAATACAATAATCATCATTACTTGGTGCATCTATAAGATTCTCCCCCTGACGCTTCATAACACCGATGACAACAAACTTTAATCCCTTTATTTTAATTTCACGGCCAATTGGATCTTTATTAGCAAAGAGGCTGGATGCTATCTCAGCACCTAATATGGCCACGTTTCTTCCAAAATTAATCTCTGAAGGGGAAAAGTATCTCCCATCTGTCACAGGAGTCTCATATACATCACTATAACCATAAGTCGTTCCCCATAAAATAGTTCCTCCGGTACTGTTATTTTCATGTTTTACAATTACATCCCCTTTGGCAGCATAAATGCAGATACCTGCATGGTTATCGAGATTTTCAACCAGAAAAGCATACTCCTCGAAAGTTGCCTGTGGCCTCCTCATATATCTCCACCAGGGGTAGTCAGGCCCAAAATCCCATGGCCATTTATCCACTCGTATTACATTTTCACCTATAAATGCCAGACTTGCCTTGATGCTGTTTTCCAGTGAATCTACTACGGTAAGAACTGCGATAATAGCAAAAATTCCAATGGTGACACCCAATAAAGATAGAATTGTCCTCATTAGATTAACGCGTAGTTCATTAAGCGCAAACCTCAAACTTTCGAATATTAATCGGATAAATAGCATATCTGATCAGGTCAAAAAAAATAATGTTAACAAATTGTTAATTTCAACTCTTTTATTCATACAAATTCTTTAGCTTTGCAGTCCTGAAAATGAATATGAACTTGCTTTCACGCTGTAATAATACTCATGAAATTATCAGAATTCAAGTTTGATTTGCCATCTGGTCTTATATCATTATATCCGGCTGAAAATAGGGATGAATCAAGGATGATGGTGATTCATCGAAAGACCGGAGAAATTGAACATAGAATCTTCAAAGATATAGTGGATTATTTCAATGAAGGTGATATAATGGTAGTAAATGATACCAAGGTGTTTCCAGCCAGGTTATATGGCAATAAAGAAAAGACAGGTGCTAAAATCGAAGTCTTTCTTTTACGTGAATTAAATAAAGGGATGCATTTATGGGATGTATTGGTTGACCCAGCAAGGAAGATAAGAGTTGGAAATAAATTGTATTTCGGAGAAGGTGATCTAGTTGCGGAGGTCATTGATAATACTACTTCTCGTGGTCGAACCATACGATTTTTATACGATGGCATAGATGATGATTTTTACAATCTAATTGATTCTCTTGGAGAAACTCCCCTACCCAAGTATATCAATAGACCCGTAGAACCTGAGGATAGGGAAAGATTTCAAACTATCTATGCAAAACATGTTGGAGCTGTGGCTGCCCCAACTGCCGGATTACATTTTACCAGACAGGTAATGAAACGGATGGAAATCAAGGGTGTTGATATAGAACCGATCACTCTGCATATCGGCCTGGGCAGTTTTAGACCAGTTGATGTGGAAGACCTTACTAAACATAAAATGGATTCCGAGAATTATCTGGTTAATGAAAGGACGGCTGATATGGTTAATCATGTATTAGATCATAAAAAGCGTGTCTGCGCTATCGGAACGACTTCTATGCGAACGCTTGAATCATCTGTATCAGCTAACGGACGACTAAAAGCCAGTCAAGGATGGACTGATAAATTTATTTTTCCACCGTATGAATTCAAGATATGTAATGCTTTGTTATCAAACTTTCATATGCCGGAATCTACCCTGCTAATGATGGCATGTGCCTTCGGAGGTTACGACCTAGTATTGAAAGCCTATCAAACAGCTATAAAAGAAAAATATCGATTCCTGTCTTATGGTGACTCAATGTTGATAATATAATCACCTGGAACCTTTAATTTATGCCAGATAAGGAATATGCTGTCATCGTTAGTGGAGGCTCGGGTAAGAGAATGAAGAGTGTTGTCCCAAAACAATACTTACCTTTAAATGGGCTTCCTGTTATAATGCATACCATCAATGTATTTTATGAATATTCCCGTGACATTAACATTATTGTAGTAATTCCTAAACCTGATTTTGATTCCTGGGAAAAACTCTGCATACAATTCCAATTTCAAATTCCTGTGTTACTTGCATCAGGAGGAAAAACACGATTTCAGTCTGTTAAAAATGGATTGGATATGACAGGTGACAAGGGGCTAGTAGCAATTCATGATGGAGTTAGACCCCTGGTTAGTAAAGAAATTATAAGTAACTCCTTTCAGCTAGCTGCATTAAAAGGTAGTGCGGTTGCTGCCGTGAGACTTAAGGAATCAATCATGATCATAGATAAGAATCAAACGAAAACAGTAGACCGTTCGAAATACAGATTAATCCAAACTCCACAAACGTTCCAAATACCTATTATAAAAAAAGCGTATCAACAGCCTGAAAGAACTTCTTTTACGGATGATGCAAGTGTTGTTGAAAAATATGGTTACAAAATATCATTATTTGAAGGAAGTTATAAAAATATTAAAATCACAACACCAGAGGATCTGCCTACTGCTGAACTATTCTTAAAACAAAAATCTTAATTATTTATTTCAATATTCATCTTCATTGAAAAAGAAATCTTCCTTTGTCGGATAATCAGGCCAAATTTCCTCAATATTTTCATAGGGTTGCCCATCGTCTTCCAACTCCTGCAGATTTTCCACAACCTCTAAAGGAGCACCCGACCTAATAGAATAATCAATCAATTCATCTTTAGTCGCTGGCCAAGGTGCGTCTTCTAAATAAGATGCTAATTCTAATGTCCAGTACATAAATCTAATCCATTTTGAAACTAACCTGATTTAAAAAGGTGCAAATATAAAATCATATTTTCTGATAAAAACAAGAATTATTACAAAATCAGAATTATTTTTCTGTATTTCTTAGTAAGAATTAATTAAAACAACTGTTTTAGCCCGTAAAATATCTTACGGTATTACTTATAGTCTAATTATATTCAAAACTGCTAATATGCATCTTTAATCTATTAATGAATTATCAGAATCAAAATTGGTTATAATCCAATATGATTAAAATTCATACTGAGATACTTACCATATTCATTCAAAATGTCTCTGCATGGTAACCATATGATCAATTAATTACAATTCGATTAATAATCTCAAAAGCCAATTAAAAAGATCCCAAAATCTTAGTTGGTTTTTTATTCATATTAAGTAGGAAAAGTTTAAATATCATATTTGAAATATTATAATTTGATTTAATTTAAAATATTTCTATTAATTTTATCAATTCAAGTTTGCGTACCAGATCAATTTATTAATGAAATATCAATACATCATAATTTTCTTCCAGTTCATACTTATCGCTAATTATACAGAATGTCAGCCAACAAACGTTGATCTCAAACTATTTGATGAGGAAGATCCTCTCGAAATAATCATACAGACAAATCTGATAAATTTGCTGGGAAATAGAGATGCGGATCCTGAATATCAGGATGCCACACTCATTATCAAAGATATAAGAGGTGAAAATAAAAGTTTCAATCTTAAAGTCGAAACAAGAGGCAACTTCAGAAGAGATTCGGCAGTTTGTGATTTCCCTCCCATTAGAATAAACTTTAAAAAGAAACAAATTATTGATACCTATTTTGAAGGAAATGAAAAAATAAAAATTGTAACACACTGTAAAACAAATGTTTCTGAATTTGATCAGTTTGTCGCCAGAGAATTTTTAACCTATAAAATATATAACCTTCTGACCCCACTCAGTTTTAATGTGAGATTAGCGAAAATCACCTATGAAGATATACATGATCAGTTAGAACCTATTGAAAGAATCGCTTTTTTCATTGAAGATATCGATCATCTTGCCGCCAGAAACAATATGTTAGAATATAATGATACAATCAAAATTAAAGATCTTGACAAAAAAAATGCAATCCTTATAAGCTTATTTCAATATATGATCGGAAATACGGATTGGATTGTGAATCTATCAAAAAATTTAAAAACTATAACTGATGGTAATCAATATTACGCAATCCCTTACGACTTTGACTATACCATGTTGGTTGCCGCAGATTACAGTTTGGGTGGAGGTATTTCATTTCTTAGTGAGCCTACCCGGAAATATAAAGGCTTATGTTATGATATGAATGACTTGAATCCTACAATTGAAGAAATACTGGATAAAAAAAAAGATATTAACAAGGTAATAAGCAAAGCCAACATACTGGATTATGAATCAAAAGAACATATGAAAGAATTCCTTAGCCAATTTTATTATATCATTAAATCGGATAAAAGAGTTCAGGATAACATATTAATTAAATGCAATTAAAAAATTAAATGCAGCTACGATATGAGCTGGCCCAGTTAGGTGTACCTAGAATATATCCTCAGATAATTGAACTACACCTGACATCAGACTCGCAGATGCGAATTGCATTAATTCAAAAATAAGAAAGGGAATTACGAATAATATACATGCAATAGTAGTCGTTAATATATTCATGATTAGATGTTTATTTTGTTAATCTATCAAGTTTAGAAATTTTATTTTATAACCTAATAGATCACATTAAAAGAATACAGTTACTATACCAATTTGCATTATAATGATACTTTTATATTTCCCATTTAATTGTATATCACAAAATCTTTCTCATGAAATTGACATCATGTCTTGTATAAACATATATCATTGATTATCAATAAATTAATAACAAATTTTTGGTTTTGATTGAATGGACAAAAAGTTTGCAGGATTATAAAAAAAACAAAATTTACACTTCAATGCATGATAATTTTATGATAAAACTGTTCCGACTAGTTTTATTATTGATTTTTCTTAATATACCTGCTTTTTCACAAAATGTAATCGACAGCCTTGAAAACTTACTTTTCAATGCAAATAATGTTTCAGAAAAATATAAAATTTATAGCCAACTGATTTATGAATATGCATTTTTAGATCCAACTAAAGCACTCAAATTATCTGAACAAGCGATTTTACTGCTTGAAAATAATTCAGATAGTTCAAGCAATGCAGACCTGTATAATAGTATTGGAATTGCTTATCATTTAAATGGTAATTTTCTGGTTTCTATTGAATATTTCTTGAAATCACTGAATTTATATGAGGAGCAAAATGACAGTTCAAAAATTGCAAATGTTTTGAACAATATCGGTATAACATATACGGAAATAAGAAATTTTGAAAAATCTAAATCATTTTATCACAGAAGTCTTAAGATTCACAGAAAATTAAATAATATTAATGAAACTTCAGCGCTTTTAAACAATTTGGGGAATGATTTTGAAACGGAAGGAATTATAGATTCGGCAGAGTATTATTATAAACGATCATTGAACATCGCCTTAGAATATGAACTACAAGCTCGACTGGCCGATGTATACTTGAACCTGGGAAGTATTAAATATTCGAAAAAAAATCTTGGCGAAGCCCTGGATTATTTATTAAAAGCACTCGAAATCGATAAAAAAAGGGAAAATTATGCCGGACTTGTGGAAACGTATGGTCTTCTTGGGGAAATATATCTGGATCTAAATCAAAATTCCCTTGCATATCAATACATGTCTCAGGCATTAGCTTTGAGCCAGAGACTCCACATGAAAAATAGAGAATCAGAAATATTCGAGACGTTAAGTAAATATTTCGCTTCTGTTGGAGATTATCAGGCAGCGTACGAAAAACATTTGAACTATTCAAATTTAAAAGACAGCATTTATACACTTGAAGCCAAAAGACAGATAGAAGACCTTCAGTTAAGCTATGAAAATAACAAAAAAGAACAGGAAATTGCTTTATTAAGTGAAAGGACAATTTTACAGGAAACTCAGCTTAAGTTACAAAAGACAAAAACAAGATTGCTGCTTGTATTTACTATATTCACCATTTTTGTCCTTGTTTTACTGATTGTTAACATAAAGTTAAAAAATAAAGCAAACAATTTGTTAAGAGTTCAAAACGAAAAAATACAACATCAAAATAAAGAATTGGCTGATAGAAGCAAAAGACTCATTGAACTTTCAGACGAAAAGGATAATTTCATAAATGTGGTTGCTCATGATCTTAAATCTCCCTTGAATAATATTTCAGGATTATCAAATCTGATACGGATTAATGGAAAACTAAATGAAGAACAAATTCATTATCTAAATCTTTTAGATCAGGTTTCCAGTGAAGCTAAAAATCTGATCATAAATTTATTGGATATTAATAAACTTGAATCCGATAATCTTGAAGAGAATTATGAAGAATTCAATATCGGAGAAATAATAGACCGGGAAATCAACTTTTTTAAAAAGGATGCCCAGGAAAAAAATATTTCGATTTCAAAAAAGTGCAACAACAATATAATTATAAACAACAATAAAGAATTTGTTCAAAGAATTCTTAATAATCTGCTTTCAAATGCCCTTAAGTTCTCCCCGGAAAACAAGAAAATAGTTGTATCAAGCGATTACAAAAATCAATATCTTTCACTAGTCGTAAAGGATGAAGGGCCTGGGATAAGTAAAAAAGAGCAGAAATATTTATTTAAAAAATTTCAGAAGTTATCTACAAGACCAACAGCTGGAGAAAGTTCAACAGGATTAGGTTTAGCCATTGTTAAACTACTAGTGGAAAAGTTGAAGGGGCAAATTTTTGTTAAAAGTGAAATAAATAAAGGGGCAGAATTTATAGTTAAGTTTCCAGCATCCCTCAATGGTAAATAATCCATGTATTTTCTCTTCAATCCTGATTATTGTTATCTACATTTAATTGTTTGAAAATGGACCCTTTGTCATTAAAAGAATTAACCAATTTGATAAAAACCTGCATAGAGAAAAACTTTTCCTCATCGTACTGGGTAATAGCTGAAATCAGTGAAATACGAATAAATCAAAAAGGGCATTGTTATCTTGAATTGGTTGAAAAAGAGAACGATGAGATCCTTGCAAAGATTCGTGCAACCATATGGTCATACACGTATAGAAATTTATCGGGATGGTTCGAAACCATTTCTGGAGAATCGTTGAAACCGGGAATAAAAATACTGGCGAATGTATTAATTGGTTTTCATGAGGTATTTGGTATTAGTTTGAATATTCGTGATATCGATCCAAATTATACGATTGGTGAAAGAGCTAGAAGAAAGCAGGAAATTATAAAAAAACTTAAAGAAGATGGGATTTTTGAAATGAACAAGGAATTGCCTTTGCCACTTGTACCACAGAATATCGCAGTAATCGCATCCCCCACCTCTGCAGGATACCAGGATTTTCAAGATCAGTTGAGATACAATATGTATAATTATCAATTTAAATTTTCGCTGTTTCAAGCCATCATGCAAGGTAAGGAAGCTGAGAAATCGATAATAAATGCATTGTTGGAAGTGAATAAAAACCCCGAAGAATTCGATGTTCTCATAATTATTCGGGGAGGAGGAGCCACGCTTGATCTGGATTGTTTTGATACCTATGATCTAGCCAGTCATATTGCCCAATTTCCACTGCCGGTAATTACCGGCATCGGACACGAAAGAGATGAAACTATCACTGATCTGGTGGCCAATACTAAACTAAAAACACCTACCGCCGTTGCTGAATTTTTGATCTCAGGATGCCGGCAATTCGATGAGAGAATTGAAGAACTTTTTTTATATATCGCTGAATATGCGAAACGAATTGTGAAAGAAAGATCATACTTACTGGATGAAATGAATCAAAAACTTCGATATTTATCTAAAAATCAATATAACCGGCAGATGTTCTATTTGAAACAAACACATCAGCGATTAACCTATGCTGTACATAATAAGATAGATAATATTGAATCCCGAATAGTTAACAACCAGTATCTCATAAGAAAAACAATTGATAACATATTGTCTCAACATCGAAAACTGTTACATCATCTTGAATCCAAAATAACGCTGATGAATCCTCATAATATATTGAAATGGGGTTTCAGTATCACTAGATTTAATAAAAAGGCTATTGACAATGTAGAAAAATTAAAAATAGATGATATTATAGAGACGGAATTTCATAAGGGAAACTTAAAAAGTAAAATAATCTAAAATCATGGTCAAAAAAGATATAACCTATTCACAGGCTTTGAAAGATCTTGAGTCGATCGTTCGTAAAATTGAAAATGAGGAACCTGATGTAGATGAATTAAGTAATTTGGTAAAAAAAGCCTCAGAACTTATCAAATATTGTAAACGCAAACTTAAATCAACAGAGGAGGAACTGAAAAAAAACTTAGAAGATTTTGATTAAAACTATTTCGATAAATTCCTTAAAATAGAATTTATAATCCAAAGAACTACACTGAAAGCTAAAGCCCACCAGAAACCATCAACTATAAATCCTGGCATTATTGCATCTGCCAAAAGAATAATTAATGCATTAATGACCAATAGAAATAATCCAAGTGTTAAAAAGGTTACAGGTATGGTAATGATGATTAGTAAGGGTTTTAATGTAACATTGAGTAATGCCAAAAGTAACGCAAGTATAATCGCACTTAGAAAGTTCTCAACATGAACCCCCGGCAATAAATACGATGTAAGAATTACTGCAAGAGCAGTGATTAGCAGCCGAATAAGAAAGTTAGTTCCATTTTGCATATATAATATAATTTTGAGCTGTTCGTTCAAATTCTTTACCTATTTGTTTACCCACATTTTTATTATTTTTGCAGGTGTTCCAGCGCAAATAAATCCTGATTCAGCAACAGTATTACCAAGAAAACAGTCCAGACCAAATTTAGGTTTAATTCCTCTAACTGCTAAAAACAATGCCATTTATCCTTTCAGCCAAAAATAGCCAATATTTCCAGTAATTTATTAAACATAAAATTTATTTTTACGTCATGGAAAAAGAAAACTTTTATTCGTTTATCATGAAATTTAAGATATTATATCACTTTTTATTCATATTAGCCTTGTTAAATTGTACCAGGGAGCCAAAAAGTGATATGGCGAATATTGGTGAAGAGAGAGTAGTAGAATCGGCTAAAAAAGGTATCTCCTATGAAATAGATACTAGCGCAAGTCTGGTAACTTGGGTCGGGACAAAGCCGACGGGAAGACATAATGGTATCTTCAGAATAAAATCAGGAACAATCAATGTCGTTGAAGAAACTATAGACAGTACGACTAATAAAAAATCTGAAAAAAGAATTAATAGTGCGAATATCATTATTGATATCAGTACAATTGATATACTCGATCTCAAACATGATCCTGTACAATACCGAAAGTTATTAAATCACCTAAAATCAAAAGATTTCTTATCGATTGAAGAATTTCCGATTGCTACGTTTGAATTAATCTCTATTAAATTGCTCGATAAGGATTCAACAGAAAGAATAGAAAATGAATTCACCATAATTGATCCAACGCATACTATTACAGGTAATCTGACAATAAAAGGAATTACTAAAAGCATAGAATTTCCCGTGAAGATTGATATGAGAAATCTTAAAGTTGAAGCATCTGCCAGATTTAACATTAATAGAACAGTCTGGGACATAGACTATCTAAATGAAAATGACGCAGTGGCCCGGGTAAAAGATAGCTTTATAAATAACATCGTAAATGTAGGATTTGAAATATTAGCCTTTTCCCAAACTCCTTAATAAAACATCTCTTTGACCCGGAATAATCAACATTTTCACTTCACTGATAAATATATTTTCATTAAAAAACTGATCTCCTGGTTACACAGACATGATCATTTCTCATTTTTTAACAGCAATAATTATCAGTTTCCCTATGAACCCTTCTTAACCTTTGCTGCGGCAGGTGCGGTGAATATTTTTAATTCAATTAAAAAGGATCCATTTGATGAGTTAAAAGAATTTTATCAGTATAATAATGACTGGCTTATCGGGAGATTTAATTATGATTTAAAAAATTTTATAGAAAAACTTACGAGTAAACATATTGACCGACTCCAATTCTCAGATATTTATTTTTTTGTACCTGAAACTTTAATCTTTATCCATTCAGATCATATAGAAATTCAAACTATACACATTCCCACAGAGGTATTTGATAGCATCAATCAAACAAATATAAATCATGGAATGATTGACCTTGAACCTATTTTATGTGATACATCAAAAGACGTTTATATTGCTAATGTTAATAAAATCAAACAGCAAATAGTAGAAGGAGATTTCTACGAATTGAATTATTGTATTGAGTTTTACAGTAATCAGGCCCTCATATTTCCTCCCGATATTTATTATAAATTAAATTCTATTTCTCCCATGCCTTTTTCCGTTTTTCAGGGATTAGAAAATCAATACATAATATCAGCTTCACCAGAAAGGTTCCTTAAAAAATCAGGTAAGGATCTAATTGCACAGCCGATTAAAGGAACTATAAGGAGAGATCCTGATCGGAAACTTGATGAATTATTGAAAATGGAACTTCAAAACAGTGAGAAAGAAATAGCTGAGAATATGATGATAGTTGATCTTACAAGAAATGATCTTGGTAAAAGTGCGATTGCTGGCTCTGTAAAAGTTCCGGAGATCTTTAAAATCTATTCTTTCAGTCATGTACATCAAATGATATCAACAATAACTTGTGAACTAAATAATGATGTTCATCCGGTAGATGCTATAAAACATGCATTTCCAATGGGAAGCATGACAGGCACTCCAAAAATTCGAGTCATGCAGGAAATTGAGAAATATGAAAGTAGCAAAAGAGGATCCTTCAGTGGTGCAGCAGGATATTTTTCACCGGATGGAAATTTTGATTTTAATGTATTGATCCGAAGTATTTTTTATAACTCGAAGTTACAATCACTTAAATTTAATGTGGGAAGTGCTATTACATTTGACGCTAATCCTGGATATGAATACAAGGAATGCCTCCTAAAAGCGGCCGCTATTCAGGAGGTTCTGCAGGCTAATCGGAATTTGATATGAAAATGATTCATTTATACATTCGAAGACTGACAAATTGGCATATAGTTTATTATCTTTGCTTTTTAGAATAGGAATTGTGTTCATGGAAAACCTTATTAAGGATATAAATATTTTAAAACAACAGGGAAAAAACTTTGAAACTGTTGATGTTACCCAGAAAAAGAAAAATGGCACGAATCGAAAATTATATATCGAGAGTTATGGGTGTCAGATGAATTTTTCCGACAGTGAGATTATATGTTCCATTATGGCCAATGAAGGTTTTGGCACGACTTCAACCTTCGAAGAAGCGGATCTTATTTTTATCAATACCTGTTCTATCAGAGACAAAGCTGAGCAAACAGTACGGAAAAGATTGTTACAGTTTAATGCGATCAAGAAAAAAAAACCCGATTTATTAATTGGAGTACTTGGGTGCATGGCAGAAAGATTAAAGACTAAACTACTCGAACAGGAAAAAATTGTTGACCTGGTAATCGGACCAGATGCATACCGTGACCTTCCAAAATTAATTAACCTGGCAGATGAGGGACAAAAAGCAGTAAATACCTTCCTTTCGCGTGAAGAAACTTACGCAGATATCAGCCCGGTCAGGTTAAATTCTAATGGTATTACTGCATTCATTTCTATTATGAGAGGATGTGATAATATGTGTTCATTCTGCGTGGTACCATATACTCGTGGAAGAGAACGCAGCCGGGATCCCTTTACAATTATTCAGGAAGCAGAAGAACTTTATAACAATGGTTATAGGGAAATTACACTTCTTGGTCAAAACGTTGATTCCTATAAATGGGCTCCCGGTGAAAACAGCAAGTCCAGGATCATACTAAAAGAATTAAAACAGGTATATAATTTTGCAGATCTACTAAAAATGGTTGCTCAGATACATCCTGATTTACGGATTAGATTTTCTACATCGCATCCAAAAGACATAACCGATGAGGTCCTGAAGGCAATTAGCTGCTATGAAAATATTTGCAATTACATTCATCTTCCTGCTCAAAGTGGTAATTCGAGAATTCTTAAACTTATGAATCGGACGTATACAAGAGAGTGGTACCTGGACCGTATTAAGGCCATCAGAAATATTATTGGTAAGGATTGCGGCATTTCTTCTGATTGGATTACTGGATTTTGTACTGAAACCGAAGAAGATCATAAAGAAACATTAAGTTTGATGGAGGATGTAAAATTTGATTTCAGTTACATGTTCGCTTACTCTGAAAGACCTGGAACACCTGCAGCAAAAAAATTAAAGGATAATGTTCCAGAATTAATTAAAAAACGCAGGTTGCAGGAAATTATTGATCTTCAGAGCAGACATTCACTTGAGCGTAATTTAAAAGATGTTAATAAAATTCATAAGGTGCTGATAGAGGGAACCTCGAAAAGATCGAATAAACATCTGCAAGGGAGAAATAGTGCAAACAAAGTGGTTGTCTTTCCGGCAAAAAATTATCAGAAAGGGCAATATGTGAATGTTCTGGTTAAGGATTGTACAGGTGCCACTTTACTGGGAGAAATATTAGAGGTTATATACTAATTCTTTGGAAATTGAGAGACGAAGATCTATTAAGCATTAAGCAACGTTTCGGAATAAATGGCAATTCGCAATTACTCAATAATGCGATCAGGGTTGCTATGCAGGTAGCTCCTACTGATATGACAGTGTTGATTACGGGAGAAAGTGGAACTGGAAAGGAATCTTTTAGTAAAATTATTCATCAACTTAGTCATCGTAAACACGGGCAATTCATTGCAATAAATTGTGGGGCTATTCCTGAGGGAACGATTGATTCAGAACTTTTTGGACACGAAAAGGGAGCATTTACTGGCGCTCATGAAGCCAGAAGAGGTTATTTTGAGGTAACGAATGGAGGTACCATATTCCTGGATGAAATCGGAGAGATGCCTTTGAGTACACAAGCCAGATTATTACGTGTACTGGAATATGGAGAATTTATTAAGGTGGGATCATCAAAAGTGTTAAAAACTGATGTAAGGGTAGTTACTGCAACCAATATGAACCTGAAACAAGAGGTAGATGAGGGAAAATTCAGAGAGGATTTATTTTATAGATTAAATACTGTTCCAATCTATGTTCCCCCTCTGAGAGAACGGGGAGAAGATATTATATTGCTTTTCAGAAAGTTTGCTTCTGATTTTTCTGAAAAGTACAGAACCAAACCGATTACTTTAACAGATGAAGCAAAAGATACTCTATTAAAATATCGTTTCCCCGGTAACATTCGCCAATTAAAAAATATTGTAGAACAAATATCAATCCTGGAAAGGGAAAGAGATCTTACTTCAGAAATAATGTTGAAATACCTGCCTCAAGAGAATAATTTAATACCAGCACTTTACCAGGGAAGGCACGAGGAGGGTATATCAGAAAGAGATCTTTTATATAAGGTTTTATTTGAAATGCGCCGAGATGTTACGGAATTAAAAAAACTTGTTCATGGTATCCTGCAAGAAGAGAGAGTCGATCGGCAGATATTGAAGGATCATCAAGAATTGTTTGATAATATGAGTGATGAAGAACTTACCGATGACCTCTCAAAACCAAAAACATTAATTATAAATCCAGCTAAATCAAAGAAAAGCAGTTATGATTTCGTTAATATAGAGGAAATCCCGGAAGAGGCGGAAGAGGAAGAATCATTATCCTTGGAAGATAAAGAAAAAGAACTTATAATTAAAGCGCTAAAGAAAAACAATAACAAACGAAAATACGCAGCTAAGGACCTTGGTATTTCTGAAAGAACTCTTTACAGGAAGATTAAACAATATGAAATTGAAGAATAAATTAAGTAAGCTCTCAGTTTTTTTGATTGCCATCTTTCTTGCAGGATGTGGTGTTTATTCCTTTAGTGGAGCAAATATATCTCCGGATGTTAAGACCATTTCCATAGAATTTTTCTATAATGAATCGGGAGATGGACCACCGGACCTGGGCCTTCAATTTACCGAAGGATTAAAAGATTATTTTCAAAACAATACCAATTTGGCGGCGGATAATTCTGGTAATGGGGATCTGCAATTTAGTGGTAACATCAGGCGATTTAATTACGCACCAATTGCTCCTACAGCCTCGGATAATCAAAATCTGCCAAATAATGCAGGATTACAGCGACTTACTATTTCGATTGCTGTACAGTATACCAATACAAAAGATGATTCATTCGATTTTGATCAGCAATTTTCATTTTATGCTGACTTTGATCCAAATACAACATCGATCTCTGCTGTTGAATCACAACTTATTGAAGAAATCCTGGAGCAGATATATGTAGATATTTTTAATGCTTCAGTAGCTAATTGGTAAGAATTTTATTAATATAAACGTTCATTTTTAAACAAGTGTAATATTGGATAACAATCGTCTCATAGAATTAATCAAAATTCCATCAAGCTCTACGATGAAAGAGTATGAGGAAATTAAACAACTATGTCAGGAATATCCGTACAGTGCTTTTTTAAAAATATTAAATGCTAAAATTGCAGCAGTTAATAAATTTCCAGATGAGAGCAAAAAAATAATGTCTGCTGCTATTTCTACAGTTGACAGGATTAACTTTAAACACTTCATTACTGCCCATAATTGGCCTGTTTCAACCATATATGATGATATTTCCATGATTTCTAGTACGGAAAATGAGAAGGAGACCTTGAAGGAACCAAAAGACGAGGCGATTGAAATAGAAGAAAAAAGAATTGAAGCAAAAGAAGATGGTGATATCGCAGCAGAATCAAAATTAAAAGCAGATGAAAAAGTAGCGGTAGAAATTAGTAAATCTAAAAAAGCAGCTAAGGAAAAAACAAAAGAATCTGAAAAAGATTCTGTAAAAGAACCTGATAAGAAAACAAAAATCCAAGCAGCCAAAGTAAAAGAGGATAAGAAGGCTGACATAGAAAAAAGTGAAATTAAGATACCCTCCAAGAAAAAAACAAAAAAATCTGAAAAAGCAGCTGATAAGAAAATAATAGGTCCTGAAACTAAGGATAAACAAATTAAGTCTGATGATATACAGGATTTACCGGAAATTGATACTGATTCCGTGTCCATACACTCAGAAAAAAAAGAGCATGATCAAATAATAGAAAAACCTGAAAAGACTGATAAAAAAGAAGATAAGGTAGAAATTTCTTCCGATGTTTCATCATTACAGGCTGAAGATAAAGATTCTAAGAAAATTAAAATTGAAAAAGAAGAATCAGATCAGATTGTTGAAACTCAGAATACGGATAATGAAAAAGAAAATAAAATACAATTACCAAAGGAATCCATATCAGACGAAATAGATCAAAAAACATCCACCGAAGAAAAACCAATAGAAAAAGTAAAGTCCGAAGATATTGCACCTGAAAAGAAGGAGGAATCCATTTCGGAAAGTGGCGGGGAAGATCCTTTGGCTTCTGATCTGATAAAAAATATCCAGGAATACCGAAAAAGCAGGGAATCTTTTGAAAAATTACTTGGAAAAGAAGACAAACAAACATCAAAACAAAAATCCCTCGAAAAAGAAAAATTTTTAAGTAAAAAAGACAAAATATTGTCCGATACTTCTGAAACCAAGAAATCTGATCCTTCAGAAAAAGAAAGTAAAAATGAAAAGACACCCGAATCAACGAAGGATGGGGAGGATGAACCTGATATAAAAAAAAACCTTGAAATTAAATCAGAAATAAAAGAGAAATCTGAAAGAGAAAATCTAAATCGAGTAGAAGAAAAAAATACCGGAGATTTTAAAACATATGAAGAGGAAGATCCAAAAGTAATTAAAAAATTCCTTGAAAAGCTGTCTGATTTACCTGATGATAAAAAGGGGAAATATAAAAAACTAGAGAAAGAGGAGCAGGAAAAAATAATTGAAAATTTTATCAAATCCGATCCCAAAATCAAAGATATTAAATCTTCTCAGACACTTAAGGAACGTGAAGATCTTAGTCTTTCGAGTGTTAAATTCCGAGATGATATTCTTACAGAAAATCTTGCGAAGATTATGGTTAATCAGGGAAAATTGGAAAATGCAATTGATATATATAAAAAATTAATTTGGAAGTTTCCTCAAAAAAAGAGTTACTTTGCATCTCAAATTGAAGTGTTGAAGAAGAAATTAGGAAGATAAGATTATGGCATTAATCGTTGCACTTATTACAATTACAGCCATATTATTGGTTCTTGTAGTATTAGCTCAAAATTCAAAAGGTGGTGGGCTATCCAGTCAGTTTGGTGGTTCAGGCTCCTCTCAATTAATGGGTGTAAAACGAACTACAGATCTCCTTGAAAAAATAACATGGGGATTGGCCATCGTACTAGTTATACTTACTTTGACAACCAATCTTATTATACAGGAACCTGTATCGGGGGGATTTACAAGTCCAAATATTGAAAGAGCACAGGAAAGAACCGCTCTTCCTTCCCTTGATCAGGATTTACAAAATACAGATATTGAACCACTTGAACTAGATACAGCTGGAAACTAGAGTATCTAATCATGTAAATTAACCTTCTTTACCAACATCCTTTTCACTATGGGCAAAAGGGTTTCGTTAAGAGGAAAGGAAAATTTGGCATTCACTAAGTAGGTAGCAGGATTGGGTAGCTCTTTATGTTTTTTTATTAGCATTATCTTGATTTGTTCGTAAGTAGATATGATACTTTTTTCGAATTGATCGATTAGAGTCGTATGTACCCCTCTGAATTTTTCTTCAGGCCCTTCAAAAATTGTTATCTGATACCTGTATACTTTAACATCATTTTTAGGCTTTTCATTAATTAACAGATATCCTTCTTCCTTATACAATGAGGCAAGACCAATGGGAACTAAATCGACATTATCTTCAACAAATTCATAAATCTCGCGTCCTTCATTTAGGGTACTAGAAATTTTTTCGATAGCGTACGTAACAATCTCTTCAATCTCCTTCATTATATCATCATCATTGATAATTTTTTCATAACTCAATTTCAACTTTTCAAAATCTGCTTTTTTAATCTTCTTAGGAAATTGCTCATATAAGATTTTTTTATTTTCCTGAATATTAATCAGATTTTTATAATGAAAGATCAAGTCAGAAAGAAAAGGATATAATCGGGTAATTCTGAAATTTTGTCTGACATCCCTTAAATATGCCAATAATACATACTTTTTAAATTCAAAATCAATCACTCCCTCCGTAATCCAGTCATTTTCAAGTTTTAACATATTTTACCGAATTTTATTACATAATTATAGTAAGAAACAAAATATAATAAACTGATTTTTTCTAATCAAGAAATATTTTATGACTTAATATACTATTATCTGTCAAAGTTATTTACGTTTTAAATGAAAAAATGTCAGCATTTTATAAAAAAACCGGTCATAATTTAGTTTGGCACGGGAAATGCAGACGATATCGAGAAAATTTTTAGAGAATATCAAACCAAAATATTACGTGATATGTCAAAAGTAAACATCAAACCATTAGCAGACAGGGTTCTAGTGGAACCGTCTCAAGCTGAAGAAACAACCTCAAGTGGAATTATCATTCCCGACACTGCAAAAGAAAAACCACAGCAAGGATCTGTAATTGCAGTAGGTAATGGTAAGAAGGATGAACCTTTAACAGTTAAGGTAGGCGATACCATTCTATACGGCAAATATGCTGGAACCGAAATTACTGTTGATGGTAAAGAATATTTAATAATGAGAGAATCAGATATTTTTGCAATCATTTAACTAAACATAAAAAAAATTAATTATGGCTAAACAAATCTTTTTTGATACAGAAGCAAGAGACAAACTTAAAAAAGGGGTTGACACTATTTCTGAAGCAGTGAAGGTTACTCTGGGCCCCAAGGGAAGAAATGTAATTCTTGATAAAAAGTTTGGAGCTCCCTCAGTCACCAAAGATGGTGTAACTGTTGCGAAAGAAATTGAACTCAAAGAGCCCATAGAGAACATGGGTGCCCAATTGGTAAAAGAGGTTGCATCTAAAACTGCTGACGACGCAGGTGATGGAACAACCACCGCCACTGTATTGGCACAAGCCATTTTCACTCATGGTATTAAAAATGTTGCAGCAGGCGCCAATCCCATGGATCTCAAAAGAGGTGTGGACAAAGCAGTTGCTGCAGTTGTTCAGGATCTTCAGAAACAATCCAAATCCATTAAAGATTCCAATGAAATATCTCAGGTAGGCACTATTTCCGCAAACAATGACCCGGAAGTAGGCCGTATGATTTTTGAAGCAATGGAAAAGGTAGGTAAAGATGGCGTAATTACGGTTGAAGAAGCCAAAGGAACTGAGACTGAAGTTAAAACTGTGGAAGGAATGCAATTTGACAGAGGTTATCTATCTCCCTACTTTGTAACAGATGCTGAAAAAATGGAGGCTGAACTTGAAAGTCCGTATATTCTTATATATGATAAGAAGATATCAACGATGAAGGAATTGCTTCCAATATTAGAAGCTGTAGCTCAAACAGGTAAGCCCCTCTTAATCATTGCGGAAGATGTTGACGGAGAAGCATTGGCCACCTTAGTTGTAAACAAAATCAGAGGTTCACTGAAGATTGCTGCCGTAAAGGCTCCAGGATTTGGGGATCGTAGAAAAGCAATGCTTGAAGATATAGCTATCCTTACAGGAGGAACAGTAATATCCGAAGAAAGAGGATTTAAACTTGAAAACGCTACCATAGATTATTTGGGAATGGCAGAAAAAATAAATATCGATAAGGATAATACAACCATTGTAAATGGGGCTGGCAAAAAAGAAGAAATTCAGGGAAGAATTAACCAGATCAAATCTCAGATCGATACGACAACATCTGATTACGATAAAGAAAAGCTTCAAGAAAGATTAGCCAAGCTTTCCGGGGGTGTTGCTATCCTGTATATTGGCGCCGCTACAGAGGTTGAAATGAAAGAAAAGAAAGACCTGGTGGAAGATGCATTACATGCTACACGGGCTGCTGTTCAGGAAGGTGTCGTTGCCGGTGGTGGTGTTGCATTTATCCGGGCAATTAAATCACTCGATAAAGTTCAAGTTGACAATGAAGACCAAGAAACGGGTGTAAACATCGTCAGGTTATCTCTTGAATCTCCCTTGAGAACAATCGTTGAAAATGCTGGAGGTGAAGGATCAGTTATTGTACAGAGAATCAAAGAAGAGAAGGGAGACTTTGGATTTAATGCCCAGACTGGGAAATTTGAAAAATTATTTGAAGCCGGTGTGATTGATCCAACGAAGGTAACACGGCTTGCACTTGAAAATGCAGCTTCCATCGCATCCTTACTCTTGACAACCGAATGTGTTGTGGCGGATGAACCGGAAGAAGAAAAAGCACCTGCCGGACCACCTATGGGAGCAGGAGGAATGGGAGGCATGATGTAATAATTTCATTAATCATAAAGAAAGCCCCGTATGTTCCCGGATTTACTTGTGCTGAAATCATTTCAGTATTCCAGGATCTAGCGGGGTTTTTTTATGTAACAATAAGTTCAAAAGGTATTTTTAGTATCTCCCGGAAGTCTTCGCCAGATTCCTGCATATCTTCATCTTCCTGTTCATAAAACCATTGAACAAGTACCTCTTTGCCAGATTTAAATAGCTTTTCAAATTTTTTAAGAATCTCAAACATACTTTTTGAGGAGCTTGTATTAAAATACTCAAACTTGATCATGATGGTGGTAATTTCATTTGGATTTTCCAAATACTTCTCTACCCATTCTCCGATTGGAAAGTAAAATTCCACTGAATTTTCAGGAATCGATCTGCCGGAAAATTCTAACTTACCCATATCAGCATGCAACGCTACATTCGGAGTTTTATATGTTCCCTCGATTATCAAGTTATTCATAGGATTCGGAGTTTATTTTGATCTCAATCAGAAAAAAATAATGATCATCATCCACAGGAATAAATTGATGATTTAAATTCCCTCCAGATTTTCTAATGATGTCCATCATTCCTAATCCGGCTCCCCCTTTCGATGAAAATTCACCATTCTCAAGTGTTTGTAAATAAGTATCCCGTAAATCATTCTCAGATAATGTAAAAAAGTTATTCAGTTTATGCATTAATCCATTGGCTTTCTCCTTACGAAGATAATTCCCGGAAACGAGGAGATAATTGTCATATGATCTAAAGAGATAAAAAATCAATGAATTGAAATTTAAGATAGTAAACTCATCGTGATGATGAAAAATATTCTGCAGTACTTCAATTAATATATTAATAATTCGTTTTCTGGTACGTGAATTATTTTCGGATAATTCAAGCTTTGATTCAACTAATTGTATAATGAGATTGATCATTTGAGAGGAAGGATTTCCCTTGTAGGAGAATACAAGTTCCCCTGCTTCTCTTTTTTCATATTTAAGAAGTTGACTGATCACCGAAAATCTTTATGCTTTACAGATTAAAAAATTTTATACGTCTTTATAATAATCAATTATTTCTTACTAAAGTTACATTTATATAATTAAAAAAGACAATATATTTTAAAATTTATTAGCTAATCATGATCACACTACTGTATTTATAAATTAAATTTTTTTTGAAATGGATATTTCTATATTTTAGCGGCGGTTCTGAAAAAATCAAAAAATTACTTATGGATACAGGTCTTGTTATCATGGTGGTTGCATGGATAGGTGTTGCAATCTGGGTTACTATAATTATTTATTCACAAAAGAAATATCATCCCAAAGCACTTTTTACGTTATTTTTTGCTGAAATGTGGGAAAGATTTTCCTTTTATGGTATGCGTGCTTTGTTAATTCTTTACATGACAAAGGTGCTCTTTGAACAAATGATTCAAGGCGAGGCTGATGCTAGGGCATATGGGATTTATGGTGCCTACAATGCATTGCTTTACGCTGCTCCAGTAATAGGAGGTATGCTAGCTGACCGCTTGATGGGATTTCGTAAAGCTGTGATTATGGGCGGCATCTTTATGGCAACAGGACAGTTCATTCTAGCCGGTACCATAGGAAATGAAACGTTATTTTTTATTGGACTTGGTTTCCTGACTATAGGTAACGGATTTTTTAAACCAAATATTTCCAGTTTTCTGGGAACTTTTTATGATAAAAATGATAAAAGAAAAGATAGTGCTTTTACCATCTTTTATATGGGCATCAATGTTGGCGCCTTGCTGGCACCATTGACTTGTGGATATCTTGGCGAAACCATTGACTGGTCGCTTGGATTTCTTGTTGCCGGCTTAGGCATGGTTCTTGGATTAATTGTATTCTCTAGAAATATGCGTAATTACGAAGACAAAGGAAATCCTCCAGATATTGAAAAACTCAAAGCACCATATTTTCTTGGATTGAATAAGGAAAAACTAATCATTATTGGAGCCCTTCTTTTTGTTCCAATATTTTCATTACTGATTGATGCTGAAGGTATTACTAATTATATTTTGATTGGTGTGGGCATTCTTTGTCTTGGTTACCTGATCATTACGGCCTTAATGTTGGAAGATAAAGTTGAAGGACAACGATTGCTGGTTTTTATTTTTCTATTCTTTTTTCATATGATTTTCTGGGCATTATTCGAGCAGGCAGGCGGATCTTTAAATATTTTGACGGATAGATATATTAATAGACACGGAATCGAAACTTCACAGTTCCAGGCGGTTAATCCATTATATATTATTATACTGGCACCTCTTTTTTCATGGATTTGGGGTAAACTAAGTAAATTGCGAATTGAGCCCTGGACTCCGATAAAATTCTTTCTAGGTCTATTACAAATGGCACTAGGATACCTTATCATTGTTTGGGGAACGAGGAGTGTAACCGGTAATGGAGAAATGATGCCACTTATATTTCTGATGGGAATGTATTTTTTCCATACAACAGGTGAATTAAGTTTATCTCCTGTTGGATTATCAGTAGTAACTAAATTATCTCCTGCAAAGGTTGTGGGTTTTGTAATGGGTTCCTGGTTTTTATCAATTGCATTTGCACATAAAATTGCAGGCTTTTTAGGTCAATTGATTGCAGGACCGGGAGGTGAGGTATCAAGGGATGATTCGTTGACAGCATTTTCAAATGTATATATGACTTGGGGTGTGTTCGTTGTACTCGGAGCAGCTGCTCTATTATTAATATTATCACCTTTATTAAGAAGATGGATGCACGGTATCCATTAAATTTTATTTTGAAAAATGGCCAGTAGCGGCCTTTTTATATTACTTATTTAGAATTTAATACTAAATTCGTCTAGTTTAATTGTTCTTAATTATTTTTATACTTCATAAAGTAGAATTTTTCTTTCAAAAATTATAAAACACTAATATATTAATAAAATCATCTTGTATTATGATTGAAACGGGTATCAAATCAAAAAAATCCGATCTCTATTCTCTCGGTCTCAAATCAGGAAGAATGCATTGGAATTATTCCCCGGCAGAATTGTATGAAGAAGCACTCAGGAAAAAAGAAGGTATTTTAACTGAACGTGGATCCCTGATGGTTGATACAAGTTATTTTACGGGCAGGGCTCCAAAAGATAAATATGTGGTAAATGATGAAAAATCAAAAGACACTATCTGGTGGGGATCTGTAAATCAACCCATCGAACCTGAAAACTTTGATGCCCTATATGATGAAATGATAAAATACCTCTATGGAAAAGAATTGTATATACGCGATGGATTTGCTGGTGCTGATCACAATTACAGATTAAAATGCAGGTTTGTAAATACTATGGCCTGGCAGAATCTGTTTTGTTATAATATGTTCATCAGACCAAATCTGGAAGATCTGGAAAATTTTGTTCCTGATTTTACTGTAATATGTGCCCCGGAATTCACGGCGGATCCTCAGAGATTTGGAATAAGGCAAAGCAATTTTGCCATTGTCAATATATCTAAGAATATTATGATCATTGGAGGAACTGCTTATGCCGGTGAAATTAAAAAGGGAATATTCGGTGTGATGAATTATATTTTACCTTTGGAAAAAAAAGTTTTGCCTATGCATTGTTCAGCAAATGTAGGAAAACAAGGTGATACTGCCATATTCTTTGGACTTTCAGGAACTGGGAAAACGACTCTTTCAGCAGATCCTAACCGCATACTAATAGGAGACGATGAACATGGATGGGCCGAAAATACAATATTTAATTTTGAAGGTGGATGTTATGCGAAAACAGTGGATCTTTCCGAGGAAAAAGAACCTGATATCTGGAATGCTATCAAATTTGGTGCTATTGAAGAAAACCTTCGATTTTATCCGGCAACACGAAAAGTAAATTATTCGGATACCAGGGTAACAGAAAATACCAGGGTATCCTATCCTATTTACCATATTAAGAATATCATTCAACCTGCCATTGCAGAAATTCCAAAAAATATATTTTTCCTGGCAGCAGATGCATTTGGTGTTTTACCCCCAATTTCAAAACTAAATCCAGGACAGGCTATGTATCATTTCATAAGCGGATATACAGCAAAAGTGGCCGGAACTGAAGTTGGAATTACGGATCCTGTAACTACTTTTTCTGCCTGTTTCGGTGCAGCTTTTCTACCATTACATCCAACTGTATATGCTGAAATGCTTGGAGAAAAAATGAAAAAACATAAGGTGAATGTATGGTTGGTAAATACTGGCTGGGTTGGTGGCAAGTTTGGAGTAGGTAAAAGAATTGACCTGCCTTATACCCGTGCGATGATCAGTGCTGCACTTGATGGCAAATTAGATTATGTAGAGTATCATACCGGATCTATGTTTGGAGCAAAAATTCCAACCTCCTGTCCGGGAGTTCCATCTGAACTATTGCGCCCCAAAAACAGCTGGTCCGACCAGGAAGAGTTCTACCGTACGGCTAATCGACTGGTAGAACAATTCCATAAGAATTTTGAAAAATATAGAGACTTTGCTAACGATGAAATAATGGTTGCGGCTCCAAAAAAAAATCCAGAATTTGAATAACAATAATTTAATTTGATTAAGAGTGGATTCAGTATTTTTATACGAAATTTCTTGTTCAAAATATTCTACTTTGGATTTATAAAAACTCCAAATCCATTGTGCTCGATTTTTTTATTTTAATTTATATGGCTTTAAAGACAAAAGTAAAAGTCAATCATATCACTAATCTCAGCGATGCTAGATATTGTGCTGGAATGGGCGTACATTATCTTGGATTCAGTTTTATTATAGGGGATGATACTTATATCGATCCAGAAAAATATAATGAAATCAAAACGTGGATTTCAGGACCGGAATTTGTGGCAGAATTCAATAACGCCGACATATCTTATATAAAAAACATTTTATCACGGATATCTATCGATCTTATTGAAACTAACCAACCTGACATACTAAATCAATTGGGTTTAATAGGAAAACCGATTATTCTGAAACTGGATTTAGCTAAATACCAGTCCTTTGAAGATCTTAGAGGAGATCTTAGCTATGCAAATGACATGGTTGAATTATTTATAATAGAAAATACATCGAAAAATACGGAGATCCCTGATTTCATTAGGGAACTAGCTTCCTCATTCAGACTGCTTTTAGGATTTAATATTGATAAAACGAAAATTCAAACGATTATAGACGAAACAGCTATATATGGAATCGTACTCCAAGGAGGTAAGGAGGAACAGGTTGGATTTAAGGATTATGATGAATTAGCTGATATTCTGGAATTAATTGAGATTGAATAGCTTAACTCAATTTTTAACAACCGCTTTACCGTTGTTATTTTTATTATTCTCATTTTTTACTGTAGTCTCTAAAAATACTCCGGTAAATGAACTGACAGCAGTTAGTAAAAAGAAAAGGAGACTGAATGCAACGGCAGTATTCCTGTCAATCATTAAATAATTGGCACCAAATATAAACACCAATTCTCTTGCTCCTATGCCTCCAATCGTAAATGGAAGAACAGCCACAACTGAGGATATAAGGAATAAAACCTGGTATTCAATATATAAATCATGAATGTCCAATGACCAGAGAATAAATAGGGCACATATAAGCTGACTCACCTGAACTCCAAACGAAAGAAAATTTGACGGGTGGAAAAACGGTATAAATTTTGGAAATAATAATTTAAAAAAAAGATAGTAGGCTGGATAAGCCAAAATTAATAACCCTGAAATGAAATATATAATATTTTCACCTGCAAAAGTTATCTCTATAAACAGAGTAAGCACCATGACTAAAAAAACCAACGCCACCATACCACTAATCCTGTCAACTAAGGTTGCACTGATGAGTTGTTTTACAGAAACTTTAAAATGCTTGTTCAGCACATATACTTTGTATCCATCTCCACCGATACCACCTGGCAGGAATAAATTATAAAACATACCCACGTAGTATAATTTTAAATTATAATAGAAATCCAGTCTTAAATCAATCGTTCTGAATAATCCATTTAGTCGTATCGAACTGATTACCTTTGAGATATTGAATAATAACAGTGCTATGAAAAGCCAGAATACCTGTGTGCTAAAAAGAATTCGTTTGGTTTCTATCAGGTCAATTTTACGAATAACCACATATAAGGCGAGGGTAGTAATTATTACCTTGATAACAAATTTGAGCAAACCTTTCTTATTGATTTTTCCCAACGAATATTTCTTTTATCCGATAGATTTTTTTATCCTGAGATTCATAATATGTTCGCATAATTACCTCTGCAATCAAGCCGGATGTGATAAGCTGTATTCCACCGATCGTTAAAGTAATCGCAAGAATCAAGATAGGTCGTCCCCAGATATCATGCCCCAATATTTTTTCACCCAATAAGTATAAGTTCAGGATCATCCCTATTACAAAGGTGAAAATACCAAGTGTACCAAAAAGATGCATAGGTCTTTGCATATACTTCTGGAAAAATACCATCAGGAGAATATCACTCATTACCCTGAAAGTTCTCCCCAATCCATATTTGGTATGACCGTATACCCTTTGGTGATGACTCACATCCATTTCGGTCATCCTGGCACCCTGTAATTGTGCTAAAACCGGAATAAATCGATGAAGTTCACCATATAGCCCAAGGTTTTTTGCAACATCTGATTTGAATATTTTTAATGAACATCCATAATCACTGATATAAACTCCGGTTAAGGTTCTTATCACCCAATTTGCTATTTTACTGGGAACCTTGCGAATAATAAAGGAATCTTTTCTATTTAGTCTACGGCCTGCTACAACATCCCAATTGCCTTCCTTTAACTCCTTCATCAAAGCTGGAATGTCCTTCGGATCGTTTTGTAAATCGCCATCCATTGTTACGATCAATGTGCCATTAGCATGTTCTATACCGGCAGCCATAGCTGCGGTTTGCCCATAATTTTTATAAAAATTCAGGATTTTAAATCTCTTGTTAGAATAAGATTTAAGTTTTTCAAGTGTATTATCTGTGGATCCATCATTTACAACAATCACTTCATATTCCAGTCCATCTAATGATTCATTAATTTGTTCAATGAGGGGTTTGACATTGTCTTCTTCATTAAAAACACTTATGACAAGCGATAATTCCATAAGATCATATTGTAAACTATACTATTCAAAAACCTTTCTTTACGATCCGCAATAAATCAATTGATCCTTGCATCATAAACGACCTGATGCATTTTGGGACGAATATTTAATTCAGCAATTTTATTGTTTTCCCGTGTTGGATAAACCCTGTTCGATAAAAATATAAAGAGTATCCCGGTTTGAGGGTCCGCCCATGTAAAGGTACCTGTGTATCCGGAGTGCCCAAAACTATCCTCACCTGCATCTTTTGCAGGCATCCCTCTATCCCTGTTTTGAATTAATGGTTTATCAAAAGCCAGACCCCTTCGAACATGTTCATTGCAGTAATGACATGCGGTGAATTTCTTCATTGTATACCTTGTTATATATCTTTCTCCTCCATATTCTCCCATGTTCATATACATTTGCATCAGTTTAGCGAGATCGTTTGCTGTTCCAAATAATCCTGCATTAGCTGATACGCCATCCATCATTGCAGCTCCTTCATCATGAACAACGCCATGAATCTGCATTTTCCTGAAAAATGTGTCATTCTCAGTTGGAACGATCTGGTCAATTGAAAAATATTTATAAGGATTATATGTAAGCGTATAGGCTCCCAGCGGATGATAAATGGAATCTTTCAAATAATGTTCATAATCAATGCCAGTTAAGATTTCTACTACTTCCGGCCACAAATAAAAGGATAATCCGGAATAAAGGTAGCCCTGATCGGGATCAACAGGTGACTTCCTGATCATCTTGTATATTTTCTTTTTATAATCTTTATATAAATAAAGATTGTCAGTCAACTTTATCGTATACACTGCTGAAGAATCAGAGGATAAGGTCTTCCGCTTAAATTTCCCATTTTTCCTGATAGTGGTTGTCCAGTAAGGAATCCAGGACTGCAATCCCGCATTATGAGATAAAATGCGACGAATAATTATATCTTTTTTATTACCTCTTCCAAAAAAGGGCAAATAATCCCCCAAGGTCGCATCAATATCAAATTTCTGCTGATCATGTAATCGCATTAATGCCGGTAATGCGCTGGTGATTTTCGTTACAGAGGCAAAATCATAAAGATCATCTTTCTGAACTTCCCGTAAGCTATCGTAGGTGTGAAATCCGTAAGTTTTATGGAAGACTATCTTATGATCACGTGCTACCAATAATTGAAGACCCGGGGCTATTTTTTCTTCGAGTGCATACGAGGCGAGAGAATCCAAACTATAAGCCAGCATTTCACCATCTAGATTCACTTCTTCAGGAAGAGCGTATCCGAGTCGTATCTTTCCCTCCGTATGTATTCCCATTCCTGCAGTGAACTGCTCATTTATGGTAACTGGTAATTTTCCATTGATACCGTTTGCGCCAAAGAGTGCCTGAACAGAAAGATCCTTAGTTTCATTATTTTCCTGATAAGTAATCATAATAGACAGCGCATTACCTGAATTATTCAATTTATCAATTCCGTAGGGATTTCCATTCCATATTATTATAGTATTATGTTCCGTAATTATCTGATCAACAATCTCAATTAATTCAGGCTTTAAGCCAAAATTTCTTGAAGCATATTGGGATAATCCTTCAAAATTAACAATCACGAGATTGTAATCGACAAGGTTTTGTCGAAGGGCCTCATAGGAACCAGCATCATTTAAAAAATAATGATCAACAACAGTAAAATTTTTCAATCTTTCATGAAAGATATCTTCTGCTGAATTCCCGATAGTCAATGAAGCAATATTCAGAGTATCTATTCTTTTTAATGGTATAAGGTCCAGATCATTTTTTATCAGGGTTAAAGAAGATGCAACAAGGCTTCTAAGTAATACTTTACTTTCAGTTTTGTTTAAATCTTCAATAAGTCCTTCAATTTTGACAGGCAGGTAATTATTTAATTCAGCCCAATATTTTAGTGATAATATTTTTCTAACGCTCATATCGATCTGTTCTTTGCTGATCGTGCCATCATCTACTGCCTGACTAATCAAGTCGATCCCACTTGTTACATCCTGGGAGAATAATAGAATATCATTACCCGCAAGATAAGCTTTTAGATCTACTTCCCCCGGATCAAAGTATTTCGTCACACCTTCCATATTCAATGCATCAGTAAATGTGATGCCTTTAAAACCCAATGAATCTTTTAATAATCCTGTAACTATCGGCCTTGACAAGGTTGATGCCAGATTTGACGTCGAATCTAGTACAGGGATATTCAAGTGAGCGACCATGACACTTCCCAAACCTTTATCGATTAACTTTTTAAAAGGATATAACTCGATTTCTTTCAATCGATCCCATGAATGGGTTATAACAGGTAGTTCACGATGTGAATCTACATTGGTATCACCGTGACCCGGGAAATGCTTACCGCAAGCCAATACATGATTACCCTGTAATCCTTTCATATAGGCATATCCTTTTTCCGCAACATTTTCTTTTATCTGCCCAAATGACCTGAAGTTGATAACCGGATTAAGTGCATTATTATTAATATCAATCACAGGAGCAAAATTAATATGCATTCCAAGCCTGTTAAATTGTAGAGCTATATCTGTACCCATCTGATAGATGAGATCATTGTCCTGAATAGCTCCTAGTGCCATTTGATAGGGATATCGAATGGTACTATCCAAACGCATACCTACACCCCACTCGGCATCCATGGCTATTAAAAGTGGTACCCTAGCGGTTTCCTGGTAACTGTTTGTAAGCATCGCTTGTCTTACTGGCCCGCCCTGAAAAAAAATCAAACCACCAATATTATAATCCCGTATCAGACTTAATATGTATTCTTTATGCTCATTGCCACGATTAGAATAGGCAGCAACCATAAAAAGTTGACCAATTTTTTCTTTCATGGTCAATGTAGAAAAAACAGAGTCAACCCAATCCTTTTGCAAATCGATATAAGAAGGAATATTCTGCGCTGATGTTGTAGTAGTAAAAATCAATAAACATAGTAGAAATGTCGACGATAATTTAACCAATTCTCTCATAAACAATTCATAAAAAAATTTAACAGTTATCCCGAAATTATAAGATTTTTTTAACTTATTTATATAAATAACCTTGTTGGTTATAGTTTTGTAACTCATAAAAACGACTGATGCTCAAAAATAATGTAAAAAATCTGATCCTGATTACAATCATCAGTTTAGTTTTAATATCGTCAAATGTTGGGGGATTATATATATATGCATTAGACGAAGCAAAAAACTCAGTTTGTGCCAGAGAAATGATGGAACGGGGTGATCTGATCGTACCAACATTCAATCAGGAGCTAAGAGCAGATAAGCCTCCTTTGCATTATTATTTTATGCAAATTGCTTATATTATTTTTGGAGTTAACGAGTTTTCAGCCCGTTTTTTTTCCGTGATTATGGGTGTCCTGACCATCATCACCACATGGTGGTTAGCAGCCAGGTATCTAGGTCAAAGAGCTGCGCTTTACAGTACTTTGGTTCTAATTTCATCCTTACATTATGTGTTACAATTTCATATGGCAGTTCCTGATCCGTATCTGATATTTCTGCTGACCTTCGGTTTTTCAGCCTTTTTTGTTTTTTACATTGAGAAGAGAACTATATTTTTAATATTATCCTATCTATCCTTCGGTCTCGGTACCCTAACCAAGGGTCCCATTGCCATTATACTTCCAGGGCTATCCATAATATTATTTTTGTTAATCAGCAGAAAACTTACCTGGAATTATGTTTTAAGATTAAAACCTTTATTGATATTGGCTGTCTTTGTAATCGTGGTATTACCATGGTACATACTTGTCAGTATTAAGACTGATGGAAATTGGGTAAGAGAATTTTTTTTCTATCATAACATCGAACGGTATACCAATACTATGGAAGGACATGGAGCCATCTTCCTCATAACTCCCCTTATGGTTTTAATTGGATTATTGCCTTTTTCAGTATTTATCCTACAGTCACTTCAAGTCAGCTGGAAAGAACGGAAGCAAAAACCTGTTCTGTTGTATAGTCTGATTATCTCTTTGACCATCATCGTTTTCTTTTCTATATCGAAAACCAAATTGCCAAATTATACGGTTCCCGTATACCCTTTTCTGGCCATCGTCCTTGGTAATTATCTGGGCAAGCTTCAGGATACTTTTATTCATCGCGGAATATCAACTTACTTTTCAATTATATTCTATGTTATACTAATGATTCTTATTCCGTTGGGGCTCTATTACGGCTTAAGGGCTGATGATTATTTATCACATCTCAGCCACTTGGCTATATATTTCATAATTCTACCTCTGGGTGGATTTTTTTCTCTTGTTTTTAGGTATAAAAATAATTTTAAAGGAGTTGTACTCTCTTTTGCTGTTTCATGGATATTAATTTCCTTATTGTTTTTCTATTTTATTTTCCCGCAGGTGGATCAAAATAATTCAGTAGCTAAAACAATTAAATTTATCGATAAAGAATTACCTATGGCTTCCTATAAGATCTATAATTCTGCTTTTTCATTTTATATCAGGAAACCTTTCATTGAATTGGAAAACTTGAGTGATTTGAAAGCATATATACAGCATAATAAAGGATATATTATTACCAGAAAATCCTATTCAGATGAATTAAAAACTATCTCGCAATTGGAGAAGTTGGCTGAAGCGAAAGATATTTTCGAAATACCAACGACTGTCATTTATAAAATCGAAGGCAAATTACAAACCAGATAATAATGATTTATCCTGGAGATGGAGCAGATTAAATTTGCTTTTTGCCAAAATAAATAATGCAATCAAAAAAGAAAGGATGCCCAGTAAAGATCCGAAGTAGACGTCGATAAAGAAGTGTTGCAATAGATATACTCTGGAAACTCCAACAAGGATCGCCACGATTATAAAAACCGATGACCATTTTTTATTTTTAAGATATAAAGAAAGTATAAGCGCTATTGTAAAAGCACTTGCTGTATGACCTGAAGGGAAAGCATTAAAACTATGTATATCAACTCCTTCAACCATATGAAAATTATTAAAGTTTTCAAAGAACAATTTCGGACGTACTATATCCTGATACACATATCGTTTTAATCCCTGAATAAATATGGTTTGTATGACAACTGATAAGACAGTTAATAGAGTAAAAAAATAACTTCTGAAAATAAAAAATAAGATCAATAAGGCGAAAACAATACCATCTCCCAGGAAAGTCCAGTATTTAAAAAAGTTATCACCAATCTTCGTATGATATCCATTGAGTAAAACAACCCATTCACCTTTCGGATATAAAACCAAAAGAATTCCACCAAAAATCAGAAAACAATAATAAATTATCATTCCAGGATACTTGTATATTTTATCTATATTCATCTTTATCCTTTCATTTGAAATTTTAGATATTTAATTCCGATTTTTTCCTCAAGAAACCTTTTTTCATAGGTGGTTTGAATGCCAAAATGATCATTTAGATATGAGGATTCATAAAGATGGCAGGTATAGTGTAAATTTTTTACAAATGATTGATCTTTCAAAACATCAAGACTATAGTTGAATAAGCTTGAATTGTCTGTTTTTAAATATACCCACCCATCCGGTTTCAGAATATTCCTGTAGATATTCAGAAATCTTGGATTAGTTAACCGCCTTCTTTCATCGCGATCTCTGGATCTTGGATCCGGAAAAGTAATCCATATTTCATCTACTTCTTTTTTCTCAAAAAAAATTTCCAGATTTTGAATCTGGATTCGTAAAAAAGCTGCATTTAGAAGGCCTTCAGATTCTGCTATTAAACTACCCTTCCAAATTCTGGAACCCTTGATATCAATGCCTATAATATTCTTTTCGGGGAATAATCTTGCTAGTCCTACGGTATATTCTCCTTTTCCACATGCGAGTTCTAAGACTATCGGATTTTGGTTTCTGAAATAAAGTTCATTCCATTTACCTTTAATATTATAGAAGATGTTTTTCCCGGGTTGTATTACATTACTTCTTATTTCGTTGTCTTTGAATTTATCCAGTTTACTTCTTCCCATAATTATAAACAATCCAATTCGGATACAACAAATGTGCTTCCTCCCACATAAATAATGTCATTTTGCCCATTTTCTCTAATTGCAGTTCGATAGGCCATATTTACATCCCGTATAACCTTCCCTTTTAAATCAAAATTTTCAGCTTCCCGAGCTAGTATATCTGCATCCATTGCTCTTGGCACATTTGCCTGGCAAAAGTAATACAAAGCATCTTTTGGGAACAAAGGCAGTATCATTTTTATATCTTTTTCTTTAACAAAACCAAGCACAAAACAGTATCGATCACCATGTAACTGGTTCAATTGACTTAAAACTTCTTTAATACCGGCCTCGTTATGAGCCACATCGGCGATCACTAAAGGTTTCTCAGAAAGAATCTGCCATCTGCCTTTTAATCCTGTATTTCGTTGAAAAAAAGCAAGACCGGTCCGTACTTGATTCAAGCCTATCTTATATCCCTTTTCTATTAAAATATCCACTATTCTTAGTACACCTGGAAGATTTTTTAACTGATATAGTCCGGTTCCTTCGATTTCTAATAAATACTGAACACCGCCATGAATGGATATAATATTACATGTCAAATGCCTGTTGGTTATCTCTATTTGTTTTATTTTATAAAAGTCGGTTGCTATATCAATTAGTGATCTGTTTTCACTAGCTTTTTGTTCAAATACATCAATAATCTCGTCCTGATCTGATCCAATTACTACAGGAATGCCTGGTTTGATAATACCGGCCTTTTCACCGGCAATTTTATCAAGTGTTTCTCCTAACATTTCCTGGTGATCGTAAGATATGTTCGTTATAAGTGATACCACAGGTATTAGTACATTAGTTGAATCCAATCTGCCACCTACTCCAACCTCAAAAACGGCCAGGTCAACATGTGCTCGTGAAAAATAATCAAAGGCCATTACAACTGTTACCTCAAAAAAAGAAGGTTTAACTTCTTCAATTAAGGACTTGTAGTTTTCCACAAACTCAACCACATATCTTTCAGGGATAGGAATACCATTAATTTTAATTCTTTCAGTAAAATTTTTCAGATGAGGAGATGTATAAAGACCAGTTTTATAACCTGATTCCTGTAATATTGATGCAATCATATGTGAAGAACTCCCCTTTCCATTGGTTCCGCCAATATGAATTGATTTAAATTGATGTTGGGGATTTCCAAGAACTTGGCATAATCTTAGCGTGTTTGTGAGATCTTTTTTAAATGCTGGTGGCCCAACCCTTTGGAACATGGGGAGTTTATCATAAAGATAATCTAACGCCTCCTGATATCGCATGAATTTCTATATCATTTTGAAACGATGATGAAAGTGATCTTTCCTGTTGATACCGGAGCAGGCATGGTATTGGAGGATATTTGGCTGAAAGTCAAGGACTCAACTTCTTGTTTATATATTCTTTCTATTTCCGGGCTTACAGTTTTTTCAAGCGTCCGAACTGAAATGATCTCACCACGGTCGTCGATTTTTATTTCGAAAACAATTTTGCCATTTTCATTTGAGGTATCTTTTGGATCTGGTTCAAAATCCCAAATCCATCCCGATAATTCTAATAATGGGCCACCTCCACCGCCCTGTGATCCATAAAGCGCTCTTGTGTCGATAGTTCCTTCCGGATCACCCTTATCACCTTCAACATCTGCATCGTCACCCTGAGTGGCTGACTGTTGGTCAGCAATAATTTCATCTGTTGTGCCTTGCGTTTCTTCGCTTACTTCATTATCTGTGATATCTGACACCTGAGCATCTTGTTTTTCCTCTTCGATAATTTCCGATACTTCTTCTATAACTTCAGGGGTTGTTTCAGGTGGTTCAACTATATCGGGAGATTCCTGTTCTTGTGTTTCCACAACATCTTGAATATTATCTTCTTCCTGAATTTGCTCTTCCTGTATTACAGGGGGACTTGTTTCTTCCTGCGATTCAACTTCCTGAATTTCACTATCCTGTTCAATGGGTTCATCGGGCGTAGTAGTTGGTTGTGTTGGCTGTACATCACCAGCTCCTGATTGATCAATACCAAAATTTAATTCAATACCATATTCAGGCACAGGAGGATCTGGTTCTCTCCATGCCATTATTAAAAAGAAAAATAGCAGTAGCAGGGAATGTATTCCAATGGACACGCCCCATCCAATCCTTTGGTTCTTTTTCTCCTCTTGCGTTGACATAATTTATTCCGCTGGTTTTGTAGCTACCGATACTTTAGCTTTCAATGATGTGGCAATTCCAGCCACTCTGATAAGATGTTCAGTAGGAACTGACTCATCAACGTGTAATACGACGACACCTTCCTGGCCCTTTAAAGCAGCCTGGAGGTCATCCGGTAAACGACGGATGTTTGTTCTATCGTCATTAACAAAGTACCTGAGATCTTTTGTGATGGTTACACTAACCTTTTGCATCACAATTGTTGAGCTCTGACTGGAAGGCAGATTCACCGGAAGGCCAGATGGCGTGATAAAAGATGCAGTTAACATAAAAAATATCAACAGGAGAAATATCACATCCGTCATAGAAGACATGCTGAATGCCGTTTCAACTTTATGTTTTGATTGCAAATTCATAATATAAATTATCTGGGCTCTTGTAACAAATCCAGAAAATTAATGGATGTATATTCCATACGATAGATAAGTTTCTGTAATCTTGTAACCAGATAATTATACCCAAGGTAAGCAACAATCCCCACCATTAATCCGGAAGCGGTTGTGATCATTGCTTCATAAATACCTGAGGATAATAATTTAGGGCTGACAGTACCTTCTTCCTGTGCGATGGCAATAAAGGCCTGAATCATTCCCGTTACCGTGCCTAAGAATCCAATCATTGGAGCCACTCCTGAAATAGTAGCTAGAAATGATAGATTTTTTTCAAGCTTATAAATTTCTATTTTACCTACATTCTCGATGGATGCTTCAATATTCCTCAATTGGCTTCCTAATCTGGCTACACCCTTTTCAATCATCCTGGCTATCGGCGTATCGCTTTGAGCGCATAGCACTTTCGCACCATTGATGTCCCCTCTTAGTACCGAAGCTTTGATATTATCTAAAAATCCATCAGGCGTTCGCGAAGCTTTTCTGATGGTCAACAGTCTTTCAACAAAAATATATATGGCTAAAATAGATAATAAGAAAATGGGGATCATCATAAATCCCCCTTTTAATAATAATTCTATGAATCTTACGGATTCCTGACCTCCACTAGCTACTGTATCAATAGGAGGTGTAGTAATCTGAAGTATTTCCATATTAATATTTCAAAACCCAAATATCATCACCATAAGTTGCCTTTAAGTCATTCATACGATTTTCGGCAGCACTCCAGTTGCCAAAATCTTCTCTAAGCGCAACCCTGTGAAATCCTTTTCTTTCAGGCGGTCCAATTATCAGTGTATTGATTCCCAGCTCTCCAAGATCTTTCGCATAATCTGCTGCAAGATCTTCATCAAAAAAGCTGTTAATTATGATGTAATAACGTCCAGTTCTTGAATTAATTGTTTCAAAAGATCCTTCCATTACATCTACAATGGGTTCTTCAAATACAGGTTCTTGCTCTGGTTCCTCAACGGGTTCTTCCACGATAGGTTCACTTGGAGTTGTTTCATCATCCATCATCTGTTCTAGCGCCTGGGGTTGAGGTTCTTGTTCTTCCACGGGTGTTCTAAAGAAGAACCAATATATTACAATTGCAATAATAATGACTCCCAGTAAACTGAGAAAAACAATCAGGCCTGTGGGAGTTTTTTTACTTTCTTCTTCCGGAGAATAGCGATAACTGGGAGTATCATCCTCAAATTCTCCGAAAGCGGATGGTTCGGCTGAGCTTTCCTCTTCAGGTGTATATTCAAATGAAGATTCTTCTGAAGATTCTTCCTCTTCCTCTTCTTCTGATTCAGTATCATATGAAGCATCTGGAAGACCGAAATCGTCAGATTCACTTTCCTGATCCTTTTTGGAACCTGATTTCATTTCATCGTCTTCGTCATGTAATTCTTTTCCTTCCATAGTGAATAATGATTAGTGTTGTTAGCATCCCTAAATTAACAAAATGTACAAGATTCTTAAAAAAATTATATGTTTTTTTAAAATATTTAATTGATATGCATTATGCTTACTCCAAATTAAAAATTAAAGGTCGCGCCTACCATTACCTGAATCCCCCTTGATGGATACCGAAAATATCGTTGATAATTTTTTCCTAATATGTTATCAAATTTTAAAAAAGCCCCTAATTGATCCGAAAATCTGTAATTTATATCAAAATTCAGATCTGCAATAGGATCCAAGGTCAGTGTACGATCATTAAGCCAATCATATGCTTTTATACCTCCCATAAAATATATATTGGCACCAAAAACAATTTTTTCGTATAGACTATAATTTATATGGGTTGAAATCTGATAGGATGGTTTATGCCAGGGTGCCAGTAAATCCTTAGTAGAATAATTAAAATAATCGGCTCTAAAAGAAAGATGATATTGTTTAATCCTGGAAAATATCAATTCTCCATATATATTAAATAGTGATGTATTCTTATGATTATATAAAATATTAAAGGTCGAGATATTCAAACTATCGTTTTGATAAAAATACATATCCTTATATTCAGAAAGGGTAAAGCCGGCAGTAAAATTAAGATAATTCATTAAGTTGCCTTTAATTCCCCAATGTAGACCGAATTTTTTATTTGTATGTAATAATGGAGCACCAGGTATAACATAGGGATTTTCATAGATTATATCCCTGAATGATACTTTCTCTATATCCCCATCAATAGTTAAAAACATATTGTAAAAATCATTCAAATAATAATCAATGGTAACCATTGGATAGAGCAATACATCACCCCTTGAGTTTATGGTATCATTTTGAATTATAAAATTTAATCCAGCTTTCAGGTCAAATTCGTTAAACCGATAGTAGACTAATGGTTTAATCCTGATCAGGTTTCTGTTTAAAGTCCCTTCGAATTTATAGGATGTAACATTGATATCCCCATCCAATAAAAATTGCAGGTCATCCCGCAAACTTAATCCGGATTCCAGATTCAATTTGAAATCCGATTCACTTGATTCAAAATTATCATTGATATAATTGAATTGAAGTCCAAGATCATAATCAAAATCGTCATTCTTATTATTGTTACCTAATTTTCCTGATATATTAAAATGATCAAATTTTCTACGAATTGAATCTTCGTTTATATTACTGTTTTCCGGATACCCATAAAAATGATAAAATGAACGCTTATACATGGCTGTAATCCCACTATTGATGGTAGGATTAAAAAATTCAGAATAAAATTTTAATCTGGAATATCCGTTTCCTGAGTTTTCTTTATCAACAGGTCCTTTTCTGGAAGAAAGATGAGTTGCATTAACACCAATCAGATAGCGATTTTCCCTTTTATTAAAATAATCGGCCTCTATATAAGGAGTAGCATAATTACCGAATCCAACATTCAAGGTACCTCCAAAAAGTTTATCCAATGGTTCATCTTTTAGCTTCATGGCCCGGTTCCTGATAGTCAGATTCGACATTTCCGGATAAAAAATTGCAAAGGAATATGGCTGAACCTGTTTCACGTTTTGATCAATTGGCAAGGGAGGTATCTTTTCAAATTTTCTGGCTTCTGCAGGTAATTCGATCTGTCTTTCTTTTTCAACTATAAAACTTGCATTCTCAATTTCTCCTTCTTCAGTTTTTTCCCATGTAGGATCTTGCGCCAGTGAAACATAATTCAGACCAGAATATAAAATCAAAAGTGAAATAATTCTATTATAATTTATCATTATTGATTCAATTTATTCCCAGGGTATCTTCTTCATAAGTTTTTTGATCTAATATTTCAATTTCTGTAAGTCTTTCTTTAGCTAGTTTTGTGATGGATTCAACTGGAGATTTTTCTATAACGGAATTTAATGTGGCTTGTGCCTGAAACAATTCATCCATAGCAATGAAATTTTCCGCTATCAATAAAAAAGATTTTCCGATCCATTCCTCATATATACCATAAGTATCATTCAAATTGAATAACGCTTCGTTGGATCTTTTATAATTCCCCTGATCGTGATATATACTGGCAATGTGGTACTGTGCCTCAGCGCCATGTGCATCTTTGGCAGTATTTACCGTATTGAGAAAATAATCGATCGCATTATCAAAATCACCTTTCTCCAGATATGCTTTTCCAAGATACAATTGAGCCCTGTTCTGTGCATTGACTGAAAATGCTCCCTTATTCAGTATTTGATCACCAAAATAAATTGCTGAATCATACTGTCCGATTTTAAAATATGCTTCCATTAATCCAGACCAGGCATCAAACTCCATCCTCCTGTTGGAAGCGATCTTTTCAAGCAAACGAAAGTATTGTTTGGCTTTTTGATTCTCATTCGTCTCATTGAAAAGCATGGCCACTCGATTAACAGCGCGACTATACCATTGTGAGTTTCTGTTTCCTGCAACGTGTAATAATTGACCAATCGCTTCTGGATAGCTTCCTGAACGATAATAACTTTCTCCCAGATAATAATATACATCATATTCAAATGGACTAGCTGGATAATCAGACTGGTATTGATTCAGTGCTTTTATTGCCTGATTATATTTTTGATTAAAGTAAAAGGATTTGGCAGATTCAAATTCTACACTTGCTAAATCCTTATCTTCGGGGTTGGCAGTTTTGTACTTATCAAGATATTCACCGAAATTGTCAGATCGATTAACAGCGGTAAGCGCTTCCTGTAATCCCAGTAAGGCATCATTTGCAACTGAATGGCGTGGGAAATCATCAATTACTCTTTGATAATCATTAATACATGCTTCATAATTTTTTAAGTTAAAATATGATAAAGCACGATCTACAAGGGCAAAAGGAATGAACGGACTCTGTGATTCATCCTGAATAAGATTGGTGTAACGGTCGATAGCTGTGATGTAATCACCATTTTCAAACGCAACCTGAGATCGCTGAAACAGTGCATCATCTTTGAAAACTGAATTACCAAATCGATTTAATACCAGATCAAAATTCCTTTCTGCTTTCTGGCGATTACCAAGTATTGATTGAATCAGGCCTATCTGAAAATAACAATAATCAGGTTCATTGCTTTTGGCATCTATCGCGCGTTCATATGTAGTTATTGCATTGTTATAGTCTTTGGTAACATAATAACAATCTGCAAGTCGAAGAAGGGCATCATCATAATAGTATTGCTGGTTGTTTCTCTGTACACGTAATACATAAATGGTAAAATTCCCTAGGGCTTTATCATAGGCTTTTGTATTAAAATAAGCATAACCTAATCCATATCTTGTTTTCAATAAAGTTTCTGAAGTTTCTGTAGGATCATTTCTAATTACGTTCAGGTATGATTCAATAGCTTCTTCATATCGTTTACCTATTGAATAGGCCTCCCCTATCCAGAAATGAGATTTCAACACCAATTCTTGTTCGACAGGATTCTCTAGAGATCTCCTGAACATTTGTACAGCATCAAAATATTTTCCTGCATTGAATAATTCATTGGCCTTTTTAAAAGTCACATACTGATAAACGCGATTGATATTCTGGGATCTGTTTGGAATTGATTCGATATATTCAATAGCCGTATTCACATCATCAGTATTAACATAAGATTCACTGATCAATTCATTTACCTCTTCACGATGAGCTTCAACATAAGAAGATTGACTATAATCTTGAAGTACTTCTAAAGCATCCTTATACCTCCCAGCCTCAAAATATAATTTGCCAAGATAATACATGGATTCATAGGTAATATCTCTACTAAATGTCTTTTTTGTAGCTTTTTCAAAAGCAGTAATAGCATATGTTTTATTATCATTTTTGATATAGGCCAGACCAAGATAATAGGATGCAAATTGCCCAACTGCCTCATCAGAAAGAGCTGCATTTTTCAGATAATCAGAGGCCTCATCATAATATCCATTTTGAAATGCTGTAAATCCCGCTCTGTATAAAAGTTCAGCTTGTTCATTTCGCAGAGACTGATCTATACCTGCTTCATAATACGCAAAGGCATTTCGATAATCTCCTTTAAAATAGAATGATTCGGCAACCAATAATTCCAATGCATTTTTATCACTTATTGATTGGCCCGAAATCAATAATGGATGTGCATAGGCTATCACATCATCATATTGTTGTAATCCATAAAGTGCTTTTGTTTTAAGAAATGGTACGACCTTATCATACGCTTCATACTCAGCTGCAATTTCAATATATCTTAACGCCTCATTATAATTATTATTTTCAAGTGTGATAAAAGCTGCATAATATGCCGATGCACCCCTGTAAGAATTTTCATTTTCCAAAGAATAATTGAAATGATTCAAGGCATTGTCAAATTTCTGTTGTGTAAAATAGCTATATCCAAGTTTAAATTTTAATTCATTCTTCTGTGCATTCGACAGGTTATTCAATTTAACTTTTTCGAAATTTATAACCGCATCCTGAAACTTTTTGTTGCGGTAGTAGAAATTACCAAGCTCGAAGTAAGCTAACATTGCCTTCGGATGATTCGGATAGTCAGCAACAAAGGTCTCGAAAAGCTTTTCCGCGTCATCATTGAATAAATGCATCGCACAATATGCCTTGAAATATTTGGCTTCTGCAAGTAATTCGGATGCAGGTTGTTGACGAATAAACTCTTCAAAATGAGACCTGGCAGCACTCAAATTATTTTTATTTACCAGCATGAGTGCTTCATTAAACAGGGTATTTTGTGTTTCTCTGTTTAGCGTAGTTTGAGCAGTCAAGTTGATAGTTAAAAAAATATAAAAAACTAACGGTATTATCCTTCGAATCATATTGCTACTTGCCGGGGTTTTTTGAATAACGAAAATCACTATGCATTATTTGTATATCAAAAAGATTATTACCAAAATCAGGCCAAAATCAGCAGATTAATGCAAAAGTTTATAAACTAGTTCTTTTAAGATTTCTCCTTCCCGTAAATTAATGACACCCACACCCTTACTTCTCAAATCAGCCTCACGAATATAATGAATATTCTCAATAACCTTTGGCAAAGAGTAATGCTGCGTCGCATGGATGTATTCCTTAATGAAAAATGGATGAATACCTGCCTGGGATGCAAGATTTTTTGGATTTTTATCCTGGGAATAATGTATGATCAACAATTTTGAAAAAAAATTGAATAGTAATGCCACCATAGGTATGATGGGATTATTTTTACTGTTAGCACTGAAATAGTTTACTATACGGTTGGCTTTTACTATATCCCTGACAGCTATGGCTCTCTGTAGCTCAAAAGAATTATAATCTTTACTTATTCCAATGTACTTATTAACTATTCCTGACGTGATCTCTACTGGTTCTTGATAGTTAATCAGGATTTTATCGATTTCATTTGCTAGTCTTTCCAGATCGTTCCCAATAAACTCTACAAGCATGTAAGTAGCCTTCAAATCAACGCTATGTCCTTTATCCTGAATGTATCGATCAACCCACCCGGGTAATTGGTTATCATATAATTTATTGGATTCAACAGTTATAGCATGTTTTTCCAAGTTCTTGTACAATAACTTTCTTTTATCAGGTTTCCTGTTTTTAAAAGCTATTACAAGAATGGTTGATGGTAACGGATTGATAATATATGTATTTAGCAATTCCTCACTTTCTGATTTACTCAAATCCTTTATTTCCTGTGCTTCTTTTATAATAACTACCTGCCGCTCAGACATCATCGGGAAACGTCTTGCATTATTGATGAGATCTGAAACTGTAATATCTTTACCATATAAAATAATGTGGTTGAATTGTTTATCGGTATCATTCAACGCATTTTCAGAAATAAAATCTGTGATCAGATCAATATAATATGGTTCGGTTCCAAATAAAAAATAAACCGGTGCATATTCGTTATTTTGCAGCTTTTTTAATACTACCTCAGCAGTTTGTGGCATACCCCTGATAATAATTGAAGATTTGGTGGCAAATTAATATAATGAATGAAATTACTCTCTTTAAAGAAAAAGTTATTTACATCTAAGATATACATTTTATGTTTATTTATATTCAGTTATTGATGTACTGGTAGTACAGGTGGTAGTAAAATTGATTTAGGATTATTCCAACTGATCAAGTGCTTCAACAATAAAAAAGCCATCATTTCCTGAACGCTGATATAATGGCATAAAAATTAAACCATCCATGGGTGCGATAATTTCACCATTCCGGTCTTCGGCAATAATGTCTCCCTGTTTTACCTTCTGAAAATTAATAAATCCTGGTTTCATTCTGAATTCTTCTTCTTGCGTAATCCAATAATGGTATTTTACCCGTAACTTATAAGGAAGCTCAGCCGCAAATGTTTGAAGAAGGGCTCCGATTTGCATCAATCCATTCAATTGCTGGACTTGAACTGTTCCTGCAGTGATTAATATTTCCCATATTCCTGCAATATGAAGCTTAATAGCGATTTCACTTCCTATCATACCTCCCTCGAAAGCAAATGATAACATTCTCCTTTGTCCAAGATAGGATAATAACGTTCCTTTAATATGTTTTTCCAGGTCAAGGATAAGTGGCAACTTCAAAGCTCGGATGACAGGATGATCGGCATTATATTCCGGAACGACTATAAAATTTCCATTTTCCGAGGAGGTAGTATGAAGATCAACGCAGATTTTTTCCTCCTGATTGTAATCTAAGATTGTCTCAAAAAAATGTATCAGGTCCAGCATTTCGCTGTCTTCCTTAAAGTGTAGAATTTTGCCATTATTTTTCAGACGATTTATCTGTTCTTCCGTCCAGGCTCTGTTAAGATCGTAATCAATAAATCTTTTCCTGGCTTGATATGCCTGAATGTTACCTTTTATTCCAATGATCCTACCTTTAATCCGGATTTTTTCCTTTTCGATTCTGCTGAATACATTTTCAATGGCTTTAATACCTGCTGTTTCATTACCGTGTAGACTTCCCAGAAGTATTATCAAAGGCCCACTTTCATCACCACAAATTTCACCGATGATTCGATCCATATCAAGATGTCTGCTCCTGTTCCTTATTGATTAATATATTAAGAAGAGTAGCTGCAATATGTCTGAAATTTTTTTCCGTAATCACACCCACTAATTTACTTTTTTTGATAACAGGTAAGCAGCCGATGCGGTTATTTTTCATTATTTCCATGACCTTGGTGATACTTGCTTCAGGTCCGATGGTCAAGGGATCTTTAACCATAATATCTTCAACATTAATCGGTTTATCATCTTTTAATTCACTCCTATGCCTGAAATGCCTTAATAAAAGTCCAGAAGAAACCAATCCGTTAAGTTTTCCTTTTCCATCTTCAACCAGAACATACCTTAATTTCTGCCAATCCATCATATCCGCTACCAGTTCTATGATATCATCTTTATGAACGGTAAAAAGATCTGTATCCATAAATTCCTCAACGATAAGATTGGTGGGTACCCAGTTTGACATATCTTTTATATCGGCTAAGGGCCATTGATGAATGGGGATTTCTTTTTTCTGATTTTTTACCATCGCGGAAGTTAATGCAATAGATATCTCCTCGCGGCTTGCTTCTTTTGCAAGTTTTGAAAAGGAGTTTAAGATCCAGGTGGAGCCATTCTGACGGCATTCATTTCTTTCTTCGATCACAGATAAATAACGATCAATGTCCTCTTTGTCGACTTTGTTCTTTTCAAGTCCCTGCCGTGCCATTGGAAGTAATTCTTTTTTAATCAATTCAGAAATAGCGATTTTCTGACCATTAATCCAGGTCAACTCAGTGTCCATCCCTTCACGCGCAGTAGCAAAAAAATTCGACTTCGCATCATCAAAATCCATCAATTGAGTTATATCTGGATATTCATCTCCAAAACTATTCATTAATCCAAGCCAGAAAGCAGCATTAGCTACTTCATCGACTACTGTTGGTCCCGCTGGTAAAGCTCTATTTTCTATACGTAGGTGAGGTTTTCCATCATCACTCATGCCATAACAAGGCCGGTTCCACCGATATACTGTCGAATTATGAATCGTTAATGCTTTAAGTTTAGGTATTTTCCCCTCATCAAGTAATGCCATGGCATCATCTTCCTCACCAGTCATCAGCATGATCCTGAAGCGCATAATATCTTCCTTATATAAATCAAGAATAGAGTTTTTTAACCATTGTGTTCCAAAAGTGACCCGTGGACTTCTGTCTCGAAGATGTTCACTTGATATTCTCGTGTCGATCGATTGTTGAAATAAAGCTACACGTGTTTCCCGCCATAATCTTTTCCCAAATAATAAGGGAGAGTTGGATGCGATTGCTAACACTGGGGCGGTTAGAACTTGTGCATTATTATATTTATTTACAAAATTTTCAGGATCGATTTGAAGATGAACCTGAAAACTGGTATTACAGGCCTCCAACATGGCTGAATCGTGTTTGATCAATAATTCATCAATCCCCCTGACACGCAATTCATATACTTTTCCTCTCATTCGGTTGATAGCTTTTACAAGCGCTGCATATCGGTCCAACGGTGTCATATTATCCAGCTCGAGATCAAACTTTCGTATGGAGGGAAGAATTCCGGTTATGGCATAATCAACACCTATTTTTTGAGCTTCTTCATGCAAAGAAATTAATAATTCGTTGATCTGATTTTCAAGCAATCTGAAACAACTTTTTTCAAATAATTTAGGTGGGATATTGGCTTCTAAATTAAATTTTGCAAGTTCTGTCGTAAAAAACCGCCGATCCAGGTGTTTCAGTAATTCCATTACTTTGGGAGCTGGTTTAAAATGTTCATCAATTAGACAAATTTCCTGCTCGGCTCCAATTTTGGGTTTTCCACTGCTAAAATATCCCTCAGCTAACATTCGCTCAAGGGCCTTTACATCCTGCAACAACTTTTGGGTAAATTGATTGAGATCTTTTTGTTTGACAATTGACTTGACTTTCAGATCACCCATTAAATTATTTTTTATCTTTTCTATGAATTCGCCTAAGAATCAAAATTTCGGTATCTATCTATCGAAGATTGACATATATAACGTTCAGGATTAATACCTATATCGTTAAAATATTACTATTCCAGATATTAAATTTAAAAAATTAAATGGATAATAATATTATATTTGGACCAAAGAACATCAGTTTAGATGATTAAAAAAAGCTATATAGTAATATTCTTGATTACAATTATTTATTCCAATGTCCTTGGTCAGGATCAAACCCTCTATATGAATGACAGTACCATTGTAGGGAGGGGTAAGGTGATCGACAATAAAAAAGAAGGGGAATGGATTCTTTACAATGTTAGGACTGGATATACTGAAATAGGAAAATTCGAAAACAATCATCGTGAAGGTAAATGGGAGGTCTTTGATACAAGTGAAAATAAGATCATCGAACTTAATTTCGAACAGGACCAGATCAATGGAAAATATAAAGTATATCATGCGAATGGAAGATTAAAAACGATCGGGGAATTACAGGATACGATAAAAATTGGGCAATGGAAAGAATACTATCAGGATGGGACATTAAAGAGTGAAGGCGAATATAATCAGAACCTTAAAACCGGTGAATGGCACTATTATAAAGATTCAGGATTACCCTATATAGAAGCCTCATATACGAAAGATACACTTGATGGGGAGTACAAAGAGTATGATCTTTTTGGTGAATTAATTACGTCAGGAACATTCGTTATGGGAATAAAAAATGGATTGTGGCAGGAATATTCATATGGTTATGTAATAGTATCTTGTAATTATGACAGTGGAATCATCGATGGTCAGTATCTGGAATGGTACGATGATGGTTTAATTAAAGCCCGTAAAAATTATAAGAAAAATTATCCTGATGGCATATGGACTTTTTATTATGATAATGGACAGAAAAAAAATGAAATGACTTTTGAAAATGGTTTTCGAGAGGGAGAATACATTGAATATCATCCCAATGGAAAAATCAGTGCCATTGGAAAATATGTACTGGATAAGAAGGTAGGTACGTGGAAAAATTATTATGATACAGGCGTATTATTCGCAATAGGGCAATATTTGGATGGCAAGAAGGATGGATTATGGAAATATTTTAATGAATATGGATACCTCATCTCCGAGGGCAACTTCATAAATGATCTGGAAACCGAACAGTGGTTTTTTTATTACGACGATAATAAAATAGAATCGATAGGATCATATATTGAAGGTGAACAGGATGGTCTCTGGGGATTATTCTGGGAAACAGGAAAATTGAAACAAGAAGAAACCTGGAGTCATGGCAAGTTAATACTTGTAACTGATGTTTATTTTGAGGATGATACTTTATCAGGAGGTGATATAAAGTATGGAAATGGTATCCGGATTAAATACCATGATAATAAAAAGATAAGAGAAAAGATTGAATATAAGGATGGTAAATCCAATGGACTCTTTGAAAATTATGATACAGAGGGTAATTTATCAATAAAAGGGCAAATGGAAAACGGTGTAAAAAATGGATTATGGATCTATTATCATGATAATGGAAATATCGAATCTAAAGGCAATTATGTTGAAGGAGAATTATCGGGAAAATGGGAATTTTACAACCGGCGTGGTAAGTTAAGGGAAGAAGTTAACTATTCCCCACCCGATACCGAAGACAAATCATAATAATTCATTCATCTGGAAACATTTTTTCATTTATCTGGTTTTCTTAAATTAAAACGATGTTTAGCTTATTTGAAAAGAAAACGGAAAAAGAAAAACTTCAGGAAAAATACAAAAAGTTAATGCAAGAAGCATATAAACTTTCTCATTCCAACCGGAAAGCTTCAGATGCCAAAACGGCAGAGGCAGAGAAAATCTTTAAAAAGATAGAATCGCTTGAAAAATAACCTCTTTATGACATAAAGTTCAATTAATCTCATTGATAAATCATTATAACAATTTACAATTATAGTAGCATATGCATCTATTTGTATGAGGCCCAAAAACCCGTAGGAAAACATTGCCTATCTTGTTGGAGAGACGGCTCATTTATTCTATATTAAGGTAAAAACTGCAATTAGAGAAAAAACTTGAATGTAACCGTATAACAGTTTTCCGTATTAACACTTTTATCATATGAGGATGGCCTGTCGCAACAGGAAATTGTCAATCGGTTAAACCGAGATAAATCTACACTGACAAGAGTTATTAATAATATGGAAATAAGAAATCCGGTAATCCGTATAACAGATAAGTCGAATCGAAGAAGTAATAATATATATTTGACAAATCTTGGGAAAGAGATTCAGAAAATTCTGACGACTACTACCAGAGGGATCTATATGAATGCGATTAAAGGATTTTCAGATCAGAAGCTTAAGGAATTGGTCAATACCTTGAATAAATTGATCAATAACATGAAATAAAATGAAAGAATATTTAGTTGTATATACAATCATAATGCTTAAAAGTTAGAATTATGAATAAAATTTTTCTACACATCGGCCGTATACTCTCAGCTACGATCATCTTAGCAATAATATGGATAATCAGTCTCCAAATTGCAAATGTTATCGTTCCCAGTCAACTCGATTCGGCTGAGGTACCCGAAGTAACATTTTTTATCAAATTTTTATTAGTATGTTTTATTCATATTTTGATCCTTTATATCACCATTCAAAAATCATCCTGGGTAGGATTGAGACTTTCTGTAGTGATATTCATATTAATTTTTGTAATTCAGTATTTTTTAAGTATGATCGAAGCAGTCTGGTTTAATGAAAGCCTGAATATGCCTGCCTCGGGTATACAATCCATATTAATTTCAGGGCTGATATTATCATTTATTTTTTCACCTATCATTGTTTTAATAAGCGGAAAATTTCGAAGAAGAAATCATGAACAAGACTGGGCATCCTCCTCCCTGAAAGTGAGAGATCTAATCTGGAAATCAGCAATCCTTACGATAGTGATTTATCCTTCACTTTATTTTCTGGCTGGTTATTTCATTGCCTGGCAATCGGAAGCTGTCCGAATGTTTTATACAGGATCCACAGAAATGAATACATTTGGCAGTATAATGATCGATAATTTTAAAAGTGGATTATATGGTTTTCAAATCTTACGGGGACTAATCTGGATAGGATTGGCAATACCCCTATATGTAATGATCAAGGGTTTATACTGGCAAAAAGGTATATTAATTGGCTTATTATTTGCATTACTTATGAATGTTCAACATCTACTACCAAATCCCTATTTCCCGGATGAAGTAAGCAAAATTCATTTTATAGAAACAGTATCATCTAATTTTATATGGGGATTTGTAATTGTCTGGTTTTTTCATTGGACTCCATTAAAAAAAAGGATTGAAACATAAAATGTAAAATATCTGCATGGTAGAGATTAGAAAGGCTACTGAAAAGGATCTACTTGATATAATCGTCCTCTGGAAGGACTTTATGGATTATCATATTCATATAGATCCCTTCTGGACACGATCTGAAATGGGTCATAAAATTGTACAGGATTTTTTAAAAACACATCTTAACAATAATAACTTCCACATACTGGTTTCAATTTACAATAATCGTGTTATCGGATACCAGGTTTCACAAATTCTTGAACACCCTCCTGTACTCAAGAAGAGAAGATATTGCCTGATAAACGATATTGCCATAGCCGAAGGATTTCGGGGTAAAGGAATTGGGACAAAAATGTTTAATAAAGCCAGAAATTGGGCTATCAGAAAAGGTGTGGATCGAATAGAATTACAAGTAGCTTCAGGTAATAACAATGCCATACGGTTTTATGAAAAGCTGGGAATGAAACCGTACACTCATCATATGTACCTGGATTTTTAATCAGCTTTCATCCTCATACCATACATCCTTTTTCAACCCTGACCAGCTGTTTTCTACTTGTGGGCCATTACTTTTCGAAATTTCTACCACAAAGCCAGTTAGATTTGCCATACCAGATACCTTTTCGATTTTATCAGGCCCATCCGCAGCCAGGATATTTACATTAACCCCCTTGGTTTTTTTTGCGATATGCATACCCGAAGCCTGATGGCCCCATCCGTGAGGTAAAGAAACAGTCCGGATACTGAGATCATCATCTAACTTAACAGGTAATCTGACTGTTGCTGTTTCACTATTGACATCCACTATATCCCCATTCTTCAATCCAAGATTCTCAGCGTCTTTACTATGCATGTATACATAATTGGTCACTCGCGGTCCCTGAACGAATTCCTCAAAGTTATGTGTCCATGAGTTATGTGTGGTAACTGCCCTTCTGGTAATTAGTTTGAACTTCTGTTTATTTTGCTGTTCTTCCTTAAAATCATCCTCTAACTTTTTTGTCTGTTCCATCAACTTATCAGGAGCGAGATTTACTAATTTATCTTCGGTGACCATTCTGTTATCAAGAAATTGTTGATCAGCATGATCCTTCGTCAATAATCCATGTTCGTATTTCAATAATCTTTTAAATCCTTTTTGCCGCGTTATTTTAAGCAGAAGATTGAGTAATAATTCCTGAGGAATCGATTTATTATAAGATTTGCTTCGATTCCATGAATTAATCCACATTAAAATCTCAAAGATTTTTTGTGCTATTTTCGAGCCAAAAATAGGTTTTCCAACGGCTTTGGCAAGGTCGATGTAGATGGAAGCTTCATCCCTTTGTTCACCATTCGGCTGTATTACCATCCTTGTAGCCTGAAGATACGGTCTTGTTTGTAACCCAAGCATCAATGGGAAAACGAAAGGCAGGTCTGGTCGTTCTAACGGAGAGGTGCAGGGAAGCATGAATGTACCGATTGTAGCGGTCTCGGTAGGTAGAATATCCAGCGTCACTAACAGTTCAAGTTCACTGAAAGCTTTTCGTAATCGGTTAGAATTTGCCATTGTGATCAACGGATTTCCTCCCGTAACAAACAATGCCCTGATCTGCTTTTTACCAGGTGTCAGGATCTCATCGGCAAGAATTCCACCTGGAAAAGCATCATTTACACTCTGAAATCTGCCAATCCGAGACAAATCTTCCCGCATTAGAATCCCTTTTTTTACACCAAACTTTGGAAAATCTATAACACCCTTTCCCACCATTGATCCTCCTTTCCTGTCCAGATTTCCAGTGATTATATTGATACATTCCTGTATCCAGAAAGCTAAGGAACCATTGGTACCCATGTTAACACCTGTTGAACTATATAATGATGCCCCGCTGGCTTGAAGGAAAATTTCGACAATTTCAGATAACTTTTGAGCCGAGATCCCGGTTACCTCCTCAGTTTTTTTAGGAGTCCATTTTCTGGTAATTTCAACCAAACGGTAATAGCCCTTAGTATATTTATTAACTCGATCATTATTTACCCCATTTTGTCTGATCACTTCATTAAGGAATGAAAGATAAAAGAAGATATCGGTATTTGGTCGAATATAAATATGTTCGCTTGAAATCTTTGCTGTTTCTGTTTTTCTGGGGTCAATTACGATCACCTTTCCACCTCGTCGTTGTATATCCTTTATATGTTTTGATGGATTGGGAACCTGCAAAAAACTCCATTTACTAACAACTGGATTAGCGCCAACGATGATCAGACATTCCGTGTGAAGTATATCAGGATGAGGTTGTGTAAATGGGAATCCATATATCTGACGGGCAACAGCAAATTTATTACTGCAATCCTGAGTGGCTGAGGCGAACATACTCTTCGATCCAAGACCAGTCATAAAACCCTGTGCAAAAACCGGATGCAGTACCCCAAATCCAGCAGCTGTACCAACATACATGGCTACCGCATCAGGATCATGATCTTCGATGATCCCCCTTACTTTACTCCCGATCTCATTTAATGCATATTCCCAGGAAATCCGTTTCCATTTCCCATTCTCTTTTTTTTGGGGATATTTCAGGCGATCCGTTGATCCAAATAACTTATGCTGTTTTAATCCTTTCGGGCAGGCAAATCCATTTGTTGCAACATGATGTTTATCAGGCTTTATTTCAATCACTTGATTTTCTGATGTTGTAACTTCAAGACCACATAAGGACTCACAAATACGGCAAAATGTAAAATGTCTTTTATCCCCACTCATAATAAAGAATCGTTGATCATCGATTGTTTGTAAAACAGCTTCAGTAAATTCTTTGTTCAATAATATGAATTCTAACATTCAAAATATTATTGAAATCCTAAAAATACATATTTTATGTAGATATAAAGCATAATAAAAATCATGGTTAAATTTGCCAGTAATACAAACGAATTTAATTTAAAGTTTTGAAGCCTTATTTTATGGGAGAAAAACCCGGCTCAGATGTTGAAAGGTTAAAGAAAATCGCCTATTGGTTCGTCATTATAGCAGCCATTATCGTTTTCTTAATCTATTTTCAGAATTTCCTCCAACCTTTCGTTCTGGCGTTGGTCATCTGGTATTTTATTAAGGAAATCAGAAATCTTTTGGGAGGAATTAAGATAAAAGGAAAAGGTATGCCCAGATGGTTGAGGGGGACAATTGCTTTGATCATCATGCTGGCCATTATCGGATCGATAGGTGAGCTATTGGTCAGTAATATCGAACAGATTATAAAACAGATACCACGATATAACAAAATCGAGGAAAACTTCATCAATGAGCTGGGCCAGAGAATTGGGATGGAAGATCTGGCTTCCAAAATTGAAGAAAGGATGGAGAATATTAATATTGGCAGGTTTTTATCCGATACCCTAAATTCTCTTTCCAGTACGATAGGTAATATGGTAATGATCATCATTTATGTAGTTTTCCTGTTAATAGAAGAGATCATTTTTGCGAGTAAAATTAAAATCATTTCAGAAACACAGGATAAATACAATCGAGTCAAGAACCTGCTTGATCAAATCAATCATTCAATTAACCGATATATTTTGATGAAGACGCTGGTAAGCATATCCACCGGTTTAATGAGTTATTTTGCACTAATCATTATTGGAGTTGATTTTCCAGTTTTATGGGCATTTATTATTTTTCTTTTCAACTACATACCATATATAGGATCACTTGTTGCCACATTACTACCAGCTGTATTTGCCATTTTTCAATTTAATAACGGATGGTATTTTGTATATGTTTTCCTGGCCATTGAAGCAATCCAGATGCTCAATGGAAATTATATCGAACCAAGGATCATGGGTAAATCTTTGAATCTAAGCCCTCTGGTAGTTGTTTTATCTTTAACGATCTGGGGTGCCATCTGGGGTGTACTGGGAATGATACTGTCTGTTCCAATTATGTCTGTACTAACCATTATTATGGCTCAGTTTCCAAGTACCAAAAACATTGCTATCTTTCTTTCTGAAACCGGAAACATTGAATCGCATATTGTTAAATATGAAGAGAAGAGTCCAAATAAATTAAATCAGTTTTACAATCGTTTATTTAAAAAATAAATCTATGGAAAAAATTTTGATAATAGTAGGAATAGTGATTTTCACCTTTGGATGTTCATCCATTAAGATTACCGCAGATTATGATGGTTCCGCAGCTTTTGAATCATATAAAACTTACAGTTATTATGGATGGGCTGAAGGAAGTGATAAAATATTAAATGATATAGAAAAGACCCGTATTGAATCAGCTTTTGCTGAGGAATTTGCTAAAAGAGGCATGCAACATGTTACCCAAAATGGAGACGTTGTTATTTCCTTGTTCATTGTGGTGGACCAAAAAACCGGTGTCACTGCCTATAATAATCATTATGGTATGGGTGGATATGGCTACGGCCCTGGTTGGGGTTGGGGAATGGGATATACGACCACCAATTATCATGAATATGATTATTATGTTGGCGCTCTTGTGTGTGATGTATTTGATGCTCAATCAAAACAACTTGTCTGGCAGGGAGTAGCCTCAGGAGAGATTAATGAAAATCCAAAATCCAGAGAAAGGAATACACCTCTTGTTATCAAAGAGATCATGAAAAAATATCCGGTTAAACCTATAAAAAAATAGAAGAATTACAGAATCACTTGAACCAGTAGCATCATGCAGAATCCAATAGTAAAAGCCCAGGCGATTCGTTGAGGTCGTTCAGTATTTAATGCTTCCGGAATCAACTCCAGAATGATCAGAAAAATCATAGCCCCGGCCGCAAAGCCCATCAAGACCGGCATGATCGGTTGAAACAACCAGGAAACAATCCCAGCTGGAACAGCCGCAATAGGCTGAGGTAAACTAGTTAAAAAAGCCGCCCAAAAACACTTATTAAGACTGGCTCCCGCTGCTCTCAATGGAATTGCAACTGCAAGACCTTCAGGAATGTTATGGATAGCAATGGCTATTGCTATATAATTACCCAGATTTGTATCAGCAATTTCCTCAGAAGCATATCCAACTCCTACTGCGACACCTTCAGGGATGCTATGAATCAGCATAGTGATAAATATCAGTATTTCTATCCTTCCTCCCCAACGGCTCCAAACCCTCCGATCTAATCTCTCCTTTGAAAAATATTGGTTAGTTCCCCATAGAAACAAGGACCCAATAAATATCCCACCGATGACAGGAACTACCTGGTACAGGTTTATAGTGCGTGATGGCAACGATAAACCAGGAAGAATAAGATTATATACCGAAGCTGCAAACATCAACCCACCGGCCACACTATATCCAATACCTTTATGAATACCAGGGTCAATCTTCCTGATAAAAAGTGGTAGTGCTCCTAATCCACAGGCAAAACTAGCTATAAGGCCTGCAATTACACTTTTCAAAAGAAAAAAGTAAGGCATAATTATCTATCAGAAACCTCAATAATATGATCTAATTTATAAAAATATTGTTTAATAATTGCGGTTCAGGGATTTTATCCGTTGTTTCCGACTACTTGAAGAAATTCATATTTATATATAATATCTGACTATTACCATCAAAATCTTCTTCGATCGAATTTCGAGATAATTGTTATAAAAAATATCCGCTAAACCGCCATTTATAATTTAACCTGTAATCAAGCCCGAGTCATGTATTCGCATTTTTTGCATATATTTCTACAGGTGGCTCACTGATATATTAAAAATATTCTCCAAAAGTCATAACCAGAATGCTTTATCCTGGAACATTGCTAATTTATTTAATGGATGTATTAACTCTGGGCGAATGCGTAACCTGGATTTTTGAATATTTGGCATTTCACTCAGATAAAAAATAAATCGCTCATCAAAACGGACATAGGGTTTTGCCTGAAAACGTTTACCAGAACGAAATGTGTTATTCAAAGAAAACTCAAGCCACAATTGCTGATCATTTATTTCCTGGGCCCTAGTTCCATTAATACAAAGTGAAAATACAATTGTGTTAAAGTACATACTTGATCTTTTGCACAGCTTAATGAATAATGCAAAAGTATATTATAAAGATAAAATCATATTTACTCTTTAATTCCAGCAAGATTGAGCATAAAAGCGTATTCCAGTGCTGTTTCTTTATGTCTCTCAAATCTGCCCGAAGCCCCACCATGTCCTGCATCCATATTTGTATGTAACAGGAGAAAATTATGGCCAGTCTTATATTCTCGCAGCTTGGCCACCCATTTTGCAGGTTCCCAGTATTGAACTTGTGAATCAAATAACCCGGTAGTTACCAGCATATTTGGATAAGCCTGTGCTTTTACATTATCATATGGCGAATATGTTTTAATATATTCATATTCTTCCAGGTTATCAGCCGGACTACCCCATTCATCAAATTCATTCGAAGTTAAGGGAATGGAAGGATCAGACATGGTAGTAATGACATCCACAAATGGAACTGCGGCTACAACACCTTTAAACAGTTCCGGCGCCTGGTTTACTACAGCACCCATTAATAATCCTCCTGCACTGCCTCCCATGGCAAAAAGGTGTTCCGGGCTGGTATACTGTTTTTCGATCAGGAATTTCGCACAGTCAACAAAATCATTAAATGTATTTTTCTTAGTAAACATTTTACCATCTTCATACCATTCTCTCCCATATATCTGGCTGCCACGGATATGGGCAATAGCAAAAGCAAATCCGCGATCCAGTAAACTTAATCGTGAAGAATTGAAATACGGATCCATGGTTGCCCCATATGATCCATACCCATATAATAGTAAATTTCCCTGCCCGTTTTTTTCAAAGCCTTTTTTATATACAATAGTTACAGGTACCTCCTTTCCATCTCTGGTTGTAGCATATATCCTTTCAGTATAGTAATTCTCAGGATCGTGGCCCCCTACTACTTCCTCTCGTTTTTTTAAGACCTTTTCCTTCGTATTCATATTATAATCATACGTTGAAAATGGTGTCGTCAAGGATGAATACCCATATCTCAGCCATTCCGTATCAAATTCTGGGTTGGTCGAAATAAAAGCGACATAGGCTTTTTCTTCAAAATTCAAGTAATGTTCCTCCTTATTTATCTGATCTATTACCCGTAAATGATTCAGTCCATTTTTCCTTTCACTCAATGCCATAAAATTTTGAAATACTTCAATTGATTGAAGTAAAACATCAGGACGGTGGGCAATTACCTCTTTCCAGTTTGATTTTTTGGTATTATTCTCGGGTGCTTCCATTAACCGGAAGTTTTTGGCATCCCAATTGGTTACGATATAAAATTTATCATCGAAGTGATCAATCGAATATTCGTGAACATCTTCTCTTTGTGTAAATTGTATGAATTTTCCGCCAGGATCATTCGCTTTTAAGATATGATAATCATTCGATAAAGTACTGCTGTTCCAGATAATAATGTATTTTTCACTTTTCGATCTGTAGACACCTATATAATATGCGGGATCCTTTTCCTGATATACGATTTCATCATTCGAACTATCCTGGCCCAATTTATGGCGCAATACTTTTTCTGATAATAAGGTTATCTCATTTTTTGAGGCGTAAAAAAAAGTTTTACTATCATTTGCCCAGGCTACTCCGCCGGTTGTATTTAATATTTCATCTTTTAATAATTCACCTGTCATAAGATTTTTAATTCGAATGGTGAAAACACGCCTGCTCAGTGTATCTTCCGCATACGACATCAGATTATTGTCCGGACTTACAGAAATCGCACCTGCCCAATAATAATCATATCCAGCCGCCATTTTATTAACATCCAATAAAATTTCTTCATCAGCATCAAGACTTCCTTTTTTACGACAATAGATTGGATATTCATCTCCTTCTTCATAACGGGTGTAGTACCAATATTCATTTTTAAAATATGGAACAGAAGAATCATCCTGTTTTATCCTGCGAATAATCTCGTTATAAAGTTTTTCCTGAAGCGGTTTTGTCTCGGAAAGGATTGAATCCTTATATGTATTTTCTGCATTAAGGTAATTCAGAACATTTTGTGTCTGTGCATCTGGATTACGGGCATTTTTTTGCTGATCCGACAATCGCATCCAGTAATAATTATCAATACGCGTTTCACCATGCAAAGTCAGTTCATGGGGTATTTTTTCGGCCTCCGGTGGTTGTAATTCTTTCTTTTCCAATTTTGAATCTGTTTTACATGCTGTGAATATTGAAAAAACAGACATCATGGCTAAAATTAACAGTAGATGATTTTTCATAACCGTAGAAGATAAAAATTGAAATTATTACTACTATAATTATCATTTAATAAAAAGCTCATCCAAATAAAACAAGTTTAATTGGGTCTTTAATTAAAATATTAAATGGAAATTGAATCCTGTTAGTTACAAATTTTCATAACCTGGAACCCACATATTTTCAGGTTCGAGACCACATTCTTCGATTGCTTCCAGACAATATTCAAGATGACCAAGTTGTGAATTGATATTATTTGTACCAAAGGTGAATTTGACCCCCATCTCTTTACCTAATCTTATAAAGTCAAAGTTTGGCATTTTTAACCTTGCACTGATCTCAATCGCTACTTCATTTTCAATAGCAGCCTGAATAACCCTTCTCATCCGTTCTTCTGTCCAGAGTTTATCATACTGATCAACAATGGGATCAGGTATATAGGTAGCATTCACATAAATATCAACAGGTTCTTCATTTAATATCTGAACAATATAATCGACTAATCCTTCCATGAATGCTTCGGGGTCAGATAAATCAATTCTTTCTAGTTGATCAGGTTTCCACATCTGGACGGGTACACCTTCAGCATCTCTGTAGGTCATGGCATCGGTAAATATGTAATCAAATGTTTTTACGGCTTCTATAGAGAAAATATCAACCCATTCCCTGCCCTCAGCCTGCATGGCATTGAAAGCAGGAACATTTCTAACCGTATTGATATATGCAAGCAATTCTTCATCATTATTAATAGGAAAATCTTCAGCTTTTCCGCAATTAACGGCGATACCGAAATCAATCCCTTTATATCTTGATTGTGATAATGCTTCCTGCATGTTAAGATCCCCTTTTAAATGCACATGAAGATCCATCAAAGGAAATCCTTGTGTATGTAATTTAGTGATCGTTTTCTCTGTTTCACGATCAAGTCTCCTCTGAGCCAAATCAAAAGTAGCATCATCTGGTAATGATTTCACCATAATATTTTTAAAATATACCTTACTTTCCGGATCATGCCCCTGTAACGCAAAGGTTCCCTCACTCAATAAACGTTGTTTCCATTCTTCCGTACGAAATGGATCTTCAGGTTCAGTATAGTCGATGACCAATTGATCATTTACAGATATTTGAACGCGATCTCCTTTTACAGTAATCTGCATGGTAAACCATTCATTATCTTCAACAATTGTTAAATATTTATTTCGTATACCATAAAGACCTGCTGTCTTCTTTAATTCCGGATGATCTGGATTGCCAATAAATGAATTGTTGACCTGAACCTCATATCCTTTATCTGGCCAACCTTCCTCCTGAAATTCCGTATGAATATAAATTCCAGAATTTGAACCTGGTTTGGTCATAACATCTGCCTTAAATTCAAAGTTTTTAAAAATTCCTCCATTTACTTCCCCAGTATAAAATAAATGTGACCTGTCACCTTCACAAACGATGGATCCATTCTCAATTTTCCAGGTATCAACATTTTCATTAGCCGTCCAACCTGCGAGTGTAATCCCATCAAAGAGGGAAATCCATTCATCCCTGTTTTCTTTTTGGGGTTGACAATTCATTAAAAAGACCAGTAGAAGGATAAAAAAGCTGTAATTTCTCATAATGATCGTTAGTTAGTTGAAAAGTGTTTCAAATTAAGTAATATTATTCTAATATTTATTTATAAAGGCCCTATTCTATTTCAAAACCTAAAAATCCTGATTTGTATCATATTTTTCCCAAAGATTATCACTTATCATTGATAAAGGTAAAAATTACACATAAATCAAATAAAAATGAGCACCAAAATCCAGGTTCCAGGTTCATTTCGATATATCACAACTTTGTTACGTATCATTATCGGTTGGCATTTTCTTTATGAAGGATTAGTAAAACTTTTTGATCCAAACTGGTCATCAGGATGGTATCTTATCAATGCGCAGGGATTTATGGCTGGGATGTTTCAAGCCTTTGGGTCCAATCCTGCAATCCTGAGGATTATTGATGTGTTGAATATATGGGGTTTGATACTGATCGGATTTGGATTGATACTGGGTGTACTAACCAGGATAGCTTCCGTATCAGGAGTTTTCCTCATAGGATTATATTATTTATCAAATCCACCTTTTATCGGATTAAACCCCGGATCTAATGTCGAAGGACATTATTTAATCGTTAATAAGAATTTAATAGAACTATCAGCCCTGTTGATTTTTGCCATATTACCTGGAAAATTACAATTTGGCCTGGATAATCTGATCAGAATTGCCGGAAGATCATTGAAATCCCCAATACAGGATGTTCCCAAGGAAGTGAATCACCAATCTATGCCTGTGAAAAAATTACAAAGGCGTGAACTTGTTAAACAACTTATCGCTGTGCCATTCCTTGGAGGTTTTGTTTATGCAGTTGCTCGTAACTATGGCTGGGGAAGTCATGAAGAAGAACACTTGAAAAATTCAATGAAGGTAAACGCCATTTCAAGTGCTACAGTACAAATCAGTAAGGAACTTGATCTTAGTCAACTGAAGAAAAAAATTCCATATGGAATGCTCGGTGAACACAACATTGGACGGGTCATATGTGGCGGAAATTTGATTAGTGGATTTGCTCATTCAAGAGATCTGATCTATGTATCAACATTCCTGAAAAAATATTTCACCCAGCAAAAAGTGATGGAGACTTTCAGGTTATGTGAAGCCAGCGGAATGAATACCTGTGCCTTAAGAGTGGCTCCCGAAGAAATCGATACATTAAACAGATATTGGAAATTGGGTGGAAAAATTCAATGGCTTGCGCCCGCCTATCCAGAAGATAATGATTATAAAACCAATATTGATCTTGCCATAGACAATGGTGCTATAGGCGTGATGATTATGGGCAATGTTGGAGACCAGTGGGTCCGTGAAGGGAAACTTGATTTGGTTGACAAAACCATAAATTATATAAAAAACAGGGGTGTGTATGCCGGATTGGTCGGTCACCAGTTGGAAACTATAAAAACAGTCGAAGAAGCTGGTATCCCAACTGATTTTTATATGAAAACTCTACACCACCGGGATTATTGGTCCTATCGACCTGAAGAACCAAAAGTGATCCCTATTATTGATAATTATGCAATTGATAATTACTGGGCGATGACCCCCGAATCGACCATTCAATACATGGAAAGCATCAATAAACCCTGGATAGCTTTCAAAACCCTGGCTGCGGGAGCATTAAAACCTGCTGAGGGATTACGATATGTATTTGAAAATGGTGCTGATTTTGTTTGCCTGGGAATGTTTGATTTTCAGGTCATCGAAGATGCTAATATTGTGAATGATATCCTTGAGAATCCGATTCAGCGTAAACGTGAATGGATGGCCTGAATAGTTTCACAGAATCAATAGTTTAATTGATTATGCCGTTGGTATCCGGTATTAGTGCATACATTCACTCGTCTGCTGAAATCAAGAGTTATTGGGTTATTGGGTTATTGGCTAAATTATCTTGGACAGTAAGTTATCAACTTTAGTTTTATACTTGTTTTAATCAAACGAAATGCGCAACATTCTCATAGTCGTATCATATCAGTTCAACCTACTCAATATTTCCTATTAGTCGTATTGTTTCTCCTGGTTTCATCTCAAAATATATATCATTTTCTTTAATTAAATACTCAACACCATCGGAAACAAATTTTTCATTCTGAAATGGATTGTTCAATATTAGTTGACCACCTTTTTCTGATATTATTTGTACTTCTGTAATTTGGCCTTCTTTCATTTTAGCTGAAACAAGAAATGCTCCTTCCGCTCTAAGATCATTGAACTGTATATTTTTCCAATTTTCAGGAATCGCTGGAAACAATTGAACAAAACCAGTGTGACTTTGCAATAACATTTCATTGATTCCAGAAGCAAAGGCAAAGTTGCCTTCAAGGGTAAATGGTCGATAGGTCATACTTGAATACCCTTTACCAGATTGATCACCATTTACATGAAAAGAATTCGGTAAGCAAAATGCTTCGGCAAAAATTTGCAGCGCTCTGGCAGCACCTTCTCCATCCAAAGCACGCGCCTTAAGGTTTCCCTGCCAACTGTAGGAATACCCTGTCCATTGTCCAGGACCTTTGGCCTCCAAATTTTCTATTGTATTTCGTATAATCTTTTCATCATTTTCTCCATTTGATATATCTATTAATCCCAATGGATGTATGGCCATTAAATGTGAAAAATGACGGTGCGATTCGAAGTATGGTACACTCGCGGAAAACATGAGGCCGTCCTTATCATCCACAGCATAATCCGGCCACTCCGATAAAGATTGCTGCCATCGAGAAACTTCTTCTTTTTTCCCCAGTTCCATAGCCAATTCCGCAGCTTTCGAATAGGTCCATCGGATAAGTGATAAATCATAATTGGTGATTTCTTCAAACCAGGCTTTTCTTGAATTATTGTATATCTCCGGACTGGAACTGATTGGCAGTTTTCTTTTTCCATTTTCCTCCAGCACTGATAATTCGTCAAAATGGATAGCTACATCCTTTATCCACGGATAAGCTTTCTCTTTTAGAAAATCCCGATCCATAGTATAGCGCCATCGCAAATAAAAATGATGACCAAGCCATGCTGATACTGTCGGCCCAAATGAATATTGTATCCAGCCCCCCATTGGATCTCCGGTGAGTGTAGTGACACCTGGCACGTTTAAACCACCTGTTTCATAAAATTCATTGGTATATTTTTTAAATGTTTCACGATGCTTCCACAACCAATTGATAAATCCTTCTTCCAGGTCAAGATGGTTCCCGCTGTATGCCGGCCAATAACTTAATTGCGTATTCAGATCATGATGAAAATCTCCTTTCCATGGTGGTATTTTACCATTATCTGCTGTCCACACCGCCTGAAGTGAGATCGGCGGGGCATCACTTCTGGCCGCAGAACCAAATTTGTACATTTCCAAATACCATTGTTTTTCCAAAAGTTGGTCGGGCAGATCTACCGCTGATCTTTGCCAATATTCATTCCACCAGGCCGCATGACTATCAAATGCCTCTTCAAAGGCTAAATTTTGATTGTTTTCCACAACCACCTTTGCTTCAGGTATTTTTTCCCATCCTGGAAATTCAGAACTAATGCTCCAGCATCCTATCAGTCCTGAATTATCTCTTTTCCATGAAACATGAATTTGATAAATAAATCCTCCCCAACCTTCCTGGGTATAGTTATAGCTGTTTTTAGATGACTTCACCATTCCTTGGTCATATCCCAGTCCGCTAAGATTTTGCCCTACAAGTGAATTAATTTCCTCATTTTCGCCGGTTGAACTTTGGTAGGCAGGAGGAACAAGTTGAGGATTAAAATCTTCTTCAACGCCATAAAATCTGAACCATCCAAGCGGTTTTGATGCATGAACAAAAGTTCGTAGCCATTTGCCATCTTCCCATGATACTTCACATATGGCCTGCTGAATGTGCAGGTTCACAGATCTTATATTTCCATATGAACTGAGGTCAAACTCAAGCGCTCCAGCCGGTATTTTTGTAGGTGCAGGAAGCTGGTCATATGGCTTATCAAATTGGTTTTGAACATTTTGGTATTTATTTTTTTTCCATTGGTCATAAACCCAACTAAATTTCCACTTGTCAGTATTCAGATTTTCCATAGGGCGCAAATCCCATAAATCTGCACGATCAAGAGAAAAACGGAGTTTTCCTCCCTTCTTCCAGATCAAAGCACCCAACATGCCGTTACCTAAAGGTATGCCTTCATCCCAAGTCACCGGGAGTTTATTAAAAGTTAAATCGTGAGGCGTTTTAATGATCTGAACATCAATTTTCTTACAAGCCGTACTTACGAAAAGTAAAATGAAAACGGGTAAAAAAATGAGTTCTTTCATAACTATTATTATTCAGATGGATTTTCAAAACAAGGTTTCCAAATCCCGAAATGTTAATGTTGATTATAATAAAAAGGCCCAATTACAGGCCTAATAATCATTATTTATAAAACAGCATTTCACGATATTTCATCAACGGCCAATCATCATTGTCTACGTAAAGTTCGAGTTTATCGACATGGTATCGTATGACTTCAAAATATTTTTCCTTAATATTGTCACAATATTCGATTGCTTTTTCATATACATCCTCAATCTTATTCACACGACGGCGCTCATCGGTCATATCATAAACACCATTTTTAACCGCTTCGATGTGTTTGGAAATTTCAGTAATTGTCCGGATAACGGCTGAATTATCTATTCCAATTCCCTTTAGGCCGTTTGCATTTTCAATGAGTATATTCTGGTAAGTAACTGCGGTTGGTATAATGTGATTCAACGCCAGGTCACCCATAACTCTTGACTCTATTTGGATTTTCATGATATAGTTTTCAAGCATGGTTTCCGTTCTGGCATGTAATTCACGCTCAGACAACACCTTAAATTTTTTAAAGAGGTTAATATTCTTCTTATGTAAATATGCTTTTAAGGCTCTGGGGGTATTGGTTATATTGGATAAACTCCGTTTTTCAGCATCCTTTACCCAATCTTCAGAATAGCCATCACCTTCGAAACGGATTTTTCTTGAATCCTTAATGTATTCTCGCAGCACATTTACAATGGCAATTCTTTTGTCAAACCCTTTTGAAATTCGAGTGTCTACTTCCTTTCGAAACTGTGTTAATTGTTCTGCAACAATCAGATTCAGAACGGCCATGGGTGATGCCACATTAGCTTCTCCTCCTACTGCCCTGAATTCAAATTTATTTCCGGTAAAGGCAAAAGGAGAAGTTCTGTTTCGATCTGTATTATCCAGCATGATCTCTGGGATTTTATCTATCCCAAATTTCATATACATATTCTCTCCCTTTTTAATTTTGATATTTCCGCTATGTTCCAACTCATCAAGGACTGCCGATAATTGAGAACCAATAAAAACAGACATAATCGCCGGTGGAGCTTCATTAGCTCCAAGTCGATAATCATTACCTGCAGAAGCTACACTGGCTCTTAGAAGATCAGCATACTCATAAACAGCTTTTATAGTACATACGAAGAAAATGAGAAACTGTAGATTTTCACGTGCACTGCTACTGGGTTGAAATAGATTCACTCCCGTATTAGTTATAAGTGACCAGTTATTATGTTTCCCTGTACCATTTAATCCGGCAAATGGCTTTTCATGAAATATTACTCTCAACTGATGGCGTTCGGCAACTCTTCGCATAATATCCATCATTAGCTGGTTATGATCATTGGCTACGTTAAGCTCTTCAAAAAAGGGAGCTACTTCAAACTGTCCCGGTGCGACTTCATTATGTCTGGTACTGACAGGTATTCCAAGTTTATGGCACTCAATCTCAAAATCACGCATGAAATTATATATCCGGTTTGGAATGGAACCAAAATAATGATCATCCAATTGCTGCCCTCTGGCAGGATTGTGACCGAATACAGTTCTCCCAGCCATGACCAGATCGGGTCGCGCATAAAATAATGCTTTGTCAACAACAAAATATTCCTGTTCACAACCTAAGCTGGCATTTACTTTAGTAACATCTCTGTCAAAATATTTACAAACAGCAGTCGCTGCCTTATCAACCGCATCCAGTGCTTTAAGCAATGGAAATTTATAATCCAATGCCTCACCCGTATAAGACACAAATATGGTTGGAATACATAATGTATTTCCCCAGATAAATATCGGTGAGCTGGGATCCCATGCAGTATACCCACGAGCTTCGAAAGTACTTCGTATACCACCACTGGGAAATGAAGATGCATCAGGTTCCTGCTGGACAAGTGCACTACCTTTGAATTTTTCAATCTTTTTCTGAGAATCAAAAAAGGTATCATGCTTTTCAGCAGTAGCTCCGGTCAATGGTTGAAACCAGTGTGTATAATGTGTAATACCTTTGGAAATAGCCCATGTTTTTACCGCGGCAGCTACTGCATCTGCCGTTTCAGGGTCAATTTTTTTCCCTTTGTCAATGTAATATTTTACTTTTTCATATACATCCGGAGAAAGCGTTTCCTGCATTCTTTCAATACCAAAGGCATTATCTCCAAAATAATCCGAAATTTTGTGCGATGGTGCTTTCACTTCCAGCAGGTTTCGGTTAGCTGCTACTTCAAGGGATCTGAATCTTAAAACTGCCATTTATTAAAGTTAAGGGTTAAATTTTGGCACAAAAGTATACAAGAAACAGATTTTAAATGTGAAATGGATTAAATTTTAATCAGAATTTGCTAAAAACCCATGAATCATGCAGAATATTATCATTATGATAATACGTCAATGAATAATAATCTTTACATTAGAATAATGATAGAAAGTGTGTACCCTTGCATAATCGATTTAATAACAATTATTTGTTTGACACCTCCTTAATTTCAAGAACATATTTCTCTATGTTTGATTGCAATAGTGTCATATTTTCATCTATACTGATGAAATGATCTTTCCAGGTGCTGTTATTTCTTGTTTTACGAAGATATTCCAGTGTATATTTTTTTGATGAACCTGGGCTGAATTTTCCGTAGCGATCCCGTCTATAATCAATGAAATAAACATTTCTTACAGTACTCACAAGTCTATTTCCCTCGATAACTATATTTATATTGGCAAAGACAGCTCCATCTACCTGTTTTAAAAACGCAGATTTATTGTATAGATAAAATCCAAATTTTGCCCGGATGGTCCTGGATAATTCATCTATGACAGGTTTATTATCAATTTTATCAGGATATTTCAATTGAGAAGAAAATTCCTTGGCTGATTCCCACACCCTGGATTGTTGGCTGGGATCAAACTCAATTTGATGTTCATATTCTATATGATCCTCGACTTTCTCTGGTATAATTTCCTGAGCAAACAGCCGATCAATTAATAATAAAGAAATTATTAAAAAGATGGGAAAAGCCAGCCTTTGCTGACGTTTTCCCAATGAATGAATCCTGTTAATGTTAAAATGCATAAACAGCTGCTAGTAAGATTTGTGAGGCATTCGAAGATGGATTGCCATTATTTGAACTAAATATATCCATTGAGGCGATATCTATTCTGTATTCCGGGATTAGGGTAATAGGGCCAGCATGTATATTAGCGGATAAAGTGATCGCATTTACATTAGAACTTTCTGAGGATGTACCCAATATGACACCATTATCGTCATGAAAATATTCATATCGAAGACCTACTTCCACAGGATCAATTATTGAATAATTTACGTAGACGGCCGTACCAGTAAAATTTACACCTTCACCTTCATCTTCCACAAATAAGTTACCCCTTGTTCTCTTGGCAGCATTTAGTCCAATTAATAATTTATCACTTGCCTGATAGGTTGTTGTAATATCAACTTCCGTTCCTGAATCATCACTAGTAACAAAATTGAGATAGAGATCCCATCCTTCAACAGGCATCAGATATAATTGAGCACCTAAATCCAAGCCACTATCATCATTGGTATATGAATCAAAGTTGTTAAATAGACCAAGCATTAATCCTACTTTTTCAGAAAAAGTAAAGTCAACTTTTATTCCCCCATTTTGAAATGGTCCATTGGAAAAGAGGTATGAAGTCGAATAGTTAAAGTTAGCTGCTGGAGAAATAACTTCATATCCAATATATGTACCCATAAAACCTCCCGTTACTCTGATAACATCATTGAATGCATATGAAATAAAGAGATTCTGTACAGCTCCTGGAGCTGATGCATCCGCCCGCGGACCAAATGCAATTTCTCCAACAAAGGAAGCCTTACCCCAGGTTTGTGAAACAGCCAGATCCACCATACCTATACCTATTGAATTTTGTGCTCCAGCAAAACTGGTTCCTATCTGCGATTTTCCTGAAAAATCATATTTGTAATACGTATCGACAGAACCTGAAATCGTTAAACCAGGGGTATCTTCATCCTGTGCAAATACACCTGAACTCACTACATATAAAAGAAGAATAATAAAAGTAAATTTTAATTTCATTTTTGTAAATTTGATTGTTCCAATAATTGTAATTTATTAGGTTATACATTTTGTACGCTTGTCATTGATCCAAGTCTTTTAATCCTTTTTTTTTAGAAAATCCAATTTCTATTGTTTTCATTTTTATGCCTTTCATAAATAATAAAATCAATACCAATTTTTATGCTGTAATCCCGGATGTCGCAAATCTATGCAATGAATTATTAAATTAAAATATTTGTAAAAAAAATACACTTTTTATTATTTATTAACATTTATTCATAATATTATTAACAATTTATCATCTATATATCGCAATAATTACTATTTTTCCAATTTATAAGGATACCTGCGCAAGATATTTATATTAAAATAATTATATTATATTAATTTATAATTGTATTATATATATATATTATTATTATTTGTTTAATATTTATGCAATTTAATATATTATAAGGTATAATTTAAATCAATTACATTATATTTTTTTCAAAATATAAAATATTATGTTTTCATATACCCAATTTATAGTATAATAATGCAATATATAATTTTTTGGGTTAAAATTTTAACCAAATAAAAAATAATTTCAAAAATTGTTTTTATCTGTTTGATTTTTAATATTAGATTTATCAAAATGACAGATAAAAATGAACAACATTTCAGTAATTGGTTCAGGAACCATGGGCAACGGAATTGCTCATATTTTTGCATTAAATGGATATCAGGTAAGTCTTACTGATATCTCTGAAGAGGTACTTAATAAAGGATTGGAAACTATATCCAGGAATCTTGACAGGCAGGTAAAAAAGGAAATAATCCAAGAATCACAAAAAAAACAGGTGCTTCAAAATATTTCAATTTTCACAGAAATAAAAAGTGGAACATCCAATGCTGATATTGTCATAGAAGCAATTAGTGAAAATATAGAAGCGAAAATAAACCTGTTTAAAGAATTGGATACACACACACATCCTGGTTGTATCCTGGCTTCAAATACTTCATCTATATCAATCACCCGTATTGCTTCGGCTACAAGGAAGCAGGATAAGGTCATAGGTATGCATTTTATGAATCCTGTGCCAGTAATGAAACTGGTTGAAATTATCAGGGGTTACAATACATCAGATGAAACTACAAAAAATGTTTTTGACATTGCTATTAAACTTGGCAAAACACCTGTTGAAGTAAATGATTTTCCTGGTTTTATTTCTAACCGGATACTTATGCCGATGATCAATGAAGCTATATATGCATTATTTCAGGGTGTAGCCGGTGTCACGGAGATCGATACAGTGATGAAATTAGGAATGGCTCATCCTATGGGCCCACTTCAGCTTGCCGATTTTATTGGATTGGATGTTTGTTTATCTATATTAGATGTGATGTTCGAAGGTTTCGGGAATCCAAAATACGCTCCTTGTCCTTTATTAATTAAAATGGTAGAAGCCGGGCACCTGGGCATAAAATCTGGTGTTGGTTTTTATAAATGGTCTAAAGATTCTAAAGAGTTAATCGTATCGGACCGATTTTAAACCGAATAGTAATCATTTTTAATTAGTAAAAATGAAATGTGTAACCTGATTGCACCTGCTTTGAAAATTTTCATGGATAAAAGGTGAAAAAAAAGACCGGTCAAAACCGGTCTCTTGTGAACAATTATATATATTCAATTATCAGATATTCAGGTCCCGAAGATCGACTTCCCTTGAGACTCCATTTATAGTTACTGTAACAATTGAATCACAGGTTCCATCTCCATAATCAATCAGTACATCCGGATGGCCTTCCCTTTTAATTAATTTTACCCCTTCTACTGGAATAAATACACGGAAAGCCCAGCATGCTCTTTTGAATCTTAGCATTGATACGATGGTAACGGTATAAGAAACTCCTCTCCGGTTCACACCAGATGCAGAACCAATAAGAGTAATTTCATCTCTTAATGGATTCTCCATACGGATCCATGTTCTTGTATGATTAGCCTCCCGTTCTGCAAAGGTTCCATCCGGCCAGGTAAGTTTACCCCCTTCAAGCATGATATTAAATGACGGATTATCATCAAAACTTGTTGATACATTAGTACATGTTCTTATCCCTTCCACTTTAATATCACTTATATAAAATTCTTCGAATGTTATTACCCAGACAGATCCTGGTACATATTTACGATCCGTATAAGTGATAATGATTTTCCCTTTCCTTATTCTTCCTCCCCAACCCTTGCATCCATCACCAAAGTCAATAGTAATCACCTTGTTTTCATAATCATGCGTCTTGATTCCACACCTGATCCTTTCATCTTCTTCTTCCGTTTCAGCTACCCGGCCATCAAAATTGAAGTAGGCTAAAGTAGATTCAACAATAGCATCCACTTCTTCAAATGTATCATCATATGTAGCTTCCAATTCAGCGGCAGAGGTATCAATTACCTGTGTCTCTTCCTCTTGATTACAAGAGGTCATCAGGAATAATATAGTTCCTGCTAGCAATAATGTCAATCTAATTGTTTTCATTGTTCTGTGTTTTAATTTCAATCTTTTTCCTTTAGATGACGTACAGATCAAAAGGTTTAATTGAAGATTAATTTTTATACTGTGAGTGTTTTGTCGGGATTAAAGATCTCCCTGCAATGGACGTATCAGGATCTCTTCCACAACGGATTGTGGAGATAAATTATAGGCAGTCCATACAGTTTGAGCGACATCCTCTGATTTCATGAACCGCTCCTGAGGGATATCAACACCTTGCCAACTGGCAGTATAGGTTGCCCCGGGTAAAACAGATGTTACCCTTATATTATAAGCCTTCATCTCTTCACGTAAAACTTTACTCATTCCCAACATCGCAAATTTTGAAATACCATACGATCCTCCATTCGTATAGGCAATGATACTTGCTGTCGAGCAGATATTAAAAATATATCCCTTTTTACGTTGGATCATAATATCTATAAGACCTCTTGTTAAATAATAAGCGCTATACAAATTTGTCTCGATCATTTTTTCCAGTGTCCCCTCAGGTTCATTATGTATTTGGCCTGGAATAAATAGGCCAGTATTGTTAATAAGGACATCAATAGGCCTGTTCAATGATAATATATATTTTGAAAATTTATTTATATCTTGTTTTTTTGAAAGATCTGCTCTGAATATATACAATGTTATTCCCGTGAATGCTTTTTCGATTTGATCCTTTAATTTATTTAAATCTTTTTCTGTGCGGGCACAAGTCACAATATCAAATTTTTTTTCTGCAAATTTTTCAATCAATGACCTGCCAATTCCTTTGGTGCCACCTGAAATTACAGCAAAATTATGCATGGGTAAATCAATTTATTCTTTGTGAAGTTAGTTATTTTGTTATTAAATCTATTATTCTACATTAGCAGCTCAAAAATTATTATTTTTATCGTTCGTAAATGTTGATAGACCCTTGATGTAATTTATTTTCAATTTACAGGCATGAAAATTATAGGAAGATATTTCCTTTTTTTGCTCTCTTTATTTGTCAAACGGGAAGCGTTTAATACTTATGTACGTCTCATTATCGATGAGTGTATAAAAGTTGGGATAGACTCTATTTTCATTGTAGCTATCATATCAACATTTATCGGAGCTGTAACGGCTGTACAAACAGCTTATAATATTGTATCTCCACTGATCCCGAATTATGTTGTAAGCCTGGTGGTAAGAGATATGGTGTTATTGGAATTAGCTCCTACAATCACAGCAATTGTATTTGCAGGAAAAGTTGGTTCAAATATAGCAGGTGAGCTTGGCACCATGAGAATAAGTGAACAAATCGATGCACTTGAGGTGATGGGGATCAATTCATCATCATTTCTTGTTTTACCAAAAATAATTGCATGTATATTGATGTATCCTCTTCTGGTGATTCTTGCAGCTTTTTTAGGAGTATGTGGTGGATATTTGGCAGCTACCTTAACGGGTGCAATGACGCCTGATGAATATATATATGGGATCAGAGCTGATTTTATTGAATATAATGTCACATTTGGGCTTATAAAGTCTCTGGTATTTGCATTCTTAATAGCATCAATAAGTTCGTTTACAGGGTATTTTACCGAAGGTGGTGCATTGGAGGTGGGGAGAGCAAGTACAAAGGCTGTTACATCAAGTTGTATTGCCATACTTTCGGCTGATTATTTACTAGCCCAATTGTTATTATAACCTATGATTGAAATTAAAAACATTATCAAAGATTTTAATGATTCCAGGGTATTATTTGGAATAGATGGTAAATTTTTGCCAGGGCAACCTAACTTAATTATCGGATCCAGTGGCACTGGAAAAACCGTATTACTGAAATGTATAGTAGGACTCCTGTCTCCTGATGAGGGCCATGTATATTATGACCAACGGGACTTTCATAAGGCAAAAAAACAGGAAGTTAGGGAGATAAGACGTGAAATCGGAATGCTTTTTCAAGGTGGCGCTTTATTCGATTCGAAAAATGTTGAACAAAATGTGAGTTTTCCTTTGGATCAATTAACAGATATGCCAAAAGATGAGAAGCTGGATCGCGTTAATTTCGTTTTAAAGCGTGTGGGCCTGGAAAATGTCAATAAAAAAATGCCTTCTGAAATTAGTGGCGGAATGAAAAAGAGAGTTGGTATCGCCAGGGCAATCGTAAATAATTCCAAATATTTATTTTGTGACGAACCTAATTCAGGTCTTGATCCCCAAACCGCTATTGTCATTGATCATTTGATTGAAGAAATCACAGAAGAGTATAATATTACAACCATCGTAGTAACACATGATATGAACTCTGTGATGGAAATTGGCGAGTATGTTCTTTTCATGTACAAGGGAAGAAAATTATGGGAAGGATCAAAAGATGAAATTTTACATGCCGAGGTAAATGAATTACAGGATTTTGTTTATTCTAACAAATTATTGAAAGCTGTAAAAGCAGAAAGTCGCTAATTAAATTTTTAAAAAAAGGCCATTACCTGCATACGGCCAACATGTATTATATCTAAATTTCCTGATTTTCGTCCCTCATACGATAGATTCATCTGTAATCCGTTGAATAATTTCTGTTGCCACAGGAAAGACCAGGTTACATTATCACCTGGCTTTAGCCCTTTTAGTAATTCATATCCAACGGCAGTATTCTCCTGACCAATAAAATTTATGTGCATATATCGTAAAGTGAAATCTATATTTCTGTTTGACGCTTTTGAGTATTTAATATTAAAAACAGATTCACTTATTTTAGATGCACCTTCATTTGTTTCATTTGAAGAAACATCATTATTCATTAGATAAGCATAATCTGTTGAAAACCGCCAAAAATTAGAAGGCTGCCATTCAAATGTTGTTTTAATTGTTTTACCCTGAATAAGAAAATTTCTCCCTTCGAGGAAATCAGATTCACTGGCTAAATTTGTTTTTGATAAAATAAGGCGAAAGTTGTAATCACCTTTAATATTTAACCGTGATATTAATTTCAACAAAGTCTGATCTCTCGACTCAAATCCATTCGATATTAATTGTTTATAATTTAACTGATGATACATAAAATCAATTCCATATTTCGGATTTGATCGGTTGTAATGTAGCGTATTTCTAATGTTCTCTCTATAACTTAAAAGTTGATCAGTATCAATATTCTTACCCTTAAAAAAAATATTATCCCATAAATTATCCTGGTTAATTTTTTGTTTCAAATTAATGAATAGAGAATTTGAAAACTTACCAAGCAATTTTTTTATTCCAGAATAGTTTCTCCATGCTCGGGGCATATCTACGGTAAGCCTGTAATTTAAATTATTATCGTAGGCCAGAACATAATCATCGGTTGGTGTAAATAATTTGATAAAATTCCGTTCATCCGGATTAATAGCCACATAAAATTCACTTAGATCCTGTACACCATCATTATTTTGATCCCTCCAAGTATGTGTTCCTTCCCCGGTGGGAACCTGAATAAAAACATATTCGCGTTTTAATTCACGACTGTTCCCAATAACATAGGATACTTCTGATTGTACATGTCCTTTAAGCATTTGAACAAACCAATCAAACCTTCCCAATAATGAATTTTCATCCTGGTTAATAGAATCTTCAAGATATGCTAGTTGTCTGTAAATCAATGAAAGATCTGCTTTCCCAAGTTTACCTTTTGAGGTCCCCAGCATCAGATTTACTGTTTTAGAAAGATTTCTATCCTTCATTTCACCATAAACCGGGATACGATCTTTTCGAATACTGTAGTTTAAATTAAATCGTGTTTTTAATGTATCATTGTTTCTTATAAAAAAAAGATGTTCTTCAAAATTCATGGCTGTTGATACAATGGAATCACTAAGTGAAGGAGTAACTGTGTTGTTATCAACCGAATATTGATATCCGGGGAAAAAATATTTTGTCTTGAAATAACTATTGATTTGATACCGGATCCATTTGGATGAATGATAGTCATTGTCATTTTTCATTAGAAAAAGATCCCCAGAAAAATTCAAATGTTTAAAATCAATGCCACCAACTGCCTTGCCCTGCCAGCCATCCACAATACCTTCTTTAATTCTTCGCGATACACTTACATCAAAACGATTTAATCCATCTTTATTCAGTGATCCAGAAAAATTTATAATTTTATCACTGGATTTTATGGTATCATTTATCGGATTATAACTCCAGTTTCGATCATATTCTACATACCTGAATCGATCGATAACATTAAAATCTTTGTGATCATATTCAACATCTATCTGTCCTGTAAATGAGTATCCAGATAGAAATGGAACTTCTTTATCCTTTATTAACCAACCTGACTTCATAGCAAATCCTTTCTGGCCTTCAAGAGCCTTATTATAAAGGTTGTTTTGATGGTTTGATAATGCAAATTCACTAAAAATTGAGTTGTTTTTATCAATTTCCAGCTCAGATCGTATCGTTATCATTTGTTTCATATCAGGCAAAGGGACAATTTTTACAGGTAAATAATTTCCAATTCCGGGCCCAACCCATTCAAAAAATTGTCCATTCAAAGCCATATTCTTTCGAACATAATCTCCTTTCCCCCAACCAACCCCAGAGAAAGTTACCTCGTAGATTGCACTATCCGCGTTATTGGAAATTTCAAAAATCACCATTTCCTCTCCAGATAAACTTACCGTATCTATCTTCTTATATAATATCCTTGTCTCGTTATAACCAATTGAATCCCATCCTGGCAATGTTGCTGATTGATCCTTATCTGGTATAATATTCATTAGCATCCATTTTTCCTTATCAGTCAAATGATACGACAGCGGTTGGTTACGATTATCCTTCTCCTGGTAAAACTGAACAGCAACCTGAAGTTTTTTTATTTTTTGAAAATGCGCGGCATTCATCACTGAACGACTATAAGATTGATTCGTATATTCAAAATCAATATTGACTCTTGAAAATCTGGTTATCAGAACCCGGTTTGTAAATGTAATTTCAGCTGTATTGTAATCGATCACATAATCATTGTTAAATCCCCTTACAAGTTTTCGACCGTCCAAGTAGACAGTTTCGGAATTTGCAATAATGATGAGAAAAGCTTCATGATTGGGACCATATATTTTATAGGGGCCCATTACACCATCAATCACATCCAATTGGTAAGAAGAAAATTTCCCTTTCGATACAGAAAAGGCTATTGAAGTGTTTGACTCGGAGTCGTTGAATAATTTGTAATTAGTCTGCAAAGATGCTCCCTGGACATTTCTTTGAAATCTTAAAAATTCTGATTTATTGTTATTAAGAACAATATCCCCTCCCTGTAAAGAAAAATTTTGATTATATATTTCAAACAAGACGTTATCAAAATCCTGGACTAATTTTGTATTACCCTCAGGTTGATAAGGAATATTTTGATCAGTTATTGATGCCCTAATATTTAAATTTTCTGATAGTTTTCCATCAAGCTGTAAATTAAGTACGGAATTGACAAAAATATCCTGCCTGTTACCAAACGATACCCCTCTGCTTAAGGCTCCCGATTTATAAATGTTATCTGTTGAAAATAGCTCTTCCTTTTGATCCTGAATAAGTTGTTGTTGAGAATTTGTGTTAGCAGTGGGTAATACAGAATCCGTCAATTCTATAGATTTATTTTTATACTCATGATAAAAATCATACGGTAAAACTTTATAGCATACAAGAATTGAATCGAGAGGCCTATTTGAATGGATGGTAATATATCCTGTAATATAATCATATGTTATCTCCTCAGAAGTAGAAGAAAGGGATAACGATTCAGGAAAAATAGACAGAGAATCCAACTTAACGGGCTTATTAAATACAGCTACCCACTGACACCGGTCATTACTTATCTGAGCCTCTGCAAGGAGGTTAATTAAGAAAATAAACAAGGTTATTGAAATCCATTTACACTTCAAAACACTACTGGTAATTCAATAAAAAAAGTTGTACCCTTCCCTATATTTGTATCATACCATATTTTCCCTTTTGCATGCTCAATCGCCCTTTTGGCAATAGCAAGTCCAATGCCCGAACCTGAGTATTTAGTACTAAAATTAGGCATAAAGATCTTATCTCGGATTTCTTCCCGTATTCCCATTCCATTATCCTTTGTACTGATTAATACCTTTGAGGTTTCAATTTGTTCCAGCATAATATTGATGCGTGGTTTATGCCCCTTGGTTACAGCTTGAATACCATTTATAATCAGATTTGAGATCGAACGGCCTATCCATCCTGGATCACCTTCTACCATAATTACCTTTTCCGGAATATTTATTTTGATATCTACATCCTCTTCGCTGGTGATATATATATTAACTGTTTGCCGTAGTAAACCAACAATATCAAACTTCTCTTTCTCAGGAACTGGCATTTGTGCATAATTTGAAAAAGAAGTAGCTATATCACTTAACGTTTCAATATTATGTAACAACGAATTGATAGATTTCTCAATTTTTGCTTTTTCATCAGAATCTCCACTTACCCTCATTTTTAAATGTTGGAGTGTTAACTTCATCGGTGTCAGTGGATTTTTGATCTCATGGGCCACCTGTTTTGCTATTTCACGCCACGCAGCTTCTTTTTCGGTTCGTGCTAATGCTTTTTTGCTTTCCTCAAGCTTTAAAAGCATATTATTATATTCAGAGACTAGCTGTCCAATTTCATCCGCAGATTCATAGTGTATCGGTTCATTACTTCCTGTAAGTGAAGTCTTCCGCAATTTATCTGTCAGAAACTTCAATGGAAATGTCAAATAATTCGAAACAAAAAAAGAGAGAAAGATAAATGAGATAAATATGATAGTAAATATGCTGAGAATATTAATTACAAGGCCAGTCAGATTTTGTTCAATCGCCTCTTGTGAACCAAAAAAAGGAATGCTTAATATACCGATCAATTGGCCATCCTCGGTCGACCGGATACTTACATACGCAGTTTTGTAATCGAGTTTACCAAACGTTTCGTTTAGAATAATACTTTTATCACCCAGTTCCTTGATACTCGATAAAGCATGTGGATCGACCAATTCAGACAAAATACCCTTATCATAAATCAAAGGTTGTGTCGACACCAATAGTCTTCCTGGATTTTGAAGCGTTCTGAAAATATCCATATCCAATTCTGAAAAATTAGCCAACTCAGAAAGTTTACTGGATAACTCTTCTATCGATGAAATATTCGACAAAAAATTCTGAAGATATTCCGTAATGTTATTACTGACGGCTTCCGCTGTTCTTAAATATTCTCTTTCAACTTCATTTTTGTAGTCCGCTGTAGACCTGGTGAGTGTGGTAACACTGATTACTGATAATGGAATAAAAAATGCTAAATTAAGATACAGTTGTATTCGCGTGACATAATTAATTTCTGTTCCTTTCACATTATAATATACCGCAAAGGCTATTAATGTCACTAAAAAACAAAAAGCGAGAATTAAAAAAAGAAAGGAAAAATTAGCAAAAAAGTTTATGTAGGGATAAACTGGATTAGAAATCACATAGACGCTCTCTCTATCAACTCGGAAACCATAATGAATGAAATTTTTACTTCGTATACCACCTTGAAATAAGCGATTATTGTTAAGAATTTTTTCATCGAAATTTTTATCATAATTAAAATTACCTGATGAATTGATCAGTGTATCATTTTTATAAAGTGCAAAGTCATATTGATCTTCAAAGTAAAACAAAGGTTCGTCAAGAAGTAATCGAGGATACACTTTGGTAGGAATGATTTTTTTTAATTTCAGGTCAAGAATGATATAGCCGATCGTTGTATTATATTGATTCACAGGAATAAATTCAAGGTATCTTTTCAATAATTCAGGTTTCTCTTGCTGTAAAAAATATAAATTATCATGATCAGTTTTATAAATATCTAGGGCAAATAACTCTTTTATTTTATGATAGGTGGTTGGAGTACCTGCATACAATGGTTCACCCCTGCTGTTATACAAAAAAATAATTATATCGTATTTATCTAAATAATTATTGAGATGTACTCTTCTGATTTTCTCTTCAATAATTTCTTTTGATACAAATGGGCTGAATAATCTATTCTTTATGAAAACATCATTCTGAATTTGTTCTGCAGCTTCTGCAAGAAAAAATTCAGCAAGTGGATCATTCTCCTGAATCAATTGTTCACCAAATCTTTCTATTCGAATATTCTGAAGATTTTTTCTTACATCATTGATGGCCAGAGATCCAATAAGGGAAGTAAAAATGAAGACCGCCAGCAGATAGACAAATGTTTTATATTGAAATCTGGAAAATATGGTTTTAATATTGATGTAAAATGAGAATAAAACAAATACCACTGTAATTATCCCTATCATCAATAAGTTATCACCATAAAGAAACCCTGCTATTGAAAATAGCACTAATACACTGATTAATGAGATTGCAAGCCTTGTTATATGTTGGTTATATATTTTCCAGATAATTTTATTTAATATATAAGTAAATAGTATATAAATAAATACAGAAAGCGCATAAAGAAAAAAGCTGATCCACCTGAAAGTAGTAAAATTAACTCCTGAGGCAATATTCATTGACCATTGCGAATGAGTACCAAGTGATTGAATTAATTTATAAATAAATAGAGATGAGATTAAAAAAAGTAATATGGAAAAAATACCAACAAGGTTTTTCTTCAGAGATGCAGGCGTGCGTACTAATTTTACAAAATCCTTATGCACATATAAGGTAAATATAAAAACTGCAATTAATACCAGGAAGAGCATGTTTATAATCAAATCTCCCAGTGAGGGATTTATAAAGGAAGAAGCATAATATTTAGAATTAAATATATCGAAATTCAAATATGAAAAAGGGAATCCGAACATCAATATAGACATCCTTACAAAATTTAATGACAGGATTAAAAAAATTGCCGAATGCCAGAATCCCTTTGCATTATACAGTTTAACTGAAAATCCAATTAAGAACAACAAAAGCAATAGTATCCCAATGAAAATGAAAGAGAATATAAGCATTGGTAACCAATGGATACCGATTACGTACCCATTTAAAAATTCGATAAAAAACAGTGTATTGCCTTCATTATTTTTAATTGGTATATAATCTCCACTATCATGAATTTCCAATTCTGAACTTTCAAAATACTCGGAGTTATAACCTGATTCCAGAAATTCATTACTGATATCATAATGAACATATAAAGGTATAATTGATAGGATACTGATAGTATCATTTCCATTGGTTACTTTTTCCAGAATGGCAAGTGATTTTCTGTCTTCCTCTTGTATAAAAGTATATTTCTTTTCGGATCTTAATAATGATTCAGGTGGTACCAACTGATTACTGGACCAATATATCAATAGATTATTTCGATAAACATAGGTAGGATTTTGAATCTTATTCGTCAGATCACTAAAGTTATAAGCATTATTATTTAAATAATATTTTTTTAGTTCAGAATGATCTCTTTGAATATGATCAAGGGTTCTTTGAATATTCTTAGAGACTTTCTGCGAATAAATTTTTTCCCGCTGGATTTCATGAATATATAAGTAATTCAATATCGATCCGACGGATAAAAGAATTACAGAAATCAACAAATATTTATAAAGACCCTTCAAAAAAATTAATTATCAAATATTAATCCCAATAATGACATTAAGATAAAAAAATTTAACCCGAAAAATTTATAAATTTTTCGCCCTAAAGGACCGATGATGTACAATTCATTGGTAATCAGCAAGATAAATAACTATTACAAAATTATTGTTTTTTTAATAGCCTAAAAATGAGCTTCTGAAATTGTACTTGTCGAGGGTTAATCCAATAACATACTAATTGATTATTACCTATGCAAAAAAATTATATTAATTAAGAACGAAGTTTTGATTAATTCGGATCAATTATTTCCTATAGTCTGGATCAAAACCAATTCCTCCAAAAAGATGTAAATATACAACTCTTGCGTAACGGTACAGGGTTGGGAAAAGAATAAGTACAATTGATAATGTAGTAATCACATAAACAAAAATACTCGGATCATTAAAAAAAAAATACAATACAAATCCTGATATAATTAATATAGCAACAGAGAAAGCATAACTTATATACATTGCACCAGTATAAAAACCAGGCTCAATATCATATTTCAAACCACATTCTGGACAGTTTTCATACATTTTATCGAATTTTTTTATTTGATAGGGAGTGTGTATGAACATCTTACCTTGCCGGCACCTAGGACACTTTTCTTCCAGAATGGATTGAAATTTTGATATTTTTTTCATTTTTACGACTTCCCCGATACCATAAATAAACAATTATTGCAACCATTAAATAGGGCATTGCAAACAAATACAGTATTCCCGTATTTAGACTAGCGCCAAAGCTTTCACTATTCTCGCTTATACTATTCTCCATAGAAGCACGACACATAGCACATTGGGAATATGAATTAATATTCATGGCGAGTAACGAGAATAATACCCAGCTGTATCGGAATATTTTAAGAATCCTATTTTTACTCATAATATGGACTAATCAATAAATATACAACCACTCCTGAAATTGAAACAAACAACCATACAGGTAAAGTAAAGCGAACTGTTTTTTTATGCATTTCAAATCGTTCGGTTAATGCATAAAAGAAAGCAAATAAAACAAAAGGAACCACAATAATGGCTAAGAGAATGTGAGAAGCCAGAATAGCAAGATAAATGTATCGGAATGAACCTATTTTTTCAGCCTCATCTATTTCCAGCAAGCCGTTTCCATTTACATCACCAAAAATTGTCGACTCCGAAAATGAATGATAAATCACATAAGAGATTAAAAAGACAACTCCTAAAAAAAAAGCAGAAATCATAGCCATTTTATGATTTAAAATATTTTTCCGTTTGATAAAAATAAATCCAAAAATAAGTATAATGGATGTGATCGTATTAATCACACCATTCAAATGAGGCAAGAACTGTATCCAGCTGCTGGCTGCATCCAACTTTTTAGGCATAAAGAGCAGGATGGCAACAATCAATGGAATCAGCACGGATAGCGATATTATTATAATTTGATAATCCTTACTTGCCCTATCGCGCATAATTTTAATATTCTTCTTCTAAAATTATCTTTATTTCAAGAATAAGTCTGTCAATCTCTTGGAAATCATGGGCATAATAATATCCCCTGATCCTTCCTGCCTGATCAATTAGAACAAAACGTTTATTCCATGAAGAAATTCTGGTTTCAGGAAAATCAAGTAGGATCAATCCACACCTGGCAAATTCTAAAATTTTTTTTTGATTAATCCGTAATCGAATTAAATTACTTTTACTGGCATTTTTTTTGTCGAGTTGCGTTACTGTATCAGGTTGAATAATCAGTATCTGAAAAAGTTTCTCATTCACAAATGTATCTGCAACTCTATTTAATGAATAACCAATTTCACCTAACTTTTTCTCTGATGCTTCATTGTTTATATCAACAACCGTTAATTTTTGATTAAATATTTTATATTCTGTTTGATTCTGATGGTCAGCTTTAAGAGTCACAAACTGTACAATGTGTTGTTTATCACCCAAATTACAATTTGTTGTATCCCTATTTATACCATTCTCAAAGTATATGGGTACTTTATAAATATTTTCTCCAAACCCTTGAAGAAAAAGATATAATACTACTGGAGTTACCAAGGTAAAAAGAAGCAACGATATTTTTAAAGCATTTCTCCTCCCGCCCATCAACATGTTATTACGATTTATCAAATTTCTTTCGGAAGTATATTTTCATTTTAGTATCCTCAGTTGGTAGAGAATAAAAGAAAGTATATATCCTCTAAAAAAAATTAAAAATTAATATTAAAAACTGATCCTCCTTCAGCCAGTAAAGCTACAATTAACCAGATGACAAAAATGGTTGGAATCATAATCGACCAGATCAATGTCTTTACTTCGTATTTTAAATGCATAAATTCCGAGACGATGTAAAATGCCTTTACCAATGTAAGGCAAATAAATACACTGTATAATAAAACCCCTCTTGGCATCGAGAAAGCCAGAAAGAATTCGATTGCAGTGACAATACCCAAAATAGCCGCTATACGCCAAAGTTTTTTTATTTTTTCCTTATCTGCCGGTAGTGGTTTAACCTCAGTAATTTTAGTATGATCCATCTTTATTCAATTTTAAATCAGGTAGAAAAACGTAAATACAAACACCCAGACCAAATCTACAAAATGCCAGTAAAGACCAACTTTTTCAATCATTTCATAATGCCCTCGTCTTTCATAAGTACCCACAACTACATTGTAAAATATGATAACATTTATTAATACACCGCTAAAAACATGTGTTCCGTGAAATCCTGTAATGAAGAAAAACAGTGAGGCAAATAAAGGGGGACCGTATTCATTTACCTGAAGGTTTGCTCCGTAAAAAACGGTGCCATTCGTTAAAACCAATCCTTCCTCTGTTCCATGGATAAAATGGTTCCATTCCCACGCCTGGCAAGCCAGGAATGTAAGCCCTCCCAGAATTGTCCACAACATCCATTTGGTCACGTCCCGTTTATCCATACGATGCCCGGATTCTACAGCTAATACCATTGTAACACTACTTAAGATCAAAATAAATGTCATGATGCCTACAAACAATAACGGTAAGTGAACTCCATGTAAAAATGGAACGGCATCGAATATTTTTTCCGGAATTGGCCAATATCCCTGTGATGACTTAAAAGCATTAAGTGGGCCTTCATAGGCTGGGTAACTATACCGTAGAAATCCGTAAGTAATCAGTAATCCGGAGAAGGTAAATGCATCTGATAATAAGAAAAACCACATCATCAGTTTACCATAACTGGCTTTGAAGGGAGACACTCCACCTTCCCATATATTTCTTTTGGTTTCTTCGGTTACTGGAGCTGATACTGCCATTTATCTAATAAATTTTTAATGATATATATATAAGAAGAAGAATAAATACAACCATAAGGCTCCCAGAAAATGCCAATATGTAGTTGACATTTCAATTCTTATTAAATTTTTTGAATGTATTTTAAATCTAAACGCCGAATATAATACAATTAATAGAAATATAATACCACTGGTCAGATGCAATGCATGTAGTCCAGTAAGTACATAAATAAAAGATCCAGCTGGATTTCCTACGAAAAACACATCCTGACTAACCAACTCCTTCCAGGACTGATATTGTCCGACGAGAAATGCCAATCCAAAAAATAATGTAATCAAGAGGTAAATCTTAATGCTGGAAATGTGATCATTCTTTGCAGCCCTGTAAGCCAATTGATTGGATATACTGCTAAGGAGAATTATGCCGCTAGTTATCCAGAACATATCCGGGAGTTGAAAGTGTAGCCAATTTCCTTCTCCCTGTTTTACCAGGTAAGCACTTGTCAAAGCAGCAAATAACATAACGATGGTGACAATAAATAACCATACAATAAATTTTTTAGGATTTACCGAGCTTTCCTTTCGATCCCGAATTACCACCATATTTTCTAATGTCGAATTTCTCATAATTTATCAATTAGAAAGGCTATTTGTACAATTGGCAGATACATAAAAGATCCATACATAATCCATAAAGCTGATTTCCTTGAACAATTTTTCATATGTTTAAAGGTTTGTGCAAGAAAAAGAATACCACATACCGTTACTACAAAGGCTGAGTAAATACCTGTTAATCCAAACATTGCAGGCATTAAACCCAATGGTATTAAAAACAAGGTATAAATCATGATCTGAAACGCCGTATTCATATCTTTTGCCCCATTACCTGGTAATAGCTTAAATCCGGCTTTCTTATAATCCTCATCAGCAATCCATGCTATTGCCCAGAAATGTGGGAACTGCCAAATAAATTGAATCCCAAAAATGAGCAACGCTTCATAAGAAATGTTTCCAGTTGCTGCAGTCCATCCCAATAAAGGGGGTAATGCGCCAGGAATAGCTCCAACTAATACTGCAATAGGGCCAATTCTTTTGAGAGGCGTATATATAAATGCATATAAAACGAGTGAAATGATTGATAATAATAGCGTAATTAAGTTTGTACTGAATAATAGAATAGTAAAACCACTCAATGCTAAACCGATGGCATATACATAGGCTTCCTGCTGGCTTATTTTTAAAGTTGGCAACGGTCTGTCTTTGGTTCTTTTCATCATTCTATCCAGGTCAGTTTCTAAGATCTGGTTTAGCGTTACAGCACTTCCTGAGATCATAAATCCCCCCAGACAGAACAGAAGGAAAGAATTCCAGTTTAATATCCCTTTATTCCCGAGAACAAATCCGAAAGCTGATGAAAAAACGACTAAGAATGATAAACGCAACTTCAGCAATTCAATATAGGCTTTGATCTTTTCAATAAAGCCCATGGATATTTGTATTGCCGATGTATGATTTTGATCCATTTATATGCTGATTTTTTTTTGTAAAGGAATCGTTCGATAATTATTCACGATAAGTAACAGGAAAAACTGTAAGCCAAAAATCAGCACGCCAAACAGTAAATGAACAGGTTGTATAAAAGGGGGAATTCCAGCATAAGCCATGATTACTCCAAATCCAACCTCCAATATTATCAATATCAGTAGCGCTTTTGCAAAATTAAATATATTGCCTGATGCAGATTTATTTTTAATCAATATCACTAGAATACCTATTTGTAATGCTAATGGAATTAATGAAAAAGATCTATGAATAAAAAAATCGGTACCCATTGATCCGATCCAGGTATTTCGATGCTGATAATTGAGAGACGAAGCAATCAGGTCAATTGCTTCCCGAACTTGACTGCCTAAAATGATCTGAATTACAATAAATAATCCTGATAGAATCAATAGTGAATTAAGGAGATTAAACTGATGTATTTTCTTGGATCTATACTGTTCTATCCTGGAACGAAAAACCAAATAAACTAACAAAGCGATGATTACCACGGCTAATACCATATGTACCGTTACCATCCAGGGAATTAAGTTAGTTGATACTACCAAAGAACCTATCCATCCCTGGAATACAACCAATATGAATAAAAACAGAGATATCAGAAATATGATTTTGTCAGTTTTGATATAACTGAAGGAAGTTATCAAATTAATGAAAATTAAAATTCCTATGAGCGCCCCAATGAGACGATTAATGTACTCAATCCATGTTTTAACTACATTAAAAGGTGTTTCCTGTTTGATTGATTCATCATTCAGTAATACATCCGATTTTTGATCAAAACCCAATGCGGCAAGATAACTGGCAAATTTCTGATTTTTAGCTACCCTGTAATCAACATACATCTCCTTATAATTCTCAGGAAGCATTTCTTCAGATGTAGGAGGTATCCAGCTTCCAAAACATTTTGGCCAATCAGGGCAGCCCATTCCCGCTCCGGTACTTCTCACAATACCGCCTACCAGAATTAAAAAATAAACAGCTAATAAGGTTATTAAACTTATTCGCCTGAAAAATCTTGTTCCTGTTTTCTTATTTTCCATGCAATGATGAAGTAGCTTTAATATCTTCTTTTTTTACCTTTTCCTGTTCATGAGGCAGATTGGATTCAGGTGTTTCGGATAATGGAATATGTTGTGGTATAAAATCTTCTTTTGAACCGGGTTTACTGTAATCGTAAGGCCATCGATGTACTTTTGGAATCTCACCTGGCCAGTTACCATGTTTAGGATAGCGTGGAGTAGTCCATTCCAGGGTATTTGAACGCCAGGGATTTGAAGGTGCCAGGCGACCCCTGAAGATGCTGTATATAAAGTTAAAAGCAAAAATCAACTGGGCTCCAAAAGTGATGATTGCCGCTACACTTATAAATGAGTTCAGGTCTGTAAATGCACTGAAAGCATCAAAATTGGTGAAGGAATAATACCTTCTCGGAAAACCAGCAATGCCGATGTAATGCATTGGAAAGAAAACAAGATAAATGCCAACAAATGTAACCCAGAAATGGATATATCCAAGTTTCTCATCCATCATTCGGCCGAACATCTTTGGGAACCAATGATATACACCGGCCATCATCCCAAAAAAGGATGCACTTCCCATCACCAGATGAAAGTGCGCTACCACAAAGTAGGTATCATGTAATTGTATATCTATTGCCGAGTTTCCAAGGAATATTCCAGTAAGCCCTCCGGATATAAAAAAGGAAACTAATCCTATTGAAAATAACATGGCAGGCGTAAAAACTATATTGCCTCGCCATAAAGTAGTCAGATAATTAAATACTTTTACCGCACTGGGAACTGCAATAATTAAAGTTAACAACATGAAGATAGAACCAAGAAAAGGATTTAATCCTGAAACAAACATATGATGAGCCCAGACTATAAACGACAATACAGTTATACCCAACATTGATCCTATCATAGCCCTGTAACCAAATATAGGTTTACGTGAATTGGTAGCAATCACTTCAGAAGTTATACCTAATGCCGGTAGTAAAACAATATATACTTCCGGATGCCCAAGAAACCAAAACAAGTGTTGATATAAAATTGGACTTCCACCTATGTTGGGCAATGCCTCTCCATTAATAAATATTTCCGAGAGAAAAAAACTAGTTCCAAAGCTCCTATCAAATATCAATAATAAAGCGGCCGCAAATAAAACCGGAAATGATAATAAACCGATGATGGCTGTCAGCAGAAAAGCCCATATGGTAAGTGGCAACCGTGTAAAAGACATCCCTTCTGTACGCAAATTGATTACCGTGGTAATATAATTTATCCCGCCAAGCAATGTAGATGCAATAAATAACGCCATGGCAACAAGCCACATGGTCATTCCTAAACCGGAGCCTGTTACGGCCTGAGGTAGCGCCGATAGTGGGGGATAAACTACCCAACCTCCGGAAGCAGGTCCTGTTTCTATAAATAGAGAAATAAACATGACTACACCTGATGCAAAGAAAAACCAGTAAGAAAGCATATTCATGAAACCTGATGCCATATCACGTGCTCCAATTTGAAGCGGAATCAGAAAATTGCTGAAGGTACCGCTCAAACCAGCAGTAAGCACAAAGAAAACCATGATGGTGCCGTGCATGGTGACCAGGGCAAGATAGAATTCAGGATCTAATTTACCAGTTGTTGTAATCCATTTACCCAGAATCGGACGTAACCATTCAAGATCCATGTCTGGAAAACCTAATTGCAATCTGAATATGACTGATAAAAGTCCTCCTATAAAAGCCCAGAAAATTCCAGTAAACAGATATTGCTTTGCAATGGTTTTATGATCCTGGCTGAAAATATATTTTGAAATAAAACTTTGATGATGATCGTGATCATCGCCATGCTCATTCAAATGAACATGTTGCTCATTTTCTTCTAATTTCGTTTTTCCCATTTTAAAACGGACATGTTTTACATCGAATTAAGAGAATAACAGTATATTAATTTTTATTGTTTGTCTAAACCTGTTTTTAATAATGCAAGTTCTTTCAGCTCTTCCGGTACTTTCACCAGGTAGTCTGGATTTTTACTTAACCAGGACTCCTGTTCTGATTTCCACCGTTTAAATTCGTCAGGTTCTTCTACAACCACTAATAAACGCATTGAGAAATGACCACGTCCACACAATTCCGTACACGCGATTTCATAGTTGAACTCAGGATTACCGGTTTCCAGCCGCATTTCTTCTGTAGATTTATTTGGGATAAACCAGAAGCTGGTTGGCATTCCCGGAACTGCATCCATTTTTAACCTGAAATGCGGTGCAAATACACTATGAAGGACATCTCTTGATCGAATTTTGAAAAGAACAGGTTTACCTTTGGGCAAATGTATTTCCCTGGGTGTAAAATCATCAAATGAGGACTGATCCGTGAAATCAATCCCAAATACATTAATAGCATCAATCAAACGGAAATCATATGCTCCCAATTGCCCATCATTCCCGGGATACCTCGTACGCCACGCAAACTGATATCCCATGATCTCAACTATTTCAGCTTCTTCTGGTGGATCATCCATTATTTTATTCCATACTTTTAGACCTCCGAAAATCAGCAGTGTTAATACCACCGCCGGCACCAGCGTCCAGATAATTTCTAATCTATTATTCTCAGGAAAATAGAGTGCCTTTTCCTTATCCTTATATCTGTAACGGTAGGAAAAGTAAAATAATAATATCTGTGTTATGAAAAAGACCGTTAAAATAACTGCCATTGTAATCCAGAATAATGAATCCGTGGCCTGGCCATGTTCAGATGCAACAGGTATATGGTAAAGATCAAACCATGAGATTGAATACCAAACGGCGGCAATAATACCAAGGATCAAGAAAAAGAATAACATGAAAGCATTTATCCGATTACTTCCTGAAGCTCTTTTCTTATGCGTCCCCCTGGCTACATCAATCAAAGAATTAATTCTGTACACAATGACCAGTATCGCTATAATTAATACCGATCCTATTAAAATAATAGATAAAACCATACTAAATTTTTAAACAAACCTCGAATTTAACCATTAAATATGATGATGCAAACTTTCTTGCATCATTGGATGCTTTTTCGGCACCAGGACCGATTTTGTTAATCCACTCAAAACAACAAACAGGAACGCAGCGAGGTATAACATGATAGTTCCAATTTCAAGGAATCCAAATCCTCCGTTTTCCTGGAGTGTGCCTGGCGTAACCATTAAATAAAAGTCAAGCCAGTGTCCGAAAAGAACAACTGTACACACAATTTTTAGGAATACCCCGTGCCTCTTGGAGTCCCTTGTCATTAAAACTAAAAATGGAAAGAAAAAGTTAAGAAAAATATTAAGGTAAAAAACCGGGGCATATAAATCACTCGATAATCTTTCGACAAAATATACGGATTCTTCCGGGATATTGGCATAATAGATCAACATATATTGTGAGAACCAGATGTAGGTCCAGAAGATACTGAAAGCAAAGACATATTTCCCAAGATCATGCAGGTGACTTTCGTTGATCATGGGAAGATAGCCATTCTCTCGAAGTAAGGTTACCATTAAGGTGATCCCGGCAAGACCGGCAACAAACCAGCTGGCAAATACATACCAACCAAACATGGTGCTGTACCAGTGTGTGTCAATTGACATGACCCAATCCCAGGATGCAATAGCCGAAGAAATAGCAAAGAAAATAATAAATAAAGCTGAAAATGTTATTAATTTTTTCCAATGGCCAGTCCCGCCATCAATATCTTCAGATAAATGTTCTTTTTTCATATACAGAAAAAAACCAATCCAAATGATAAAAAATGAGAATGTGCGAAAAGAATAAAAACCAATGTTCAGGAAAGGTTTTTTCCCAGCGATGATCGAATCATATTCAGGATTCATCGATCCATCAGGTAAGGTTTCTATATATACAGCCTGATCCAGCCAATGGAACATATGCCAATGTCCAGTATAATTGGCTAATACAAATACAATAACTAATAATCCGAAAGCATATGGAAGCCAATTACCAAAAGATAATGGGATTCTGAGCAGTGGAGCAGACCAGCCAGCTTGAGCTGCATATTGTATTGCAAAAAATAATATACCAACAAGAGCCAACCCAATATAATAGACATTATTGATCCACAGATCGGCATAAAGTCTTTGAGACCAATGAAAGGCATGGCCTTCGATTGCAGACCCGGTTTCAACATGATCACCATGTCCTACCCCAAACATTAAAGCAATAATCCCAATAACAATTAATACAAGACCCGTCACTCCCAATATCATGATCTGCTTTTTGGCTTTTGGCGTAAATTCGAATACTTCTTTACTCATCGTATATACTATGTCTTTAATTCGGTTGATTTTGTAAAGTCTGGACGTATTTCACAATCTTCCATCGATCCGTTGGCTTAATTTGTGATCCATGAGAATACATTCTGCCTTTACCCATTGTAATCACATGAAATATGTGCCCTTCGTTCACTTCTTTCACCCGTCCCACATTATAGGCTGGAACACCTTTCATCACCTGTCCGACGAGCCCGTCCCCTTGTCCCTTTTCACCATGACAGGCAATACAAAATACTTCATACAGTGCTTTGCCTTGTTCAATGATTTGCTCCGTGGAATCCAATGGATTAATTAGAATTCTTGCTGCTAATTCAAAACTATCTTTGGGTATCCGATATGGCAACCATCCGTCCTTTGTGCGTTTCACCGTATTCGCCGGAGGAATCCGCATGTTCATTTCATGAGGATTATTAGGATTTGAACTGTAATATTCACCATATATGTCATTATCCGAATTAACCCAGTTCCCAGCATCCTTATCTTTAATTTGTTTCAAAGGTTCATATGGAACTGCATGGTACATATTCGGAGCATATTCCAATCCTGGATAATCTTTTTTAGCACTACATGAATAGATAGCTATCAGAAAAATGAAAAATACCAGATAATTAATTTGTTTATTCATTGATCTTCTCAGGATTTATTCAAAATTTTTCTTATTTATTTCCTCTGCACCAGTATCTTCTAAAACAGATTTTATTTTATTAAAATCCATTTCATTTTTTGCTTCATCAATGGCAATAACATGCTTATCATCCGTTATTCTTATATCAAATAATCTTGGTTTTTTATATGGTTTAAGATCACTTATAATCATAAAGGTACCAACCATTCCAAGAGCGGAAAGCAGTACAGTCAATTCAAATGTAACAGGAATAAAGGGTGGTAATGAAGCGAAATTTTTCCCGCCGATTATCATTGGCCAGTCGACTCCAAGCATCCAGAATTGCATCAATAAGGCAAGAATTGTACCCATAGCTCCAAACAGAAAGGCTATAATCGGTAATTTTGATCTTTTATATCCAAGAACTTCATCAATACCATGTATCGGGAAAGGTGAATACACCTCATGAATTTTAATTCCAGAACCGATAATTTTCTCAGCCGCTTTCACAACCTGGTCCGGATCACTATATACGCCGATAACAAAATTCTTATTCGTTTCCATCACTCTAAGGTTTTTATATCAGAAACAGTGGATTTCAGAATGCTTTTTATTTCTGCAATATTCACAATGGGGAAAAATTTTGCAAAGAGTAAAAAAGCGGTAAAGAAAAATCCCAGGGAAAATAAATATTCTCCAACATCATAAAATGTTGGATAGAACATCGCCCAACTGGAAGGCAGATAATCTCTGTGTAACGATGTAACAATGATCACAAATCTTTCGAACCACATGCCTATGTTAACAACAATAGATAAAATAAAGGAAGCCACAATGCTCGTTCTAATCTTTTTAACCCAGAATAACTGAGGTGAAATAACATTACAGGTCATCATGATCCAGTATGCCCACCAATATGGTCCGGTTGCACGATTATAGAAAGCGTATTGTTCGGCTGGAACACCTGAATACCAAGCAATAAAATATTCAGTCAAATAAGCAATACCTACAATTGAACCAGTAAGGATGATGATGATATTCATCATTTCAATGTGGTAAACTGTAATGTAATCCTTCAGCCCCATCACATGACGTGCTACCAGCATCAGGGTCATCACCATAGCAAATCCAGAAAATATGGCCCCGGCGACAAAATAGGGGGGGAAAATGGTGGTATGCCACCCGGGAATAACTGAAGTAGCAAAATCGAAGGAGACAATCGTGTGTACTGAAAGTACAAGGGGGGTTGCGAGGCCAGCCAGTATTAATGAAACACTTTCATACCGTTGCCATGTTCTTGCTGCTCCATCCCAGCCAAAACTTAGTGCGCCATAAATTATTTGGGAAATTTTATTTTCAGCCCGATCTCTGATAGTTGCAAAATCAGGGATCAAACCAATATACCAGAAAACAAGTGATACGGTAAAGTAAGTTGAGATGGCAAATACATCCCATAAGAGGGGTGAATTGAAGTTAATCCATAAAGATCCAAAGGTATTCGGCAATGGTAATGCCCAGTAAAATCCAAGCCATAATCTTCCCATATGAAATCCGGGGAACATAGCAGCACATATCACAGCAAAAATCGTCATGGCTTCAGCTGCACGGTTAATAGACATTCTCCATTTCTGTCTGAATAGTAAAAGTATTGCTGAGATCAGGGTGCCTGCATGACCTATACCCACCCACCAGACAAAATTCGTAATATCCCAGGCCCATCCTACGGTTTTATTCAGGCCCCACATACCAATTCCTTCCCAGAGAAGCATTACAGTAGCATATAAACCAACTGTCAATACAGCGAGTGATATTGCCATTCCCATCATCCAGGATTTGGATGGTTTTGCTTCTACCTGCTTACAGATATCTTCGGTTACGTCTGCTATCGTTTTACCACCTGTAACCAAAGGTGGTCTCACTGATGAAATTACTTCCATATCAGGTTATTAGGCATTTTTATCTTCTAAGTCTTTGTTTCTGATTTTCGTGTAATAGAATACATTCGGTCTGACTCCAACCTCTTCCAATACATGATAGGCTCGTTCTTCCTGCACTTTTTTCTCACTATTTCTTTCAGTCAAACGAAGCATTTTTGTTATTTTACTATTTTTGTCGTTCAAATCTCCAAAAACGATTGCTTCCGCCGGACAAGCCTCAGCGCATGCCGTATTGATCTCTCCGTCTATTGGCCTTCGTCCTTCCTTTTTCGCCTCAAGCTTTCCATATTGTATTCGATGAACGCAAAATGAACATTTTTCCATAACTCCCCTTGACCTGACCGTTACATCCGGATTTAAAACCATTTTACCCAGATCATTATTCATTGCGGAATTTTTATTGAACTGTTTATTATCGTGATATTTGAACCAATTAAAACGTCTCACTTTGTAAGGACAGTTATTGGCACAGTAACGTGTACCTATGCATCTGTTATAGGCCATCTGATTTAATCCTTCCGTACTATGGGTTGTAGCTGCGACTGGACATACTGTTTCGCAAGATGCATTATTACAATGCTGACACATTAATGGTTGGAATGTCACTTCAGGATTCTCTGCAGCTTTCTCAAGCCCTACCCAATCTTCAATAGGTGCGTTACTACTATAGTATCTATCGATCCGTATCCAGTGCATCTCCCTGCGATTCAGAACCTCTTCTTTACCGACAACAGGTACATTATTTTCCACCTGGCATGCAATGGTGCAGGCACTACATCCAATACAAGAATTTAAATCAATAATCATTCCCCAATGATGATTGTTGTAATCATGTCCTTTCCACAATGTGATGGCATAAGGTTTTACTTCCCCATCAACCATTTCATCTCCCAGTTTTTTATCTAGTGCCGGTGACGTTTTTATCTTAGGAAATTCGCGACCTGCTCCTGGATCAGCCTGATATTCAGCTAAATAAGCTTCCTGTATTACATTTGTCCTGCTCATGTAGGTATGATGGGTCTGGGTTTGTGCTAACTGATACCAGTCGCTCTGAAGTTCGAAATTCACCCCGTTTATGCTGCTAAGAGACCAGAATCCATGATCTTTATTTATGAACGTATACGCATTTACGCCCACTCCATTTGCTACTTTCCCAGCCTTCGACCTGCCATACCCAAGGGCCAGTCCCAATGTGCCTCTCGCCTGCCCCGGCTGAATTAATACCGGCAGCAGAAGGGTTTTATCATTTGCAGTTAGATTAGCAGTCATAAATTGATTACCATCCGTATAAATTCCCATTTCACTGGCATCAGCCTGAGATATGGTTATGTAGTTATCCCATACAGCTTTGGTAATCGGATCCGGCATTTCCTGAAGCCAGGGATTATTTGCCTGGGTACCATCCCCGATAGCAACTTTTTGATACAGGATTAATTCAAATACGTTGTTTTCAGATAAATATTTATTGTTAATTGGAGCCGACACTTGTGCAGGTGAAAATGTAAAAACATCCGGTTGTTTTTTTTCTGTAAGAAATGAATAAACTCCATCATGTAAACTCTGATCCCAAAAGGTTTGGAAATCCGGTATTTCATTCTGCTTGCTGAAATAATTTACCTCCCAATTCTGCCGGAGGAATTCATAATAATTGGTACTAACCTCCTCTCCCGACCAGATCAACAAACTGGTTTGAGCCTGCCTTGTATTAAATAACGGTGTTATTGCAGGTTGCACAAGACTCAAATGCCCCGGAACCGGTTCTGCATCATTCCAGGATTCAAGATAATGATGATCGGGAGCAATGTATTTAGCTAATGAAGTCGTTTCATCCATACGATCAGAGGTCGATATGACCAATTCTGCATCACCTAAAGCTTTTTCAATATCAAGTCCTCCAGGATGATTATAGACGGGATTTACATTGTAAAGTATAACGGCGTTGATATCTCCATTTGAAATTTCCTGAACAAACCGGTCCATTTCTTTATCGTTCCCTTTCCTGTAAAAAACAGGTACACTTAGATCGATCGTACGGTCATAATTGCCAAGTATATAATTTATACCATTAGTGACCATTTGAACATCCGGATCATTTGATGAACTGATCACGAGTGACTTTCCCCTGGCATTCCATAGATTATCAGCAGCTTTCGATAAAAATTTAATATCACCTGGATCAGTTGAATTGATCGTATCCCGTCCTGCTTTAGTTGCCAGTAAATTATAAAGCTTTGCAATGATTAATCCTTCAGATGATGGTTTTATCGGTATCCTGTAATCTGCATTGGCACCTGTCAGAGACATCAGCCCCTCGAATTGATAATGTCGGGACATAATCCGCTTGTCTCTATTTACTTTTCTGTTTTGCGCATAATCTTTACAAAAACGTATAGGTTCAAGCCATGTGCCCAGAAAGTCCGCACCAAAGCTGACGATAACCTCGGCTTTCGAAAAATCATAGCTTGGAATAATATTCTGTCCGAAATTTATTCTATTGGCTTCCTGCATACCATAGAAAGAAATGGAATCATAAACAACATGTTTAGAATTTGGATATCTGGCTAAAAACTTATCAATTACCAATCCTGTTGTTGGACTTAGAATTGTATTACTGAGGATTCTAATCTGACCTCCGTTTTCGGAAATCTCATTTAACTTGGTTTTTATTTCATTGTCAATAATACTCCATTCACTTTTTTCCCCATCCTGGATGGGTCCTGTAAGTCTCTCTTTATCGTATAAAGACAGAACTGAGGCTTCTACCCTGGAATTTGTGTGCCCTGAGGTTATATCGGATAATTTATTTCCCAGTATTTTGATCGGACGTCCTTCGCGCGTTTTTACAATAATACTGCAATAGTCACCCCCCAACGCATATGTTGATGCATAATAATTAGGAATGCCTGGATCAATATCCATGGGCTTATTAAGATACGGAATTGCTTTACGCACCGGGGTTTCACATGCAGCCAGGGAAGCTGCTGCAACACTGAATCCCATCATTTTTAGAAAATCTCGCCTGGAATTTGAAGAAACCCTTTCACGACCAGATTGAAGGGGAAGTTCCTCCGGAAATTCTCTGTCAGCGTATTTAGCAAATTCAGCATCATTTGAAAGCTGTTCGAGACCGTTCCAATATTGTTTTCTATTTTCTTTCATGAATGAATTAAAATTCTTAAATCTGATAAATTTAATAGTGGCATTTAGCACACTCCAGACCTCCAATGTCTTTAACAGTCATTTCACCTTTATCTGCATGATCATGTAATTCAACCAACTTATCATAATATGCATTATCTGTTTGGAGTACGGTAGTTCGATGGCAATCGATACACCAACCCATCGTCAGATTCTCATATTGCTTAACAACTTCCATCGTTTCTATAGGGCCATGACAAGTCTGGCATTCTACTTTACCAATATTATAATGTTGAGCATGATTGAAATATGCCAGATCAGGTAAATTATGAACCCTCACCCATTCTATTGGTTTATTATTTTCTACTGCATCATAAATTTTCTGGATTTCTACTGATGGTTCATCCACTCCAGTCATTTTTACGATGGCACTGTGACAATTCATACAAATATTTGCCGACGGGATACTGGCGTTCTTGCTATCCATAACGCCAGTGTGGCAATATTGACAGGGAATAGCATAATCTCCCGCATGTAATTTGTGTGAATACGCAATTGGTTGTGTTGGTTGGTAATCCTGCTGTACACCAATATGATAGAGCCCATCGATTACAGATTTTAACATAATGGCAATAAAAATGAAACTAACACCAAATACAAAAGCTGGACTTTTAACAAAATTAATGATGCTGAATCGTTGCTCGATAAGTTCCATCTCAGACTCATCCAATCCTTCCCGTTGCCTGAGGTATGTCGTCAGTGTGTTGACAAGCATAATCATTACAACGAGTATTAAGACAAGGACAATCACTAAGGCAACCATCACTGATATTAAAAATCCAGGTGAAAGTGTCGTACCTGATGAAACAGCATCAGCTCCTTCTGTCCCTTCAGCTGCAACCTGTGAAGCTGCCTGAGGTGGATTTAATGTCTGTTCTTTAATGTATGCTAATACAGATAAAACTTCTTCATCACTAAAATCAAAAGAAGGCATCTCTGTTTTATTGAATTGTTCATAGATCTGTACTGCATAAGCATCACCACTTTGAATTATCTGTTGTGAATTTTTGATAAATGATTGCAGCCATGGTAATGGTCTCCTTTCATGTGCACCCGCTAATGCTGGACCAACCACCTGTTCATGAACAGCGTGACAGACTGCACAATTGTTTTTAAATAAAGTTTGACCCTGACCAATTATATCAGAATCGACAGGAATTCCATCATCAGGTGGTGTCTGTATCTGGACAGTAGCGTCAATGATTGTATCTGTTAAAAGAATTAGGGAATCCTGCGCTTTTGAAGGTATATTTAATAATAATAAATAAATCGAAATGGTAGAGACTATTGAAAATTGCTGACCCAGTTTGCGGATCAGACAGCTAAGTATCTCAGGCATATTTTACTTGAAATTATGAAGTTTAATTCTCGCGCAAAACTATAACTACTGATGAATTTTCCAAATTTCAGAAGAAATGATACCCTTTTTCCAAAATTTAACCACAAAAATGGTTTTATAATTTTTAAATAAAACAGTTGAAATAAAAGAAAATTAATCATCGAGCTAATTTAGAATTATTATAAATAAGGATTTACATAATAACTTAGAATTACTAAAATTTACTTCTTAATGATAAACTGTTTGTAGTTCGTAAGTGTTTATTATATTGAATACTTTTCATCTTTCAATTTTTATAAATTTGTAAACTGAATTAGAAATCAACTTAAAAACAAAATTGTATGGCCTTTGATATTAATATGATCCGTGGTGTATATGCCCAAATAGGTAAACGAATTGAATCAGCAAGGAATATTCTGAACAAACCTCTGACATTAACCGAAAAATTACTTTATTCACATCTTTTTCAGGGTTCTCCTGATATAGCCTATGAGCGTGCTAAATCCTACGTAGAATTTGCTCCAGATCGTGTCGCGATGCAGGATGCTACTGCTCAGATGGCTTTACTACAATTTATGCAGGCGGGAAAAGACAGGGTTGCTGTACCATCAACCGTTCACTGTGATCACCTGATACTTGCCAAGGAAGGTGCCGAAAAAGATCTTAAAAATTCTCTCACTGCCAGTAAAGAGGTATTTGATTTTCTTGAATCCGTGTCCAATAAATATGGAATTGGTTTCTGGAAACCTGGAGCCGGAATCATACACCAGGTGGTTATTGAAAACTACGCATTTCCTGGAGGAATGATGATCGGCACCGATTCACATACCGTAAACGCAGGTGGTCTTGGAATGATAGCAGTAGGTGTGGGAGGTGCAGATGCCGTGGATGTCATGTCAGGTATGGCCTGGGAATTAAAATTTCCAAAATTAATTGGAGTAAAGCTAACCGGAAGATTAAATGGATGGACAGCAGCAAAAGATGTTATTTTAAAAGTAGCAGGTATACTTACAGTAAAAGGTGGCACTGGAGCTATACTGGAATATTTTGGTGAAGGAGCCCGAAGTTTATCTTGTACTGGCAAGGGCACTATCTGCAATATGGGTGCTGAAATTGGAGCTACAACATCAACTTTTGGTTATGATGATAAAATGGAAATGTATTTGAGAGGTACTGACCGTTCTGATATAGCAGACCTGGCCAATGGTGTTAAGGAACACCTTACAGGAGATCCCGAAGTTTATGCCAATCCGGAGAAATATTTTGATCAGGTGATAGAAATAGACCTTTCCCAGCTTGAACCACATATAAATGGCCCCTACAGTCCGGACCGTGCGACTCCCATTTCAAAATTTGCCGAGGAAGTTACCAAAAACGGATGGCCACAAAAACTTGAAGTTGGATTGATCGGATCCTGTACAAATTCTTCCTATGAAGATATTACCAGAGCTGCCTCAATTGCATCCCAGGCTGTAGATAAAAAACTAATTGTAAAATCAGAATATACTGTAACCCCGGGTTCAGAAATGGTAAGGTATACTGTCGACCGCGATGGATATCTGAAAAAATTCGAAAAAATAGGAGGTGTTGTTCTGGCTAATGCATGCGGCCCCTGCATAGGTCAATGGGCAAGACATACAAAAGATCCCGAAAAGAAAAATTCTATTATTACTTCATTCAACAGAAATTTTGCTAAAAGGAATGATGGAAATCCCAATACTCATGCTTTTGTTGCCTCCCCGGAAATAGTTACTGCAATGGCTATTGCAGGGGATCTTACTTTCAATCCTTTAACTGATAAAATAAAAAATACGGATGGTGAGGAGGTGAGACTTGATGAACCCATGGGTATAGAAATGCCAATCAAAGGATTTGCAGTTGAGGATAATGGATATGTTGCACCAGCTGATGATAGCAGCCAAATTGATGTCGTTGTAAGGCCTGATTCCAAAAGACTTCAGCTTTTGACTCCTTTCAATCCATGGAATGGGGAAAATATTGTCGGAATGAAGGTTTTAATCAAAGCAGTTGGGAAATGTACGACAGATCATATCTCCATGGCAGGCCCATGGTTACGGTTCAGAGGTCATCTTGACAATATTTCCGATAATACGCTTACCGGCGCTGTAAATTATTTCAACAAAAAGACCAACAACGTTAAAAATCAACTTACAGGTGAATATGGTCAAGTACCCGATGTTCAGCGGGCATATAAAGAAAATGGAATTCCCACAATAGTTATTGGAGATCACAATTATGGCGAAGGTTCATCGAGGGAACACGCTGCCATGCAACCAAGACACCTTGGCGTTCGAGTAGTCCTGGTTAAATCATTTGCCAGAATACATGAAACCAATTTGAAAAAACAAGGTATGCTTGGCCTGACATTCAGTGATGAAAATGATTATAACAAAATTCAAGAGGATGATACAATTGACATCATAGATTTAAAAGATTTTTCACCTGAAAAACCTTTAACTCTGCTATTGCATCATGCTGATGGCACCACTGACACCATAAAAACCAACCATTCATATAATAAAGCTCAAATTGAATGGTTTAAAGCAGGTTCGGCACTTAATCTAATCAGAAAAAAAGAAGGGAAAGCTTGAGTTGATATATCGTATGAAAAAAAGCTGATTTTTCGAATCAGCTTTTTTAACTTTATCTCGGTGTGGGTTAGTAATCAATATTTCTCAATTTAAAAAAATCCGGATTTCTTATAAATGGCCTCAATATTAATTGATAATCGTAAGATTCAGGATAAGTTCTATATTTTGATCTCACTCTCACCGGTGTTCCCCCTACACCAGTAACCCTGTAATCTATATTAAGTATTGGATTGTTCATTCTTTTCAGTTGAAAAGGATACCATGCTTCATCCAGGTTTTCAAAAGGATTTATACTATAATTAAAAGGATCACTACATGATATCATAATTCCCTTACCATCACCTGATCTTAATGAGATCCATCGCACATCCGTATGATTGTTGAAATCCTGTACAATCAGGTAGGGAAATTGAATGTCAGCAATTTGCTGCTGATAAATACCCGTTTTAGCCCCGGTTTTCCTGTCCGGATAGGTTTCATATGGACCAGGACCATACCAATCAATGGTTTTAATATTTTCAGAAAGTTCAAATTGCAAACCGATTTTTTGTAAATAGGCCAGAGGGAACCAATCATTGGCATATAAATTTGGCGGGTCGATATCAGGAATTATTTTATGACTTAAAATCAAATCTCCTGTAGAATATACATCATAATTGATAATCTGGTGAAATACAATTTCCGGGTAGTTAAATGACCTGGACTCGATATGAAAAGTAAGATAGGCTTCAAAACCTGATACATTTTTTTCCAGATCGATAACTTTATGAATCAGACTATCCAATCCATATTTATACCAAAAAGCTGATTCATTCACACCCCATTCTGACCATTCATTCATGACTGGTCTTCTCCAAACATTAAATTCAGGTGAATTAATGATCAATTCAGTACCATTATTTTGTATTGATTTTAGAAGCCCTTTTGATACATCGATCTCATAAAAAATATCATTTGCATTAATTCTAAGGATATTCTCATCTTCCACAATTGAAAATCCCGATGTCTCTTCCTGCATGATGATATCCTTATGCTCCTCCAGATTTTCTACCAGAAATTCGAAAAAACAAAATTCATGTTGCCTTTCTGCCCAGATATTTCGCTTTTTAAGTTGAAAGCTGATCCTGAAAATGTATTCAGCACCTTCCTTAAATTTCGGTCGTTTAAATGGCATTTCTAAAATCTCTGTTTTTTGAGGTTCAATATTCAACCTAAGATTACCCGATTCTATGTCCCGGTCATTTTCAAGCAAATGCCATAAAACATCAATTTCAGATAGATCTGTAAAATGGAATCGATTTGTAATTTTTAATTTTCCCAGGTCCCGGCCAATTTTATCTACATAAACAGGTGCGTGTGATTGTTTCATTTGAAAAGCTTCAGGCTGAGGAATTCGATACGAAGAAACGACACCATCCATAGTTCCGGATCCTTGCGGTGTAGCACCATAAGACAAAAAAGTTCCTTCGGTATTTATTTCATTAAAATCAAGCCATAAAAGTACCTGCTCATCTATTTCCTGGCCAGTATTTTTCCGCAGATCAGAAATACTCAGCGCCTTTGAATAAATTCGAACATGATCGTAAACATAGTTAGATATAAACCATCCTTTATTTTCATGATTCTTCTTATGATTTTTGCCAATGCAAACCGGATGCGGTGAGCGATCTATCTGGCCAGAAATATTTTTTAATGCAATATTGACTCCGTCAATAAAAAGCCTCATTACCTTTCCGTCATACGTTGATACTATATGATGCCAGTTGAAATCCCAGTTTTTTGGCAAAAATCCAGATAATTTTATTGGAATCTGATTTATGGAGATAATAAAAGATAAAGAATCAGGATGTTCCTGAGTTATCTCATAGCTCAATCCTTTGGTGACCATGGGATTAACATCATGGTATCCCCTGGGGAAAACCCAGGTTTCTATGGTAAGTTGATCTTTTATATCGTTAAACACACGATGGTTATATATTTCAATAAAATCATCAAGACCACTCAAAGCCACTGCTTCACCCTCAAAACCATTGACCAGTTCTACATTTCCCATTAAAATTGCCTGATGGTTATACTGAGAATAATCCGGAGTTGTTATTAGATCAAATAACAAACCCTGATTAACCCAATCCCATATAAATCCCCCCTGTAGTGATTTTTCACTGTAAATAGCTTCCCAGTACTCATCAAATCCTCCCAATGCATTTCCCATGGCGTGACTGTACTCGCCCATGATTACAGGACGGTCGGAATTTCTCCCTACCATTCGCAGTTGTTCGGGAGTTGGGTAACGGATTCCATTCACATCGGCAAAAGGTGCATCGCCATTGGGATCATTGCCCTGGTGATAAACTACTCTTGTGGGGTCATTTTTTTTCAGGAATTCGGCCATTTGATCATGATATAGTCCGTACCCACACTCATTACCAGTGCTCCAAAGAATTACTGATGGGTGATTTTTATCTCTGTGAAAAAACCGTTCAGTTCGATCCATAAAAGCTACTTGCCACCCTGGTTGATTAGCCAGATAGTTTTCTCCTTCATGGCATTCTGCATTCACTTCATCACATATGTAAAAACCAAATTGGTCAGCTAAATCATAAAATAGAGGATCATTTGGATAATGTGAAGTCCGTATGGCATTTACATTCAATTGCTTCATTAACTGCATATCCTTTATGATCATTTCACGTGTCATGGTTCGACCTTTTTCAGGATCATGTTCATGTCGATTAACCCCTTTAAATTTAACAGCTACCCCATTTATCAATAGTTGTCTATCTTTGATTTCAATTTCACGGAATCCTATGGTCTCTTCAATGATTTCGACTATTTGACCTTCTGGTTCTTTTGTAATAAATAACACCTTATATAGATTCGGCTTTTCAGCACTCCACTTTAAAGGATCATCAACTTTAAAATTGATTTCTACGGTTTTTTCATCCTGGGCCAACATGGTTCCTAAACGGATATTCTTTGATAGTATCTCTTTTTCTTCAGGATTAAAAATTTTCACATCAAGTAATAAATCATTATGCTGAATACTATCGAAATTAATGAATTGGGTTTTGATTTTCAGATCAGCGTCTTTGTAGGATTGGTCAAGATCCGTAGTAATAAAAACATCACGAAGATGTACATTGGGGGTGGATAACACGTACACATCGCGATAAATTCCACTAAACCTCCACATATCCTGATCCTCCAAATACGTTCCATCAGACCATCGGACCACTTTTGCTGCTATACGGTTTGCACCCTGGCGAACATAGTTAGTGATATCCCACTCCCCTGAGGTCATGCTTCCTTTATCAAAGCCAATATATTCTCCATTCATCCATAGCCAGTATGCAGCTTTCACACCTTCAAAATGGACAAAAATCCTACGGTTATTCCATTCTTCTGGTATTTCAAATTCTCTGATATAAATGCCAGTTGGATTTAGATGATCCGGAACTTTCGGTGGATCATATGGGCCGAACTCAAGTGGGATATTCCGGTAGATTTTATATCCATAACCTTGCATCTGCCATGTTCCGGGTACTTCGATTTCATCCAAGGATTCTAATGGGTAAGTCAGTCTGCTAAACTCATTTGGTACATCCTGTGGTGTCGAATACCAGGAAAATTTCCATAATCCATTCAAGGAAATTACATATGGTGAAAGTAAAAAATCACCCTTCAGGGCTTGATCCTCCTTCTCATAAACATATAATGGGACATGTGGTGGCTCCTGGTTTTCCTGATAGAATCCGGGATTTTCAATATATCTGCTCAATTCATAGTATTGATTTGGCTGAGCTTTTAGCAGATTGGGCTGAATGATAAATAATACAATCAGTATTAATAAAAATCTGTTTTTCATACAAAAAAATTTGTGACATCACAAAATAAACAATATGAGATAAAAATTAAAAGAAATAATTTTGGCGGTAACAAGCAATTCTTAACAAATGGATTTCAATAAGCTTGATCTTAAAGGAGCTACGGTATTGTATTTTACATCTTCCGGCTGTCAAGTTTGTAATATTCTGAAACCTAGAGCAAAAAAATTATTAGCAGAAAAATTTCCAAAAATCAAACTGTACTTTATCGATATTGATTCTTTTCCTTTGCTCGCTGGTAAATATCAGATATACACAGTTCCGGTAGTATTAATACTTTTTGAAGGTAAAGAATTTTACCGAAAGGTAAGAAATATCAGTATTGCTGAACTTGAAAAAGAAATTGAAAGGCCTTATCGGTTGTTTTTCGAATGATATCTTACCATTTTTGCTAATTAATAGTTTGAAATTATTGTAAAATCCAAATCCTATGAAAGAGGAAAATATATCATTAAACAGATCCATCTCTTCAAAAACAGAAGCTTTATTAAACAAACAGATTTTGATGGAGGGGCAATCTTCAGCACATTATTTATCTATGGCTTCATGGTGTGACATGAAAGGTTATTCACATTCAGCCAAGTTTTTATACGATCACTCGGAAGAAGAACGAATGCATATGTTAAAACTTTTTCACTATGTAAATGATGCAGGGGGTCATGCCATTCAACCTGATATACGTGATATAAAACATAAATTCGGTTCTCTCCGCGAAGTCTTTGAAGACGTACTGGGTCATGAAATCAATGTTTCCAAATCTATCAATCAGATTGTAGATCATTGTTATGTTGTAAAAGATTTTGCCACCATGAACTTTATGCAATGGTATGTATCGGAGCAGAGAGAAGAAGAATTAATTGCGCGAAGGGCATTGGAATTATTTGATATTATCGGAGAGGAAGGAATTGGATTATGGACCATTGATCAGGAGATCGGGAAACTTGAACAAAGTGTGGCTAATAGTGAAACTGGAGCTTCTGAATAAAATTCCACGGATCATTATCCCGATAAATTTTTCGCATGAATCCATCTCTATAAAGAGCAAATGAATTTGCAAAAGATTATGATCGAAAGACGAAGGAAAGGGCATGGCACGGACCGGATATCTTATTCGGACTAATGTATGAATATCTCAATCCCCATGATACCTTACTCGATATTGGCATTGGAACTGGTCGAAGTTCATTCCTGTTTCAAAAAGCTGGACTGAAAATATATGGGGTGGATGGTTCCGCAGAAATGCTTAAGATTTGCCGGAAAAAAGGTATAGGCTGTCACTTAATTGAATCGGATTTCTTAAATAAGGGGATTCCTATACATGATATTACTTTTAATCATATCATTTCAAACGCGGTATTTCATCTCATATGGAATATTGATGAGATTTTTGGAGAGGTATATCGCTTACTTATATCCGAGGGTATATTCGGATTTACACTCGACGAAAAAATAAATTCGGATCCTGCCTATCAAAAGACTAAGATAAAAGGTATATATGAATCAACTATTCAAAGTACCGGTATTACTACTTATATGTATGACCATCGATAAATGAATTACTTACTTAAAAAATATAAATTTAAATTATTAAAGAAAACAAGATTTCTAGCCTTCAAGGGGACAGAAGACATTCCAGATTTTTATTTCACAGCTTATATTACCCGTAAGTCATAGATATAAGCCGTCTGATAAACCAGATGTAAAACACAATTTTTAAGGTATTTCACAACCATATTCCGTAAAACGGGTTCTCATTAATTATCATGATTTTTTAAAATAATAAATCAAATTTATTATTTTCGATTACTTGAATTCAGTTATCAAGACATCATTATTAATAACGATGGGGCTATCCTTACAATAATCAAGACATTTTGTTTTTATCGGTAAACTTTCACTCTCAAATTTTTGATCCTTCAGTTTCTTTTTAAAGGATTTATAAATATCCCTCGATCCATTCTTACTGCATTCTTTTCCCTGACCAATGCAAATCACTTTTTTAAATTTTTTAGCCATAAGATATTTCACTTCACAATTAAATGCATCTTCCTTTTATATATCACTTCACTGATAAAATTTTCAAAATTATTTACCAAGTATTGCAAAAGTCAGGAATAAGCAATACTTGATAATATGAATCATGGTGCTACAATTTGCATGAGAATACCGCAGACCCAGGCTCCATATGTTCCTAAGGCATAGCCTAAAACCGCCAGTAAAACACCCACTGGGGCCAGGGAAGGATGGAATGCTGCTGCTACAACAGGTGCCGATGCTGCTCCACCGATATTCGCTTTACTGCCAACCGCCAGAAAAAAATAGGGTGCCTTAATAATTTTTCCCACAACCAGCAGTAACAGGATGTGTATGATCATCCAGATACCGCCAACAAGGAATAATCCCGGATCATCTAATATTTTCAGAATATTCATTTTCATACCAATTGTTGCTACCAGGAAATAAATAAAGACACTGCCAATTTTGGAAGCACCCGCTCCTTCATACTTACGCATTTTGGTAAAAGATAAACCGATTCCAAAAGTTGTAGCCAATACAATCAACCAGAAAAAATCAGAAGTTAAACTCAACCTGTCAAATGAAGGAAAATTTTCCATAAAAAAGGGGGCGAGTCCATTTGACATCCAATGTGCCAATGCGGTAAATCCGAAAGCAATGGCCAGAATAACCATCAAATCAGTTAGATCCGCAATACGCGCAATACTGAGAGAAAAATCATGCATTTTTTTCTTAAGAATGTTAACAGCAGACGCATCAGCCTTAAAAAAATTATCCAGATCATCAGTTCTGCCTACACCTAATAATAAAAATGCCATCCATATTTCTGCAACCAGTACATCAATAGTAATCATGATAGAATATAATCTGTCAGAAGGATTAAAAATTTCATACATGGCTGCCTGATTGGCACCTCCTCCTATCCAACTTCCGGCTATTGTAGTCATACCACGCCAGACCGCTTCCGGCCCAGTCCCTCCTACCGTTTCAGGAGAAAATATTGAAACAAGGAGAATGGCCAAAGGTCCTCCAATTACAATTCCCAGGGTTCCAGTGAAAAACATAATGAGTGCCTTAGGGCCTAGTCTTAGTATTTCCTTTAAATCAATACTTAAGGTTAAAAGAATCAAGCTTGCCGGTAACAAATACCTGGATGCCACGAAATACAAAAGAGAAGCATCCGGATCAACAATATGAAATGTGGTGAGTAATGAGGGAATAAAATAACACAAAAGGAGCATTGGAATTACTTTATAAAATTTCCTGAATACAGGTCTGTTACTTGATGAAGTTTTAAAAATTACTCCAAGAATTACCATCAATAAACCCAACAGGATCGCATCATTTTTTATTAGTGGCTCCATCTACAGTTTATATTTCTTTCCAAATTGTTACAAATTCGCTGAGCATCATTGCGGTTGCCCCCCAAACAACATGGTTATTAATATCAAAATATGGTGCTATAATTTTATATTTATTTCGAATGATCAACTCTTTTTCTTTTTTTATCTCTTCCTTAATCAAATCCGTTACATTACATTCAATCACTTCACTCACTTCAGTTGGATCAGGATTATATTCTGGAATTTCTGAAAGATATCCCACCACAGGAAGAACATTATAATTACTAGCCTGAACGTAAAGTTCACTCAGTTCTCCAATGATTAAAACTTTGCTGGTATCTACACCAATTTCCTCTTCAGTTTCACGAAGTGCCGTAGCAATTCTGTTCTTATCCTGGGGTTCTTCTTTTCCACCTGGAAGACCAATCTGACCACTGTGTATCCCAGTATAATCCGGTCGCTGAATCAAAGGGAAATAATAATCTCCATTACGCTCAAAAAGCATCAGAAGCACACTGCTTTTTACCGGCGGACCATTAAAATTAAAGTCAAATTCCGTATCTCCTCTATGCGAGGCAGCCATCTGCCATTGAGCTTCCTTACCGGGAAGTTTATCAAGCAATCTTCTCTGAAGACGATCAATCAATTCAATACCAGAAGTATCAGACATGTTGCAAAGATAAAATTTCCTTAATTTTTTTATTGGTTTAACCCATAATTGTGCCTCATCATCTAAAATCAAGTCCAAATCATTAAGTAATTTTGCGTTTGTTTAATTGAGATTATTAACCTATTTTTCAATAAATGATTTAATTATGACCATAAAATCACGAAGGGTTTTAAAGATTTACCATTCTCTCGACAGGGAACAGATACAGTTGGTCATTGATAAAAAATTCGAAGGAAAATATTCCATGGATCAGTGGCTTAATAAACTTCGTAAACTTGCTGTGATGGATACCCTGGGTGATGATACCCGTCAGAATTCAGCAAGTTTATTAATTGTGTTTGGGATATTTACAGTTTTCACACTCGTGCTCACCATTTCAAAACCATTTTTATTCTTTTTCCCGATCGGATTCTTTCTTTTGTTTTTTTACTTTTTGATCATGTATATTACCCTTAATAAAATTGATATTGGCAATCATCTAAGACTATTTATTGTTCCATTGCTCGAAAAATTACAAAAAAAGAGTATTGTTGGAGATCCTTTTTACCTTAAAATGGATTTCTCAAATCCGATAAATAAAAAAAATCTGATGAAAGAAACGAAAGGCAAAAAAATATACAAACACCCCTGGATGCACGGAGAACTTACCTTCAATGATCAGGTTAATATTACCTGGGAAATCGAGGATATTGTTAAGGAACGGGATAGAAGCCTTCAGGATAATTCAACCCAGATGGATCTGAAGAAAAAAAATTTGATTACACATCAATTGTCAATGTATTTCAACGTTCCAAAAGATCTATTTGAAATACATGAAAAGGAATCTGCAGTTACGGATATGGGTGATTATTTCCAAATAAGAATTAGCAGGGAAGATACTTCAAACAGTATAGATGAAGGTATGGTACCCAGTGTTTTCCTTGATACAATTGAAGAGGGTTATCGAAAAATTAAAAAGAAGAAAGAATTAACCTAAAGATTATCACAATAGAATTGTAAATCTTTTTGCCTGTACCACCTTTGGAAATCCAGGGCGGAATCAAATCAGAATAGTAGGGTTTTCCAAGCTTTGAGAGTAAAATTTATCCCACAATAATCACGGCACCTTATTAAGGATAATATCATTTGTGAAATTTAACCCGGAAAATTTATGAATAATCGGCGTTAAGTTAACCCCAATTATTCATAAATTATTATTACAATAGATTACTAACCGTACTTAACTCATTTAATTTCAATTAAATACGTAACGGGGTTAACCCTCGATAAATATTGGGATTACAGGCGCCTGCCTGCCACTGCGTAGGCCTACATAATGGCAGACAGGAAAAATTTGTGAATTTTTCGGGTTAATTTCCCTGTATGAAAGATGAAATATCGCTGATCAGATAATCGGAAGGTATAATAAATAATTCACTTTTTAGCATTATAGACTCTATTCTGGTAGCTTGCATCTCTATAACACCGTTATCCTTACCAAACATTTTTAACTTCAATGGAAATCCTGACTTTCCAATAAAACGAAACAAAGGATTATCTTCACCGACTAAGGTTTTTGGCATATCAAATGCGATTTCTTCAGTTATCCATACGAACGTATCTCCCTGATTGTTAGCATTATTAACCTGATATTTTTTACAAGGGTAACCGGCGATATTTTCAATGATATCAGTTTCGACAACACTATATCGTTCGCTCATTTCATCCAGCTGTTCACTTTCAATGGCTTTTTCATAGGCCTCCTTGTATTCATCTGGAACACTACCTGGATTCGACTGATCTTCATTTATCATACGAATTTTCATAGCAGTTTTCTGTATATCATCGATCATAAAAAGTGTTTTTTCATCACCGAGAAAAAGAATACGGGCTAATTCATCTTCATTCTTTAAAAATATCCTGAGCATTAAATTGTTTTCCTTCAAATAATACTCCATACCCTCCGGTGCTTTCGATACAGAATCAGCAGGAATAGATATTTTATATCGGATGATTCCTTCAAAAGTATGTTGACCCATCGCAGGTAAATACTGGAAAACAGGAAACAGTATTAAAAAGCTGACAAATGCTATAATTCGCTTCATATGTATTATCTCATTATTTCAGTTACCCCATCGGTAATGGCCACCTCATAAAATAAAGGTTTCTTTTTAAATTTTGTCTGATAGGATTGGCTGATAGTTTCTTTGAAATTTGACATATTTTCCAAATTTACAAGATTTATTGTACACCCACCGAAACCTCCTCCCATCATTCTCGCACCCAGAACATCATCCCGTTCCATTGTTTGATTTACGAGAAAATCAAGTTCCGGACAACTTACTTCATAATCATCACTTAAACCGGCATGGGTCTCATACATTTTTACTCCGAAATCAGCAATTTTTCTGTTAGTAAGGTCATCACATGCTGCTATTACACGTTCAATCTCATGAACAACATAAAAACATCTTTTAAATATAACAGGGTTCATTGTATTCTTGAACTCCTGCAAGATTTCCGGTGATACATCTCTTAAACTCCTGATATCTGGATAATTTTCAGATATTATACGAATACCGGATTCACATTCTTTCCTGCGTGTATTATATTCTGATGAGGCCAATTCATGTTTGATTTGTGTATCGATCAAAAGAATGCCTGTTCTTTGTAAAACCAAGGGATAGTAAATAAAATCGAGAGATCGACAATCTAACCTGAATACATGATCATTTTTGCCAAAAACGGAAGCAAATTGATCCATTATCCCACAATTTACTCCCACAAACTCGTTTTCTGCTTTTTGAGATAATTTTACAATATCCAATTTTGATTCATTACATTCAAAAATTTCATTTAAAGCAACCGCTAACCCTGATTCAATAGCTGCAGAAGAGGATAAACCCGCCCCTATTGGAATATCACTACCAAACACACAATCAAAACCTCCAAGTTGATGATCCCGTTTTTTCAGTTGGTCTACAACACCTAATAAATAATTTGGCCAGTTAAGACTCGTACTTTGTAGGAAATGGATATTTGACTCAAATGATTGCCCCAGATCGATGGCGTAAAATCGACATAAATCTAAATTATTCTTCCCGATAGCAAATACAACATTTTTGTCTATTGAGGCCGGAAGCACAAATCCATCATTGTAATCGGTATGTTCACCTATAAGATTAATTCGTCCAGGAGCTCGATATAATCTAGGCTGTCCTCCAAAAAGATCTTTGAACTTGTTTTCAATATCCAAATGATTCATAATAGGTCTACCAGAAGAAAAAGTATAACATACTAATGATTATGACGATTCCTGCCGCTCCAAAGTTGAATACCGGAGAAGTCTTAAAAAGTTCAGGATTTATTTTAAAAGCTTTTTTATTTATGGTTTTCATACGAACATTCAATATTAGTATCATCCCAAGAAAAACAAAAAGTGTAAATAACATGAATATAGACTCAATCCCCAAATGATAATATGGTTTGAACAAGAATACTCCTACGATAAGGCATATCACACCAAGAATGATAAAAAACCATCCAACTCTCAAAATTCTTCTTGTGGTAGAATTATTTTCAATTGTTTGTTCTACCTTTCCTTTGTTATCTAACAGGCTGAAAATTGTAGCAATCAGTACCAAAACAATAAATACATAACCCATTCGCAAGATAAACGGCATATCCGGATATATTGCTTTTATCACAATTCCTACGGGGATTGTAATGATTGCAGTCCAGAGTGCGGCATTCGAAGTTGCTTGTCTCCAGAATAATCCCATACAGAAAACCACAACCACACCGGGATATATATACCCGGTATATTCCTGAATATATTGAAACGCCTGATCCAATCCTCCCAACAAAGGTTTTGCCATGATTACTGCAATTATTAATGCAACGAAACTTACTAACCTCCCTACAAATACCAATTGTCTTTCTGATGCATTTTTATTAAAATGTTCTTTATAAATATCCATCGTAAAAATAGTAGAAGTACTATTAATCATAGAAGCCAATGAAGATACAATAGCCGCAACCAGTGCGGCAAATGCAAGACCACGAATCCCTTCCGGAACAAAATTCTTAAGAAGCCATGGATATGCTTCATCAGCCTTGGTTATTTTTCCGGCTGCCTCTAGGGATTGTGCCATATCCGGATCATTAAATAAAACATAAGCAGTAATTCCAGGAATCAATACAAGTAGTGGAATGAGTATTTTAAGATATCCTCCAAAGATCAATCCCCTTTTCGCATGTGAGAGGTCTTTTGCTGCCAGACCTTTTTGAATGATATATTGATTGAAACCCCAATATCCCAGATTTGTCAACCACATGGCTCCAAAAATCACTGCCAGGCCAGGTAGATCTTCAAATGCACTTCTTGTACCTCCCGTACCATCGGGAACCATGTACCCATCCGGCACGATCATCTGAAAATGATCTCTTGCTTTTTCATATATAACCGCAAATCCTTTAAAGACCCCTTCTCCGCCGGAAACTGCATTCAATGCCAGGAATGTTGTGATTAGACCACCCCCTACCAGAAATATCACCTGAACAACATCCGTCCATGCCACAGCCTTTAATCCACCATAAATGGAATAAAGACCGGAAAAAAACGCAAGACCAATAATACCCCACCATAATGGAATTCCCATAATTTCACGTAAAGCAAGTGCTCCGAGATAACTAACTGAAGTAAGATTAACAAAGACATAAACCAACAACCAAAATACAGCAAATGCTGTACTAACTCCCGTATTATACCTGTCTTTTATAAATTGAGGCATGGTATAAATTTTCTTTTCTAAAAATACAGGAAGAAAATATTTGCCAACTATAATGAGTGCAATAGCAGCGATCCATTCATAGGCTGCTATACCCAGGCCAATTCGATATCCTGAGCCAGACATCGCTATAAAATGTTCTGCTGAAATATTGGCAGCGATAAGAGAAGCTCCTATAGCCCACCATGTTAAGGACCGGTTAGCCAGAAAATAATCCTGTGAGGTTTTTTCTACTCCTTTTTTAGTTCTAGATATCCATAATCCTAATGCTACGATGAATAAAACATAGAAAAAAAATACTACAATATCTAATGTTGAAAAGTGCATATGATAATCTTTTTAAAAAAATGAAAGATAAATAGTGAACCAAATATAAAAAATTTATATAATTATCCGATAGAGGTTAAATTTTCTGAAAATATAAAAAATCAGTACAAAATTTAACTTCATATTATTCGTAATAGTAGTAAAATGAATTATCCTTTTAGCTTGAAATTTTCTAATTTAATTTTATCTGTTTAATTTAACATGAAAAGAAAATGAAAAACAATTCAATCTCCCGCCGAAAATTCATTCAACAATCTACACTTTCCGCAGCGGTACTGACCACTGGAAGTATATTCACAAATGCATGTGATTCTAAAAAGTCAACCCTTTCAAAATTCCCAAGACGAATATTGGGTAAAACAGGATTGGAGGTTTCAATTCTGGGATATGGTGGCGGTTCACAATTTATGAAGATGTCTGATGGCGAATGGGAACCACATATGGAATATGCCTTGAACGCAGGTATTAACTATTTTGATACGGCCTCAAGTTACGGAGCTGATGCAGATAAACCAAGTGAATCAAGATTCAGTGAAATATTACCCCCTCACCGGAAAAAGATCACCCTGTTAACTAAAATACATGAACGGGAACCTGACAAAGCAAAAAAAGAATTCGAAGAAAGTTTAAAAAGATTAAAAACAGATTATGTTGATATTCTTCTAATCCATTCCATAGGACCTGAGGATTCTGTATCCGATATTGAAAAGGGTGTTTATGAGGTAATAGCTGATTTAAAGAAGCAAAAAATGGTTAGGTATATTGGTTTTTCCAGTATGGACAGTGCCGAGCGATCAAAAGAATTAATAAATAATCTGGATTTTGACGTAACCTTGCTGGCAATGAATCCAACCAATTATGGAAATTTTGTTGAAATTGCTTTGCCATCTGCTCGCGAGAAAAACTTGGGCGTGATTGCAATGAAAGTTATGCGTGATATCGTAAATGTACACGCCAAACCAAAAGAATTAATAGAATATGCCTGGAATCTGGAGGGAGTAAACTGTGCGGTGATAAGTCATACAGGTATGGCCCCACTGGAAGAAAATATCAATCTCGCCCTTGAATATAATAAGCAGTTACTTGGATCCATTAATTCGTATGAATTAGAAAGAAGACTTCGTCATTTAGCCGGACCAGAACATCTGGTATATGCCAGACCTGGATACCGGGATGGATTTTATGCTTAAATTTTTTTAGTAGATCAAAAAGTTACAGGTGTGTTGGATAACAGAAGGGTATTCTGTGTGTTAGTTTTTTTTTCAACAATTGGATGGTTTGTCCTTTTTGGAATAGGTGGATGTGCCACAAGCAGTGTGCCTACTTCTTCCAAAAAACATTTGAAATATTACCGCGATACATATCATCCGAGTGTCCAGAGAGCTGATAATATTCAATATCGCAGTGCCTATAAGTATGACATAAAAGGGAAGAAGTATAAAAAACATTATAAAGAGCAGGAAAAAAGAAAAGAAAAGAAATGATTGATATTACTCCGAAAGATGCATGAATTTGTCGGGTTAAAATCTGGATCTCCTTTCATTTTTATACATTTCAAGTTTTTCACTTAATTCATTCACAATATCCGGATATTTTTCATAGAGGTTTTTCTGTTCCTTAATATCCTCATCCAGGTTATAAAGTTGAATTTCTGGGTCATCAGGTTCTCCTTCGTAAGTCCATCCGCCAGATCCCCTGGCAAAAATAAGTTTCCAGTTTTCTTTCCTGATAGCATAACTGCCGTTAAAAGATTGCATTACAAGTTGATTACGGGCACCTGGATAATCTTTCTCACCCATCATGGCCGGCAAATGACTGAAACTGTCTTCCCCCGCATGATAGGGTAATTCCTTCCCTATGATATCTGCAGAAGTGGCTAAAAGATCGGTCAGACAAACCAGCTGATCACTTTTTGTGCCTGGTATTATTTTATCGGGCCAACGAGCGAGAAATGGTATATGGTGACCACCTTCCCAGAGATCAGATTTCATGCCGCTGAAAATATGATTGGCATGATGGTCAAATTCCTGAATATTCTCTGGCCACCAATAGGCACCATTGTCACTTGTAAAGATCACAAGTGTATTATCTTTTCTCCCCAGGTCTTCCAGGGTTCTGAGCACCTCTCCTACCGAATGATCGACCTGCACAACAAAATCACCATAAAGACCTGCTTCCGATTGTCCCAAAAATTCTTCCATCGGCACCCAGGGGGTATGTGGAGCTGCAAGGGCCAGGTATAGGAAAAAAGGTTCACCGGAATATGTATTTAAATGATCACTGATAAAATTTATTGCTTCATCTGTAAAATCAGGCAAAACCTGATAAAAGTCAAAATCACGTGAAGCATCCCCCTCTCGCCAGAATTTACCCTGTGATCTTTCATCAGGTGAGCCTTCAATCGGTACAATATCGGTATTGACAACATATTCATTACGAATATAAAAATACGGTTGTATATCCAGGGAAGAGGGTAAAATAAAAGAATAATCAAATCCCAAATCAGAAGGTCCGCCATCGATACGGGCGCTATAGTCCACATTGGAAGTTATAGTTTTTGTCCATCCATCACCTGAAATTAGAGGTTTTTCTATATCTTTCTTTTTAAAGTCAAGCCCTAAATGCCACTTACCGATACAAGCTGTCCGATACCCGGCATCCTTTAACAGGGTAGCAACTGTCATTCGGCCAGGTTCAATAAGAGATGGAGAATGTCCGACCAGTACACCCGACTGTAATCGAGTTCTAAAACAATACCGGCCAGTTAGAACACCATATCTTGTTGGGGTGCATACTGCAGATGGTGAATGCGCATCCGTAAACACCATTCCTTCCCGAGCCAGCTGATCCATATTCGGGGTCGGTATTTTTGAATCTGGATTGAGGGCACTGATATCGCCATATCCCATATCATCGGCGAGTATATAGATTATGTTTGGGAAGTTTTTTCTCTGCGAATCCTCAGTAGTAATTTGACATTCAGTCAGTAAGAATAAAAAAAACATAAAAATTATTGTGAAAAAGGACGATTTCATGATATTATGTTTAAAAGCTTGAATATTAATGTCAATCAAGTAATTACACATGCGGAATAAAACATTCTTATTGAATAATACAATCTAGGACTAAATATACATGATAAAACAATTATTAAGAATGAGTAGGGTATGACAAATATGAGTTAGACTGTTTTTTACAATATTAAAAATTGATATATTGTTTCAGTATTTTTTAAAAATATGAGATTCATTCTGATAATTTGGCTATGTATCCCTATCCTAGGTTATACACAAACGAAAGTCGATTCATTATTGGCCAGACTTGAAGAAGCTCCTGAGCAGGAATTCGATACGATATACTACTGGTTATTAAAAGAGACTGTCAATATTGATCCCGAAAATGCATTAACATACGCTAAAATGGCCTTAAAATATTCAGAAATATATGCTAACAAGGAAATAGAGATTCGATCTACATATGCCCAGGGATCTATATTTATAAAAAAGCGTGAATGGGATAGTGCAGAATTTTATTTAAAAAGAGCTAGAGATATTTCATATGAGAATAAAATATATCACAGACTTCCCTGGATTTACGGTGAACTTGGACTGATTTACAATCAAAAATCAAAATATGATCTGGCAATAGACAATTATATAGAATCAATCAAATATTCAGAAAAATTCCAGAATAAAAACCATGTGGCATTTTTATTCAATGAAATTGGCATTATCAACCTCCAGTTAGAAAATTATCAGGAAGCAATTAATTTTTTTAAAAAAGCGATTGAACTCAAACATGAATTAAATATATCAGACGGCATTCTGAAGAATAAATTGAATATCGCCATATGCTTAAATGATGAAAAGAAATATAATGAAGCTTTAAATATATTGAAAACCATATCAGAAGAATGTCGAGAGAGCACTGCATGTGATGAATGTAAGGAAAATGAGTTTATGGTTAATATGTATAGCGAATATGGATTGATTCATCAAAACAAAGGCGATTATAAATCAGCAAAAAGTTTTTATCTTAAAGCGTTAGCGAATATTGATTCAGCTTCGGGATTTTTATATCCAAGATCGTATGGTCATCTCGCAGATATTTATTTTAAAGAAAATAAGTTCGATTCTTCTATGTATTATCTCAATAAAAGTAACCATGAAGCTAATAAGTATGATAATATCAGAACATTAATATTTAATAAATATTTATTGAGTGAAATATATGAAAAGCAACAAAATTATGAGGAAGCCAATCGGCAACTTCGAAGCGCAATTAATCTGAGAGATAACACCTTCCCCAGCAGTATGACAGAAAATATCCGAAAATCATATATCGATTATGAGAAATATCAGTCAGAACAAATAATTATAGCCAAAGAAAAAATAATCAAAAGAAATAATCAAATTACGTTTCTCCTGGCTCTTACTGTTCTCCTATCCATTACAACGATCATCCTGGCCTTCAAAAACTCTAAAATAAGGAAAAACATCAATGAAAAACTCAGTGACCAGGTAATGGAACGCACATCTGAATTGAATACTTTTTTATATCGTACTTCACATGATCTGGCAGGTCCTTTGGCGCGAATGAAAGGACTTCTGAGATTAATTGGTTCTCCCAAAAATGAAGAGGAAACAAAACAATATGTAGATAGTTTAAATCTAACGGCTGAAAGATTAGAAAAGGTGATCAAACGACTTGAGACCATCAGCCGGATAAATATCAGGCCGCTTCAATCCGAGAAAGTACATCTAAGACCATTTATTGAAGCAGCAGTAGAAAAAACAAAAAATGGTTTTGAGATATCTCCGAAAATTGAAATAAGAGGAAGAGATTATATAACCATCGATAAAAAACTTTTAGCTGGAATTGTAGAAAATCTACTTGAAAACAGTTTCAATCATATTGATCGGAGGGAACAGGATCAAAAAATAGGAATTGATATAACCAATGATAAAAATTTAACAATTACAATAAGTGATACTGGAACTGGTATTATTGAAGGTCATGAAAAGAAGATATTTGACCTGTTTTTTACAAGCACGGATAAAAATGAACGCACTGGAATCGGATTATATTATGCTAAGGTAGCCGTTAATCGATTGGGTGGGAAAATTACCTTGGAACGAAGACGAAAACCAACAATCTTTCAGATATATATTCCTGTATCTTAACCTACATCTTCTTTTTTAAATAAAAATTAAACCGGAAAATTTAAACGCATGAATAATCGGGGTTAACTGCAGGGCCATGCATCCCGAAATAATTTTTCTCTAGATATTAACGCTCCATAATTATCATTTAACCTATCTTCGTACTTTGAGATGTCGGTTTATAATGAGTAAGGGAACAAATCGGAAATTTAAAACAATTTTTCTGAGATCAATCGTACTGCTTTTTGGAATTGTTCTCCTGGTATGCGCAGGTTTTTTCGGTTTGATCTATGCGGGCTTTTTCGGACCTCTTCCGGATAGATCCGAACTGGCCAACCTGAAAGAAGAACAGGCAACACTCGTATACAGTACTGATAATATCCTCATCGGAAAAATATTTGCCAAAAATCGAACTCCAATTACTTTTGAAAAAATACCAGAACACCTTGTTGATGCATTGATAGTTACGGAAGATGTTCGTTTTTTTGAACACAATGGTGTAGATGGTCGCAGTCTTCTCCGAGTTATTTTTAAAACCATATTGATGGGTGATAAATCTTCAGGTGGAGGTAGTACAATCACTCAGCAATTAGCTAAAAATTTATATGGGAGAAGGGATTTTGGCAGCCTCTCTCTGCCTATCAATAAAATCAGGGAAGCTATTCTTGCTATCAGATTGGAAAAAGTGTATTCGAAGGAGGATATTCTTTTACTTTATTTTAACTCTGTACCTTTTGGTGAAGACGTTTTCGGAATAGAAGCGGCTGCAAACCGATATTATAATAAGAATGTTACTGAACTTACAATTGATGAATCTACTCTTCTTGTTGGTATTCTGAAAGGAAATACATACTATCATCCACGATTACACCCTGACAGGGCACTTGATCGGCGAAATTTAATTATAGATCTATTAATTCAAAACAACAAGCTATCGAATGAGGAGGCACAAAATATAAAAGAAAAACCTTTAATACTTGATTATTCAAACCTTAGCCTTGATGGACCAGCTCAATATTTTCTTTTCCAGGTTGAGAAACAATGCAGAATTATACTGGAAAATCTGAAAAAAGAAAATGGTGATTCTTACGATATAGAAAAGGATGGATTGAAAATAGAGACAACATTGGATTCCAGATTACAGAAGATGGCTGGTCAATCCATTAAAAATCATCTTAAAAAAATGCAACCCCTTTTGGATAAAGATCCTGTTCTATTATCAGCAAAAAAACAGCTCCAGCAAAATTATAATTATCAGGAAAAGGAACTCCGGGAAATCTGGACCTGGGAGGGTGTTAAAGTTGAAGATATGTCTGAATTTGATAGTGTTTGGCACTATCATAAAATGTTACATGCAGGTATGTTTGCTGTTGAACCTGAAACCGGAAAGGTACGAGTCTGGATTGGGGGTAACAATTTCAGATATATTCCTTATGATCTGGTTCTGGCCAATAGAATGATAGCTTCGGCCTTTAAGCCTGTTATATATGCCACTGCCCTCGAAGAGGGTTTTGAACCTTGTGATTATTTCGAGAACGAGGTAAAGACATATGAAAAATATGAAAATTGGACCCCAAATAATTATGATGGAACAAGCGGAGATGAAGTGGCCATGTGGTATGCATTGTCTCAATCCCTTAACCTGCCCACCGTCGATCTTTTCTTTAAGATCGGTTTTAACCGTGTGGAGGAAATGAGCTATCGATTGGGCATTGAAAGTATTCCTGATAAATCACCATCCATCGCACTCGGGACAATCGATCTTTCCCTTTGGAAAATGGTTCCCATCTATGCAACCTTTGCCAATGCCGGATTACGGGTGGAACCAGTAACGATTGAAAGAATTTTTGATGCGAATGGAATTAAAATTTATGAAAACAATACAACAGAAAAAAAGGAAGTGGTGGACAGAGATATCATGTACACACTGACAAGTATGTTACAAAAAGCCGTAAATGAAGGCACCGGATCACGATTAAGAAGTCAATTTAATATCAGATCAGATATTGCCGGTAAAACAGGCACATCTCAAAATTATAGTGATGCCTGGTTTTTTAATTATAATCCGGGACTGGCATGTGGTGTTTGGGTAGGTGCTCGTGATCCACAGATACATTTTTCTTCAGGTAACTATGGCAGCGGATCCGCACTGGCACTTCCTATTGCAGGTCAATTTTTAAAGGAAATTGAAAAAGAATCATCAATTAAAAAGATATATATGCAGTCGTTTCGAATACCTTCCGAATACCAGAATATTTTTAAATGTGAAGCTGTTCGGACAAAAGGCGCGTTGAACAGATTTTTTGAAAACATGTTCGGTAAAAAAGAAGATAAGGAGAAAGACACAATCCTGCAGGAGGAATCAAAAGTGAAAAAATTTTTTAAACGAATATTTAAGAAGAAGCAGTAAAAACCTTTTTATTATTTTTATGATAATTATATATTCAAAATCTTTACTGGCTATAACAATATAATTCTGAAAACGAACATGTTTGTATCATCTCTGGCTTCCCCAGCCATTGCGTCAACCAGGAATATTTTGCTTAATATCTTCACTTATTTATATGTGGAGTCCCTTATTAAGAAAATTTTTAGATAAAAATAAATATTTATATATGGGAAACTCATACGACAACAATATGCAGAGGAATCCAATTCAAAAACCATCCACTGAACAAAAACCGGAACGAATACTCTCACTTGATGTATTGAGAGGATTCGATATGTTCTGGATCACAGGAGGGGAAGGATTGTTTCATGCCCTGGCTGCGGCAACGGGATGGGGCATATTCACAACCATCAGTAATCAACTCCACCATGTGAAATGGGAAGGATTTGCTGCTTACGACCTCATATTCCCTCTTTTTATGTTTATTGTTGGAGTGGCCATCCCCTATTCTCTGATATCTAAAATTCAGAAAGGTATGCCCAGTCAGCTGATTTATAGGCGAATTATCAGTCGTTTGATCATTTTATTTGTATTTGGTATCCTGTATAATCAATTCTGGTGGACCGACTGGGCAAATCCCCGAATAGCGAGTGTGCTCGGTCAGATTGCTTTTGCTTACTTTCTCGCATCTATTATTTTCATGCAAACACAGAAAATGCAATTTATTATACTTTGGATAATAGGGCTTTTAATTGGTTATGGCATCCTCCAGCTTTATGTTCAGGTTCCGGGCTACGGTGCTGGACAGTTAACACCTGAAGGATCTTTCAACGCCTGGATCGATCAACTTTTTTTACCAGGGTTATTGCTCGATGGCACCTTCGATCCGGAAGGTATTCTCAATATTTTCTCTGCAACTTCAATCACTATGATGGGAATTGTAGCCGGGTTGATTTTAAGGAAAGCAAGCCTTACCCAATATAGAAAATTTTATATTTTATTTACTATTGGTATAGGATTGTATATTATATCATATTTCCTGAAAGACTATTACCCAATCATTAAAAAAGCCTGGACAAGTACCTACAATATTCATGCAGGAGGACTCAGTTTCATGCTGCTTGCTGTTTTTTACCTGATTATCGATATCTGGAAATTCCAGAGATGGTCAATTTATTTTAAGGTAATTGGTGTGAATGCCATAACCGTTTATATGGGTTCCCATTTTATTGATTTTGAATTTACTTCCACTGGAATATTGGGAGGTTTTGCCAAATATATAGGGGATTGGGGGCCAGTGCTTATCAACCTGGGTTATCTCGCACTCGTCTGGATTTGTCTCTATGCTTTATACAGGAATAAAATATTTTTGAGAGTGTGATTTGACCAAAATGTATTTGACAAAAAAGAATATATAAGAAGAAACACTTTCTCAAATGAAAAATCAACCCCGATTATTCATAAATTTTAAAAGTATTCAAAAGAAAGGAAAAATATAGACTACTTTTTTTATAAATTCTATGCTTATTTTGATTAAATTCAACGATTTGCAAAAATCAATAAAAATTTAATTTTGGAATTATTGAAAAAATAAAAATATTTTACTTACCTTATTTTTTTTACAAAATAATCTAATCATGGAAGATTTTAGTAAAAAACTTTTTAAGGCTGGTATAACCTTATTTGTGATCAGCATTACTTTCCTAATGCTGATATTGATGTTTGTTCATTAAAGTATCACCTGGATCACGTTTTATAACATCAAATACAGTTAAATTATACTCTCCCCGGTTAAATAAAGCCTGGAATTCGTGTATATTATGTTCAATTCCCAAGGCTTTTATTTCGCCTTGAATTACATGCCTAAAAGCTTGTGCTTGTTTGTTATATGGAGAGTGATTTAATCCGAAAATTCTCAAATTATCAGGACTATATTTCTTATTTTTTCCCAGACTGCTAAAATTGATTGATCATATAGTTATCTATGATCAATAGGTTCCGTATGTTTCAGCATAGTTGACGAGTTTTTTTAGCCTGCCGGGTTTAACGGCTGGAGCTACTGAACATGCAGTTGATAAAATATATCCGCTTCCTTTCATTCCTGTCCGGATCCTCTTTATTACTGCTTTCTCAAAATGTTCATCACTAGCAAATAAAATATCATTTACGCTATCCAGGTTTCCTTTAAAAAAAAATCTTTTCCCATATTTTTCTTTTGCCCTATCTAATTCAACTGTACCAAGAGGAGGAGGATCAAGAGTATCAATCCCGTTTACTTCAGTCTGAGCCATAAGATCAAGCCGGTCACCAATTGCACCACATGTATGAACATATGATTTTAATTCGAAACTGCTTATTTTCAAGAAGACTTCATTTTCATATGGTTGTACGAAATTTTTGTACATATCCCTGTCGATGAATCCGGCACCCGCAAATGCTGAACTCACTAAGATGGCATCCGGCCCAGTCTTCGCGAACACTTCTGTTTGGGCGCCTACAAATTTAGTTAACATAGCTAATATTTTCTGGCATTTTACCGGATCAACAACAAGAGAAATTAAAGCCTGTTCATACCCAAATAATTCCATAAAATGTGTAAAAGGTGAATATACCTCAACATGAATCGATAAATCCTCGGTCATGGATTTTACAATTTCGAAAGTCCTGTTTATGCATGCAGGATAATGTACCGGTTTTCGTAAATCAGGTTTATCCATGAATCCCCATAAATACGGCATATGCCAGACACCCCAGATATATCCAGGTACCAGGTACGAATTAATATCTTCAGGATCAAACATCGAAAAATCAGGTCTTGGGACTTTGGTGTTATCAATACACCGGATCACCGGATTGTCATCAGGAGGAAATTCCGTAATTAAATCGCCCTTCCAATATAACAATTCCCTGTTCCCGATAAATTCTTCTTTTATGATGTTTTGTTGCCAGTCTGCCGGCCGGCCGGGAATGTTAACAAGTATCCCATCGAATCCATATTCCTGTTGGCGCTCCACCAGATTCCTGGCGAATATTTCTGAATCAAACCAGATACGTGATGGTTGGATCTCACTATTCAGAAAATAATGTCCAAGGGATAACTGGCACATGACTGGTACACGGTCAGGAATTTCATGGTTCATGGATGCCAGCATGCGTTCTTTAGAGTTCATTGCAAGCGTATTGGATGTTGAAGAATGTTACATTGAGTTTGAATAATCATTCAAAAACAGTCTAACTCGAACTAGGTAATCATTTATATTTTTCGTATAACACTTTATAACTAACATGTGGGCAAACCACATATGTTTATAAAATTTATAAGAAGGATCAGGTTCAGGATGGCAGTAAACAATTATTCACTCTTTCCATCAGGATTCCAATCTTAAGAGCCGTGGTATACCGGTCAGCATATTGTTGATCCTTCAAAATAAAGAGTAGTCATAATATTACACTTTTTATGACTTGTAAATTTTCTTGACGATGATGTATTAACTTGCTTTAGTAATTTATTACACTCCAATAGTAAGAAATTATCCAAATGGCTTCACACTTCCTCAATCTAAAATGAAATTTTTATTTTCTTGAGGCTGATAAAAAATTGATAAGAATGCAGGTGTTGTAATGGAATTACTTTTTATTTTTTAAAAACCACCCGATACCAGCTACCACGACTCCTACTACAACACCTATGATCTGTTTATATCCAAATCCAGGATCTACGCCAATACCTATTACATCAACTAAAACGAAAAAAATCAAAATAATTATTCCGATTACAAGCAGAATATTTCCCAATGTTTTATTATTCATATTCAAAAATTTATTTCAATTCAATTTATAATATATGAAATTAATATCAAATTAATTTAGGAGTAAATGAACCATTGGTTCAATAGTTCACTCGTCTACTTTTCTCCCAGTCTTTATTTTACTTTCAGGGTTACCTGTATGGATTCCATTCATTAATATTAATAATAAGGATTATTAACTAGCAATATGGATAAATTCACTGGCGGATCATGATCCAGTAAAACAGCAGATCTGTAGATACGAATATTTAATTCTTAAAGGGGGTCTTAATGCTCCTTATGTCTAACTTTAATTTAACCTATTATGAAACCTTTAATGATCAATTCGCATCAGGATTATCGCTGTGGTATCATTCTATGATATCAATGTTCTTCAAGCTAGCTCATCCGATATCCTGACTTAAGAACTGTGATTTGAATCAAGTCCCTTTGCCATGGGGCAAAGAATGACTATGTCTAACGCAAAGTAACCTGTTATGACCAAAAGGTCAGCTGTGTTACCCTGATTGTCTAACTAAAATTAACCTGTCATGATTAACCATTTTTTTGCAATGGTTACCCTATCGGTATTCTCATTAAACGATTTGAGCCCGGAAGTAACTGTCAGTTCTTTTCATAAAAATCCAGCAGTCGAGGAGCTTGTATTAACACTGTGTGATGAATTTGATATAGCAATGGTAACTATCAAAATTGGATACCTTCCATACGGATCCGAATTAATGGGTAAAGCATTGAAAATATCGGATTCTCATTATGTGATAAAATTAAATCCCAAGCTAAAAGGAACTCTCCTCGGCGAATACGTTATTCACGAAATGATTCATGTTGAACAGTACTATTCCGGAAGATTGAAAGTTGAAAAAAATTACTATAATTTTATAAGTAGAGAAGGGAAGGAGTATAGATATAAGAAAGATACACATTATTGGCAATTGAATCACGAAGATGAGGCTCATAGATGCTGGAAGTTTTACAGAAGCTATATCCGTGATATCATCTTATAAAAACTAAAGCCACTCCTGTCGTAAATGTCTAACTTTAAAAATTTAACCTTTAGTGAGAAAGGTTGGTTAGATAAATCCGGAACCCTAGAAATAGGATTAATGCCAAGTAATGACTTTACTTTTTTGGTCATTATGTTTAAATATAATAGGGAAATTTATTCGAGAGATCAGTTGGGCTTTTTTTGTTGATACGGTGTTGTATTATTCAGAGATTTTTCCGACCTTTATATTAGGTTAATTTAAAGTTAGACATACGTAAGTATGTATACTTAAAAAGGTCAGCCCGTACATGCTGACCTTTTTTTTGTATTCTGATTTCTGATACATTACTTCTCCTCTGCTAGTGTCACCCGGATGGAGACTTTGATAATTACATTAAGCGAATTAGCTGTGTTGATCCGAAAAAAGTGGACCATCAAACTTGTCAGAGACCTGCTGTCAGCAGTTTTTATTTTGCCTATAGTCTTGAAAAATATATTAAGGACGGATTAGCTTCGCTGATCCGGATAGGGGAGTCATCAAAATCCAAAATGCCCAGCCTTTCAGGTATAAGGTTTATTTTTTTTCAACCAATCACAAGCAAGCTTGACTTGGTTTACGGATTAGCTTCGCTGATCCGGATGGGGGAATCACCAAAATCCAAAAAAGCCTCTGCCTACGGCAATTTTTTAATTTTTGTCAAAAAATTGAAACACACTTTCCCTTTTTATGCAAAAATTAAAAAAACCCCAATGATTACCGGGGATCTTTTTTGTATTTTGAGGTCGGGAGCGGATTCGAACCGCTGTAGAAGGTTTTGCAGACCTTTGCCTAGCCTCTCGGCCACCCGACCATATACCGTTTCCTCTCTAACATATCGTGGATTATATAAAAATTATCAATAAATCCATCCTCAATATTTTAACAGGTGTTTCCTGAAATAAAATACCTGAATTTAAAAGAAACGATCAGATATTTATTCGTGTAGAATCAGTATGCAAAATTGCTATAATTAGCTAAAATTTCAAAACAAACTTTTTCGTTTTTACGACTTACCCTTAACGAATAACTATAAATATCTGGTGCGCCAAATGTAAAATAATAATTTAATAATTCCAATATATAATTATATTTTTTTTATATTCTTTAATTCGTGTTTCTCAGAGATATTCATAATAATTGGCTTTTCATCTCTGAAAGGCCTTTAGCATATTATAATCAAAAACGGGATAAGTTAGCCCGGTTATTCATGAATTATTTAAAAACTGGAAACCTTGCAGAATATAACTCATTTATATTCAATTAGATATATAAATCCCGATGCATCTGGATCGATAAGCACAATTTCAATAGTCCATTTTTGGGCTATCGAGGTAATTCTTAAATTTTTAAGTTAATTTTTATCTTACTGATTATCAGAAAATTGTGCTTCATCGGCCCTTAAGGGCGAAAAATTTATGAATTTTTCGGGTTATATCTCATCCCGTATTGATTCGATTTTTTTCTAAATCACAATTATTTCTTTTCAGCTTTTTCCTCTGCTTTTACTTCTTCTTCCTTTTTATCTTTTTTTGCTGAAATTTTAGTTTTCTTAACAGGTTTTGCCTTTGGCTCTTTTTCCTTCTCCTCAACAGATGCTTCAGGTTTCTTCTTTTCTTCCTTTTTTGCGGACTTTTTACTGGCAACAGCTTTTTTCTTTTCTTTCTTCTCTTCCTTTACTTCAATCTCTGTGTCTGTTATATTTTTTACCTTCTCCTCTATTTCGGCAACCTTTTCTTCTTCTGTTTTTATCTCTTTTTGGGGTACATCTGCAACCTCATCTTTTTTATCCTCAGATTTCGGTTCTTCTACCTCGGATTTTTGCAGCTTTTCCTCCTTCACCTCAGGTACTACTACCTTCTCTTCTTCTTTATGATCCTCATCAGGCTTTGGAGCCTCTTTTTTCGCTTTTGCTTTCCCAGGCGCTCTCGTATCTTTCTTATTCTCTTCTTCCATCTTCTCTTTCAATTCAGATAAAGCTTCGAGATCTCCAAGTGTATCTTTTTCGCCACCAGCATTAATTCTGCTCATGGTTGATTTTTTACCTTTTTTCTTCCTGGCAGGTCTGTCTTCTTTCTCGGTGAAGGTTGCAGTGTGGGAAAGTACGATTCGTTTATCGTCTTTCGAAAATTCCAGAACTTTAAAATCAAGCGTTTCTCCTACTTCGGCTACCGAACTATCTTCCTTCACAAGATTTTTAGCTGTGGCAAATCCTTCAATACCATAAGGTAGTTCAAGTACAGCACCCTTATCATTTTTGCTGATGACAGTACATTTATGAGATGATCCCCTTGTGAAAACCGACTCAAATGTATCCCAGGGATTTTCTTCCAGTTGTTTGTGGCCCAGCGCAAGTCTACGATTTTCAACGTCCAATTCAAGTACCTGCACTTCCAATTCATCACCTACTTTTACAAATTCGGAAGGATGTTTGATTTTTTTAGTCCAGGATAAATCTGATACGTGAACTAAACCATCGATCCCTTCCTCAAGTTCGATAAACAGACCAAAATTTGTCAGATTTCTAACAATTCCCTTATGTTTGGTCCCAACAGCATATTTAGTCAATACATCCTGTTTTGTCCACGGATCTTCAGTAAGCTGCTTGATACCTAACGACATCTTTCTCTCTTCCCTGTCCAGTGTTAATACCACTGCTTCTAACTCATCTCCTATTTCTATAAAATCCTGTGGGTTTCTAAGGTGTTGTGACCAGGACATCTCTGATACATGGATCAATCCTTCTACACCTGGCATAATCTCAAGGAATGCGCCATAATCAGCTACATTAACAATCTTTCCTTTAATCTTGGAACCTACTTCAATATCTTCCTTTAGGGAATCCCAGGGATGCGGGGTAAGTTGTTTCATGCCCAGTGAAATGCGTTTTTTCTCATCGTCAAAATCCAGGACAACCACGTTCACTTTTTCATCCAGATTGAGTACTTCCTCGGGATGATTGATTCTACCCCATGAAATATCAGTTATATGCAATAATCCATCTACACCACCTAAATCTATAAATACGCCAAAATTGGTCATATTTTTAATTACACCCTCAAGCACCTGGCCTTTTTCAAGATTTTCCAGAATTTCTGCTTTTTGTTTCTCTAAATCTTTTTCAATAAGTACTTTATGAGAAACTACCACATTATCGTTGGTGTAGTTGATTTTTACCACTTTCACCTCCATCTTTTTCCCGACAAATATGTCAAAATCCCTAATAGGTTTTACATCTATTTGCGAACCGGGAAGAAATGCTTCTATTCCATATATATCGACGATAAGGCCACCTTTTGTTCTTCTTTTAACAAATCCCTCAATGATTTCATCCTTATCCTCTGCTGTCTGGATCTGTTCCCAGGCCTTGACGATTTTTGCTTTTCTTCTCGAAAGTATAAGTTGTCCGTTTGTATCTTCCTGCTTTTCGATAAAAACTTCTACTTCATCACCCACCTTTAAATCAGGCATGTCACGAAATTCTGTGGCAGAAATTAATCCATCAGACTTAAATCCAATATTGAGGATAACATCACGGTTACTGATGCTTACCACAATTCCCTTGACAACTTCCTTTTCTGTAATTTGTGTCAGGGTGTCTTCGTACAGTTGCTCGAGCTTTTCCCGCTCAGTGTTTGAGTAATCTTCTCCGAATCCCTTTGATTCGTCTTCCCAGATAAACTCCTGTGTCTGGTTTTTATCTTCCATATTAATAATTTGACGCTCAGTAGTTTACATATCAGTCATTGAGCTACTGACTGTTTTAATATTAATAAAATCCTGATAAAATCGGGACCATCCGCTTTGAATGGACTGCAAAGGTAGTAAAAAAATGTATTTAACCCGAATAATTAATATTCAATTAAATATGTTATCGGGTTAACCCTCGTCCCGGTAAAAGTTGTCAGGTTCTCAAAATCTGAATACTTTTTTATCGGGATGGCCCCTCCTTGCTTCGCCGTCCACGTGTCGCCATAGCTTCAGCGGAGGCACAAACGGCTACGCGAAGGCACAATGGGGCGCCTGCCTGCCCGGTGAAGTCCAGTGCGTGGCAGGCAGGAAAAATTTGTGAATTTTTCGGGTTAAACCATACCAGCTTTTTCTTTACTAAATGCCAGGTTCCTAAATGATGAGAATAAAGAAAATCCGGTAAGTTGAATTTTAACAAATACTTACCGGATCAGTATTATGTTGTGGATCTGATTTGATTCGTATTATATATCTTCTTTGGTTAAGATACCGGTAAAATAGTCCAGTATTACCTTTTGAAATAATAATGTATACTGTGCCTGTGCCCTGCTACCGGCAGCATTTACAAATGTACCGGTTGACCTTGAAAGTTCTACCAGATTACCTACCCCTACTTCATATCTTTCTTTTTGAATGTTATAGGCTGCCTCGGCGGCTTCAAATTGTTTCATTGCAGCAAAATATTCATCTTTTGAGGCAATGAAATTGAGATAGGCATTTTGAACTTCATTGAATATCAATAATCTGAGATCCTCTTCAACCAACTGTGCGTTTTCATAAGCCATTTTTGCCCTGGTTTTCCGGGCAATAACCGTATGCTTTGAATAGATTGGAATATTTAATTCCAGTCCATAACTGAAAACACTATTATCTTCGAACTGATCAGAGAAAGGTTTACTTTTATCAGGATTATCCGCCATTTTTAACTGAGATGAATAGCGTGTACCAGCGCCACCAAATAAGGATAATTCCGGATAATATCCTGATCTGGCCATATTGATGTAAGCATCGGCAGCTTCCTGATCAGACAGGGCTTTTTTATAATCAGGTCTGTTATTCATCGCTTTCTGATATAGATCATCTAACTCATAATCCATGACTAAAATAGTTTCAAAACCCCAGTCAGGATCAACCGGTAGTATATGAACAGTTGGATCTAACAATAAAATTTGTTTTAATTTTGCTTTATCCAGGCGCAAATTATTTTGTGCACGTATTACATCTACTTCTATCTGACTGACAGTGGCCTCCTGGTCTAACTGGTCACTTAAAGGCCTGGTTCCGGCTTCGACAAATCCTCTGATTTGCCTCAAAGTCGTATCCTGGACTTCCAGGTTTTTTTCAGAAATTCTTAATAATTCCTGGTCCAACAAAACCTGAAGATACTGTTGTGCCACATTATATATTATTTCCTGCTCTGTACGAGCTACATGATATTGTTGTGATTCCAGTAAAGCCTGGGTTCTTTTATTTGTGTTTCTTCGGTTAAATCCATCGAATACGATGTATTCTGCTCCAATATTCAAGTATCCATTTTCAGTATTATCACGAAAAACTGTACCGGTTACCTGATCGAATTGCTGACCATTCAGCCGCTGTAATGTCGTTGAAGCTCCGATTCCGGGTGCATATAATGCCCTGCTTTCTTTTCGATTAGCGAAACTGGATTCAAGGTTGTTCTTTTCCTGCCGGAGGATTACGTTGTTTTTCATTGCCATATCTACAGCATTTTGAAAACTGAGATTGAGCGTATCTTGTGAATAAACAGATTGAATGAAAGAGAATATGAATATTAATATAATCCTGAAACGTCCCATACCATAGAGATTATTGCTTATGATGCTAATGCATCTGCAGTTTTCGAATCACTAATCAAAGCGCCATCTACCAGTCGAATAACACGATCACTATACTGGGCATTTCTTTCGGAATGAGTCACCTGGATAATAGTCATTCCTTCTTTATTGAGTTTTTTGAAGATATCCATGATCTCATTACCCTGCTCTGAATGTAAGTTCCCTGTAGGCTCATCAGCTAATAATAATTTGGGTTTTCCGATAATTGCCCTGGCAACACCAACAAGTTGTTGCTGACCACCAGATAATTGTTCCGGGAAAAGATCTTTTTTTGCAACGATCTGGAAGCGATCAAGCATCTCTGCTACCATCGCTTTTCTTTCGGATGACTTAATACCCCTGTACAACAATGGTGTTTCGATGTTCTCATACACGGTCAATTCATCGATTAAATGATATGCCTGAAATACAAAGCCAATATGATGCTTGTGTAATTCAGATCGCTTACGTTCTTTAAGCGTGTTGACCGGTTGATCCATGAATAAATATTCTCCGGCAGAAGGTTCATCCAACATGCCGATAATATTCAATATGGTAGATTTACCAGCGCCACTCGGTCCCATGATGGTAACGAATTCTCCTTCCCTGATTTCCAGGTCTATCCCTTTTAGAATAAAAATACGCTGGTATTTGTTGTCAACATACTTGTCTAAATCAATCAATCTGATCATTTCTGTAATATTTTTTCAATTTCTATATTGTGTAGCCAATAAATATGCCAAACAGAAAATGCAGGAAATTTAAGCGTCAAATCCTTTTTTTAATTATATGTCAAAAATCAAATCGTCCGTTTTTGGGAAGTGGGCGTCCGATAGTGGACAAAAATAAGGGCCGATATTTACCGGCCCTCATGCAAACAGAAAGGTTTAAGTTTTACATTTAATACTCAGGGTGAATTTAGCTCCTTTTATTTAAAAATCACTTAAAAACTGGAAGAATTAAAGATTATCACTCGTCTATATTCAACTTGATATATAGAGGGGTAAACAAATTACCTGTAAAATAAAAATCATTAAATTCTTGAAATATTATTTCCCGGGTAATTCAGAAAAAAGCACCTTTTATTATTAAGGTTAATTGATTTTTAAATCGTATGTGATTTCCGCAGCCTGTTTTAGCATATGACTTACTCCACAATATTTATCCTGCGAGAGATTGATTGCTTTTTCAACTTTACTCCGATCAATATTTTCACCCGTGAATTCATACATCAAATGTATCTTATGATAATATTTTGGATGTTCTTCTGTTAATTCTGCGGAGACCCTGATATTAAAATCAACATAATCCACCCGCATTTTTCTTAAGAGAGAGACTACATCCATACCAGTACAACCGGCAAGTGAAAAAAGTAATAAAGGTTTTGGGCGGGGCCCTTTGTCTTCACCACCAAATTTTGGATGTGAATCTACAGTAACTTCATGCTTATTAATCAATGATTTAAATGACATTCCATTTGCCCATGAGGCTATGATTTCTTCTTTCATAACAGGATAAAAGTTATTCTAATTTAAAATGGTTAAGAAAAATGTTTAATAGACTAACGGCTCGCTATAAAAATCCAATGTTATGCAAATTTACTGAAAATCTTCAAATATACTTTTCAATCTTTTCATCCATTGTTACATCGGAATCTTTTTTTACCTGGATCTTAATGTAAACAAGCAATTCATACGCTCCGTTAGAAAAACAAGCTTCCTGGGCTTGCTTTACCACCTTCATCACTGAATCATAATCACCTTCAATGACTGTTTCAAATGGGCAAACTAAATATTTTAGTCCGGAATTCTGAATGATTTTAATGGCTTCATCTACCAGGGTGTAAGTGTCTTTGCTCTCCGATTTTGGGATTACCTGTAAAGCCAGATTAATTAAATGTTCCATGTTAAAATGCCTCTGTAATATTGATATATATGCCATTTGTATCTTTTCCAAAACCAAAGTCAAGGCGAATATTTACCTTTCTTTTGGGTAGGATCATATATCTTAATCCAAATCCATAAGAAGGTTTTATTTCAGAAAAATCGAAGCTATGGAATTCAGGACTGACATCACCCAGTCCACCGAAAACCACAAGGCCAAAACGTTTGTAAAACTGCCAGCGGTATTCAGCCTGGGCAGCATAAAGAACTTTATCCCGGTACCTGCCACGGTAATAACCACGCATAAGCTTATCTCCACCCATAAGACTTAATTGATGAAATGGAACATCTCTGTTTGAAAATCTTCCTTTAAAATGCAAACCCAATACCTGTCTGGGAAACAGGGTAAAAAACTTCATAGCTTCCAATTCAACAATATTATAGGTGAAATCTGATCCAAAAAAGTCGCGAAAGTGTCGGGTGGAGAATTCAAGAAAATGTCCCCTAGTACAATTTAAATTAAAATCGCGTGTATCCCATTGAAGAATCAGCCCTAAACCCGAACTTTTACCTCCATCATTCCCAATAATGTCATCTGAATCGAGAATACCTCCCTCCACCTTTTCCAGATTGCCCAGATAATTAAACTGATACAGCAAGCCAACATAAAAATTTTCAAATATTTGACGCATCACCTGGCTTTTGAGATTGAAATTATTTGCGGTATAAAGTTCTTCATGCTCCTGCTGAGTTTGATTTCCAATACCATAAAAGAAGTCCGGGAACTTTGCAAAGAGAAATTTACCAGTGATCCTGTACTTTTCATTCCTGGTAAAGATGTCATGGTCAATATCGATCAGTAATTGTGATCGGAGTGTAAAAATAATAGCAGTTCTCACGTTTGAAAATTTAGAAAGGGTATCCTCCGGAATAGTCCTGAACAAATTGAATAAAACCCCACCAAATGCCAGACTGGTTTCCGGTGAATAAAATACAACAGGTAAGGGAACCAAACTACCCTTCTTAATCAATCCAATCTTCTTTTCATAGTGAATTGTATCCTGTAATGGTTCACCATCTGTAAATGTCTTAGCCATTGACGGCCACACCAATGCCACCAGGATAAGACAAGTTATTAGGGCATATCTTTGTAGGGTACGTATCAAACTTGGCTTTAATTTAACAATAAAATGAATATTATTTAAATTTGGAAAGATCTTATGTTTTTTATTTGTGGGAGATTATTTTTAATTGATCATTGAAAACAAATCTTAAACCCTATACAATGAAACGTTTTTTCATATTGATAATTATATCTATCCTTTTATTTAATTACGGCTGTCAAACCAATCAAAAATTTTATTTTTTACGAAATCTTTCCCCGGAAATACAAAGAACTTATCTGGGTGAAATGTTTTGGGGTAACAGACTTCAGGATTGGCAGATCAATAACGAACGCTTGGAATGTATTAGTGGAACCGAAGCTTTACGAACCGTACATATTTTAACACATCAACTGAATGAAAAGAAAGAATCTTTTAGAATTACAGTACAAATAGGAACCATACATGAAAATCCTGTTTCTGAGGATGCTTTTGCCGGATTATTAATCGGGGCCGGATCTCTTGATCTTGATTACAGAGGCCGTAGTCTGGTTTTCGGTATCCCGGGGCTAAATGGAGGTATAATTGCAGGTGTCAATGGGAAAGGAGAACCTGTTCTGCTTGATATGGAAAATAATCTCAGGTCCGTGTCAACTGCTGTTGTAGAAAATGAAAATTTTGTGGATCTTAATGTGGGTGTGATACTGGAAGTTAAAGGAGAGCCAACAGGTCAGGGTTATCATCTTCAGATAAAAATTAAATCCGGAAAGTTAACAGCCACCACAGAGGTTCCGGCAGAAAGAATTGAAGGAAATATTGCTTTGATTGCACACAAAGGCACTGACAATTCAGGTAATTCATTCTGGTTCAAAGATCTGGAAATCAGCGGTGAAAAGATATCCTATAATTCAAATAGAACGCTGGGGCCAATTGTATCGACACAGCATACACTTAACAGAAAGGTGCTGAAATTAACGACCCAAATGATGCCTGTGGGAAAGAACGATCCTTTAGATATTTTATTTCACTATAAACCAAAAGATCAAAATGACTGGAAAAATGAGGTTTCCGCAAAAATCAATCCGGCAGGGTATGTGGCCACCTTTAAAGTAGACCAATGGAATGATTTAAAAGATTATGATTATCGTGTAATCTATCATTTCAAAGATAATGAAGGCATTGATCAGGAATATGTGTACGGAGGCACCATACGAAAAAATCCAAAAGATAAAGATGAAATAGTAGTCGCAGCGTTCACCGGTAATAATAATACCAGTTGGCAAAGTAATGCCTATGACAAAACCAGTTTGTTTTTTCCGCATGAAGATCTTACAGCACAAGTTGCTAAACATCAGCCTGATTTTCTGTTTTATTCAGGCGATCAATTATATGAAGGGAGTCCATCACCTCCTGATCGTTCAGGTGGTGAATCATCCATGCTGGATTACCTTTACAAATGGTATCTCTGGTGCTGGGCTCATCGCGATCTTACGAGGAATACGCCTTCCGTTTCAATACCTGATGATCACGATGTATTTCATGGTAATCTTTGGGGAGATGGCGGATCCATACCACCAGAGGAACCTGAAGGAGGTATTTATCCATCACACTATCGCGGAGGATTTGAAAGCCATTGGATTCAGGATCAGGGAGGTTACCGTATGGGTACGGAATTTGTCAACATGGTAGAACGCACACAAACCAGCCATTTACCCGATCCGTATGACCCGACACCCATTAAAAATGATATCGGCGTGTATTATACTTCAATCAATTATGGAGGAATCAGTTTTGCCGTTCTTGAAGATCGAAAGTTTAAATCTCCACCAGCTAAAATATTATACAGAGATAAGATAATCAATGGTTTCTCACAAATTGAGAATTATGATGCCACCAAAGCAGACAGGCCGGATGCCATTTTGCTAGGCGAGAGACAACTGCAGTTTATAAAAGATTGGGCTGCCGATTGGGAAGATACGTATATGAAAGTTTCCCTCACACAAACCATCTTCGCCAATGTTTCGAGCTATCCTGATTCATTTAAGACAGATGCAGGGACACCAAGATTACCTCCATTACCCCAGGGTGTGATTCCAAAAGATTATTCAATTGCAAAAGATATGGATTCCAATGGATGGCCCCAATCGGGTCGTAACAGAGCACTAAGGGAATTTCGAAAAGGATTTACGTTTATGATTGGAGGAGATCAACATCTGGGTAGCGTTGTACATCATGGTATAGATAACTGGGAGGATGCCGGAATATCTTTCTGTGTTCCTTCGGTAGCTAATGTCTGGCCCCGACGGTGGTTTCCACCATCACCAGGATTGAATCATGAACCAGGCAAACCTGAATATACTGGAAGATATTTTGATGGTTTTGGTAACCGGATTACCGTTTATGCAGTTTCAAATCCATATAAATCAGGAATTTATCCGGAAGAATTACATGACAGGGCTCCAGGCTACGGTATTGTAAAGTTTAATAAAAAGAATCGGACAATTACAATTGAGTGTTGGCCCAGACACGTAGATCCTTCTCATCCGGATGCAGTTCAATATCCGGGCTGGCCGTTAACATTTGATATTTCAGATTTTTATAATCAATCGGTATTAACCTGGTTGCCTACCATACGAGTCAATAACCTTGAAGAACCTCCGGTAATACAGATCATTGATGAACAATCCAATGAAATCGTATATACTGTTAGAGCAAAAGATCTTATTTTCACTCCCAAAGTATATAAATATGGTCTCTATACACTCAAAATCGGAGAACCTGGCACGCTTAAAATCCAGAAATTAACAGGTGTAAAATCCTTGTCGAACCCTCAAACAGATACCCTTGAAATAAACTTTTAAAACTTCGTTATCATTTTTCTTTGATCCTTCATAATAATATATTTACTTTTTTTGAAGTCCGGGTTATCTTTTATTTTTGTGACTGAATAATCCGGGTACAATGACAATTGTGGAAAAATTAAGTGTTGAAACATGTTTCTCTCCACGTTTATATGAATATAAACTTACAAAAAACAACTTTGTCACTGTTATCGTGGATATTTTAAGGGCATCCACTTCCATTTGTGCAGCAATTGAACATGGGGTGAAAGAAATTATTCCAGTTGCTGGAATAGAAAAGGCCAGAGAATATAAAAAGAGGGGTTTTATTGTAGCATGCGAACGCGAGGGAGAGGTATTAAATTTTGCGGACGTAGGGAATTCACCCTCTGACTTTTTAGACGATTCTTTCAGGAATACCACTATTGCTTATTCAACAACCAATGGAACAAAAGCCATAGAACTTGCCGCAGATGCTGAAATAATTGTCGTCGGATCTTTCTCGAACCTGTCGGCTCTTGCAACATGGCTTATATCTCAAAATAAAAATGTTGTAATTCTTTGCGCCGCATGGAAAAATCTTTTTAATCTGGAGGATAGTGTTTTTTCAGGTGCATTATCAGAAAAATTATTAAATCACGAAAAATTCTATACGGTTTGTGATTCAGTGAAAGCTTCTCTTGACCTGTGGTTTTCAGCTAAAAAAGACCTGGCTGAATATCTCAATAATTCTTCCCATCGAAATCGATTAAGACATCTTGTCACGGATGAGGACTACCTCTATACCGTCACCCCTGATTCTACAAATGTTATTCCCGTTTTTAAAAATGGATCCCTCGTAAATGTGTATCAATAAGAAAATATAAATAGAGCATAGACATAATTTTGCTCATACCTTATAGTGTCTAATATTTACTATTTTTATAATACAAAATACCATATCCATCTTAATAACCGTCCGTATAATAACATAGGTGACAAGAAATAAGGAATAAACAAAAAATTATGAAGAATACCTGACTGATTATTCAAAACATATTCAGGTAAAACAAATAAAAGAATAAGGCATAAAAAATAGGGATAAGGGAAAAGAAATGTGGGTAGTGGGGTTGGAGTGAAGCAGATAAGTAAACTGATGTAGTTTCATTGTGTATAATTGGTTTGCTTTTAAATGTGAGGTTGGAATGTGAAGGGTAGTGAAGGGTAGTGCAGTTGGTGTAAGGCTGGCAATTTTGCCAGCCTTTTTTTATATTTAAAAAGTTCGATCAAATACGTTACATTGTTTATTTCACTAAATCGATAATTTATGGCCAAGTCAAATGCCCACCAGGAAATCGCAACTTACAGTTTCTGGGATTTTGAGAAGGGAAAAAACATAAATGTTGAAAAAGTGATTTTTGATCCGGAGCAGGAACAGGTTTTTATGGATCCACACCGTATCGATTATTATGCAATAAGATGGATCATTAAAGGTAATGGTAAAGCCTATATCGATAATATACCTTTTGACATCAAGCCAAACTTACTTTTTCTTGGAACCCCGAGCCAGATCAGTTGGTATAGTTTCCCCAAAAAAGAACATCTGGAATTATACATTCTCGCATTCAACCAAAATTTAATCACATTAATGAATCTGGAAAAGGATGCTTTTTCCTTTTTAGATAGTCTTGTTACCCCTTTAATGATATATCCTGATCTGAATGAAAAACAGTTTATAAAGGGATTATTTGATATGATGATTAAAGAATTTTCTACAGAATATGACATTTATAAGGAAAGAATACTTGCTAGTTTAACAAAATCCCTTTTGTTTTATTTATTGAGAATTAAAAATCGAATGGAATCAATTTCCTGGACCAATCAGGGTTATGTGAATTTGTACCGCCAGTTTATTTATAATCTTGAAAATCATTACAAAACCGATCATTATGTGGCAGATTACACGGATCGCCTTGTCGTTACTGAAAAAAGGTTAAACCGGGCCTGTAAAGCCATCGCCAAGGAAACAGCCGGAACCATCATACAAAAAAGGATCGATTTTGAAGCCAAACGACTCTTGTTTTACAGCTCAAAATCAGTAAAAGAGATCGGACATGAACTAGGATTTCAGGATCCATCCTATTTTAACAAATTTTTTAAAACACTCAATGGAGAAACGCCGGGTGTATTCCGCAAATTGATCCAGAGTGTTAAATAAGTTTTGTAACATTTATAAATGCCCATAGCTAGTTACCTGTATATCTTAGCCTGTAAATCTTATTCCGATAATCGTCACTGATCACCAGACTACCATCAGGTGCTACCTCAACATCTACCGGACGACCTAACACCTTTCCTTTTTTAGAAAGAAAATTAACATAGACCAGCTCACCGTAAGGCTTGCCCTTATCAAATAATACCCTGGTCACACAATAACCTGCTTTATCAGTTCGATTCCAGGAGCCGTGGTAGGCGACGAAAGCATCGCCCACATATTCCTGCGGAAAATGAACACCTGTATAAAATGAAAATCCATTAGGTGCCCAGTGTGCTCCTGATGACCATGAAGGCGGGATGGTTTTATTTGCAAGTTCTACAATATCAGGTCTATTCATAAATTCATAGCGGGGAATTTTATTACCAACAATATATGGATGTCCATAAAATCCACCCTCAATATAGTGATTCATTTCACAGGGGGGATTAAAGTCAGTAATAGGTTGCCCTGATTCGGTATCATTTTGTTCGAGATGTTGGCCAAACCAATCGCTCCCATGATCCATTCCCCAAATTTCAGACGTACCAGGCCTAGCCAGTAATTTTTCAGTATTTCGCAGCCCAGATGCAAAAAGTTTTTTACCTGATCCATCAAGACGGTACGACCAGATCTTAAGCCTGTCAGTGTTTCCTTCTTCGTTGATATTCCCTGAGCAACCAATAGCCGTATATAGCCGGTTGTTCAGTATTAGTATCGGTCGCCACCAGTGCCCGCCTCCTTTTGGTAATTCACCATCAGGTATGATGGTCTCTTTTTCATCAGCAACTCCATCTCCATTTATATCCCTCGCCATAAAAATAGCTCCTGATTCAGTGTACCATAACCAACCATCGTGCCAGGTCATTCCATGCACAGTCTGATGTCCGTCCACAAAAGTTTCAACCTTTTCATAATATCCGTCACCATCTGCATCACGGCATGATTTTATCTCGCCTTTACCCGGCAATGAAACATAAAGCGTTCCATCAGATCCGAATTTTAGAAATCTTGGGCCCTGTATCGAACCCTGTACTACTGATAACAAGTATCCTTCTCTGATCTGAATGGAAGCATCCGGCTTTTCTGTTTGTGCATGATTTTTACAGGAACCGATGAAAAAAGATATAAATAATAATCCCGATAACGCAATAACATTTTTCATATGGTCAATTTTTTTTAAGGGAGATTTTTTAAAAAGTTTGTCTTATGTTGGTGTTCAAAATTTAATATTATTTCAATCTAAGGAATTGTTTTAGCTTTCGAAAGAAACGGTTTTTAAAATTTAGTACTAAATCATATTACTCATTTCTGAAAATAAAATCCCTTGGACCCCGTCCCACAAAAAACTCATCTAAAAGATTTCCTTCCAGGTCATATCGATATACTGTTCCATTTCCCTGGAATCCAACAGCATCAGCCACATAAAGTATGTCATGAATCGGATCAACACCCAAGCCGTACCAGTTTCGTCCTGAAACCACCTCCACAGGCCATTCTGCTATTACTGGTTCTATGTTTTTTATTGTTAATTTTACATTGTAAATTGTATTTTCGGTACTGAAATCGGGATTCCATTGTTCGGTCATAAAATAAATCGTTTCTCTTTTACCATCTATGGCTAACCTGCCATTTGGTGTATAATCAGCCAGGTCAAGGTTAAAAAGCAGATCATTGTTATCGGTATCTATACCTGCCAACGCACCTGTAGAAATATAAGCTCCAGTGCAGATGACCCAAAGGTTATCTGCTTTATCCTTTACGAAACCTGTCGGGCCAAAGGGAACCTCCAGTTCCTTAATTAAGGTATTATCAAGTGGATTGTATATTGTAATTATATTAGTAGCACTGTTAGCCACAAATATTTTATCTTTTATCACAAATATATCTTCGGGTCGGGAGGCAGTTTTTATCTCCGTATCCAAATTCATTGTTGAAAGGTCATAAATCTTTATTTTTGATTCATTATTGACAAAATTCTCATCGTAAGGGCCCCAATCTGTAACAAATCCAGTATTTTCATAGGCTGCAAAAAATCTGGGAATATCCAGTTTGGTGGAAATTGAATGAAGCGAAAGTAGATCATCAGTTCGTACCACTTCTATCCTTCCCAATTGGTCGATGAAATACCCACGATCACCATAAAAACGGGCAGATTGAAACAATCCAGCAAATGGTCTGTCATTGATTTTCTCAAATATCTGGTTCGTAACCTTCTGACTGTCAAGATCGAAATAACTTAAGGATCCATCGCTATCGGAAAAATTGCCTTCATTAATAATAAACACACCATGATCAAAATCAGAAGAAATTAAAGGTATCGGTTCCTTATCGGTACATGATATCAACAATGAAATACCTGTATAAAAGATAATAAATGCGAAATTTTTTATCGTCATAATTCAACATTTTAATAATTAAACAAAAAATGAACACCCAGCATATAGGTCCTTCCAGGCATGGCCCGATACAATACATTCTGATATTCCTTATTTAACACATTATTTATTCGTGCATCTACGGCAATCAATTGATTTCGAATCCTGAAATTTCTCGATGCCATCATATCTACTATTAGATAACCTGGTAAATCTGTTTGATTATCTGTTGTCACAAAGGTCTTTCCAGTGTATTCGGAATATATTCCTGCATGCCATAAGTTGTATTTAAATTGTATATTAACTCCAGCCATATGTACTGGAGTATAGGGTAATTGACTTCCAGTACCACGAGTATTTTCGTCCCCTGTTTCCTGTATGATACTATTTGAAAGGGCAAAATAACCATTTAATTCGATATCATATAATCCCCATGGATACCTTAGTTTAGTTTGTATTTCAAGACCAGTTGCGTTCACCTGTCTTACATTATCCGGAATCCAGAAACTGCCTGCCGGTATCCACAAAATCCAATCCTTTACCCGGTAAAAAAATCCTGCCAGACTCAATTTTATCCTGGCTAGCCCCTTATAATCATAGGTTATTGTGCCATCTACATTCTGACTCCTTTCCGGTTGAATACCCTCTCTCCCACCTGGTTGCCAGTAACGGTCATTTAATGTAGGTACACGGTAGTTTAAGGAGGCTTGTCCCTCAACAAACAATTCAGATCTTTTCGATAATAAAAAACGATATCGAAAACCCAGAGAAGGTGCCAACGGAGCCTGATAACTGGTAATAAATTGTTGGCTAATATTAAAACTTAGAGCAGTTTCAGGTAATCCGGTAAACACAATTCCACTATAGACATTAGATCTGTTTTCCGATTGATTATCCTGAAAGTTCTCAGAGTCCGCACTGATATGATTATAATTGGCACCGATCCTGATCCTCCATTTTTTCACCTCATGCTCATAGGCTACTTGACCTAAATATTGCCGGGATATAATTTCCGATTGTTCATTATATAACAAATAATCCCACAAATACCCCAATTTTGTTTCAATAAAACCAATATTGGTTTGGATATGATAGTTGACAACCATCCTGTAACTTTTATCCTTTTGTCTTTCATCACTATCATTATCTGTCATTGTTGGTTGAATACCACGATCTGAATAGTTAAACCAACTGTTAAAGGATAACTGTGACATATGGGTTGTTTTAATATATAGATCTTGTATCAAACCATATTGAAAAATAGATGCATCATGTTGATTTTCAATTGGTTTTCCAGGTTTTGTGATGTTCCGAAAGCGAAAATCATTCTCATTGGTATTTCTGTAGAATTTTGAGGTAGACAATAAATTTTTAAATGGCTTAAGCGTTATTTTGGCTTTGGACAGGTAATTATCATAACTACCTCCATGAAAACTCAGGATTCCCTTCATTTTATACAGTTTCCAATCCGGTTTCGAATCCAATAAAATACTGCCACCAATGGCGTCAGATCCATACCGTGAACTAGCAGCTCCATAATGAATTTTAATATCATCAAAAGCGAAAACAGGGTACAAGGAAAAATCTGATTGTCCGATAGTAGGTTGATTAACATTCACTCCATTCCAGAAGACGGCAGTATGTCCTGCACCTGTTCCTCTGAAGGATGGAGATGAAAGCATAGAATTACCATATGACTTAAAATGAATTGGTGCGGCGGCTTTAATAAGGTCGTTTAAGTTCAGGGCAGAAAAAGTTGTCAGATTAATAGAATCAATTTTTTTAATATTGCTACCTGCTCCAAAACGTTCAAAATAACTTCCGGTGATAGTAATTCCTTCCATAGTAATGGTATCCCTTTCAAGATCATCTGCCTGAATACCAGCCGAAATAATATAAAATATGCAACCAAGTAAGTACCTGAAACGCATCATTCTGAATTAAATTATATCTGATAATTTAATCCAAAGCGTTCATGGATTAAGAAATGAGATGGCTAGTCGCAAATATTGCAAAAAGTCGCCTCAGCCTTTTCACCCGAAAGCTTTGAAAGTTCTGTTATGGCAGGTCTCCTGGCTCGCTTAATTTTCCAAGCCTTCCCACCCCGACTGGTCGAGGCAGTGGCAGGTGATTGGAAAATCAACTTTAGCTTACAGTTGCGGGGACAGCTCCGGAATTCCCTCCCGATATTTATCGGGATCTGGGGTCACCGGATTCCCTTTTAATCCATATCCCGATTGAGTCGGGACGGAACCATAGTGGCGCAAATATAAGCAAAAAGCCTTCTTAAATTAAATGACTTTCATCATGATTTTAAATTTTTCCGAAAAAGAAAAATTTAAAATGGTTAAACTTGCAAACAATGATTACTGGCATGTCTGGAAAAATGTATAAAATCTTACTACCATTGCTTATGATCATTCTTTTTTCCTGTGAAAAGGAGAATAAGGGTCAGAAAAAAAAAGAGACTTACAGTGAAAGTGGTGATCAGATTGATATTCATTATGCTTCCAGATTTCAGCTTATCATATTTGATTCATTCAAAGAATTAAAAGTAATTTCGCCATGGCCTGGCTCATTAGATACTTTTACCTACATTCTACAAAAACAGAATTTTCAAGAATCACAAATATCAGTAGGTCAAAACAGTATAAAAATTCAACTTCCTGTAAAAAGTATGGTTTGTTTTTCCACTACGCATCTACCCTATCTGGAAATGCTGGATGAACATGAAAAGTTATCGGGATTCCCCACCACTAGTTATATCAGCAGTGCATTGTTCCGAAAGCGGGTACAAGCTGGGAAAATAAAAGAGCTGGGACCGTCAAATGAAATTAATTTTGAACAACTTTTAGCATTGGATCCCGATGTGGTGATTGCTTTCAGCATGAATAGTGACCTTTCCATGATAAAAAAAATACAACTATCTGGTATTCCAGTAATACTAAACGCTGATTATCTTGAAAAACACCCTTTGGGGAGGGCGGAATGGATCAAATTTATGGCAGCCTTTTTTGATAAAGAATCCCAGGCAGATTCTATCTTCTCAATAATACAGTCTCAATATATTTCAACCAAGAGAAAATTGGAAAGCGTTAGTATTCGTCCCAGTGTTTATACAGGTGTGGTTTATGGTGACACCTGGTTCATGCCTGGCGGACGGCATTATGGATCTATTTTTTTTCAGGACGCCGGTGCCGATTATCTTTGGTCAGCCAATCAGTCTGATGAGACACTACAACTCAGCTTCGAATCAGTATATGAAAAGGCTCAAGATGCAGATTTTTGGATTGGGGTGGCAACCTATCATTCTTTGAAAGAAATTCAGCAAGCCGATGAAAGATACACTCATTTCAAAGCTTTCGATGATGGACATGTTTATAATTATATTGCAAAATTAAGTGATAATGGAGGTAATGCATACTTTGAAGAAGGATATGCCAGACCCGACATCATATTAAATGACCTGGCCAAGATTTTTCATCCGGAATTGATGTCAGATCACCAGTTCTATTTTTATGAAAAATTATATTAGATTCAGATTAATGAACAAACAGGTCCTAACGATATTCACATCACTCGTCATCTTATTGATCCTATTATTATTATTAAATATCTCACTGGGTTCAGTATATATTCCTTTTCATAAAACGCTTACATTCTTAATTGGAAAAGACATTGGACATATTGGCTGGGAAAATATTTTAATTCAATTTCGTATACCGAAAGCTATTACAGCAATTCTTGTTGGCAGTGGATTAGGTATAAGTGGCTTATTAATGCAAACACTTTTTCGTAACCCTTTAGCAGGCCCATTTGTTTTGGGCATTAGTTCGGGTGCAAGTCTGGGTGTTGCCATTGCAATCCTTACAGGTATGAGCTTTGGATTGGCGATTAACCAGTTAGGAATCGGAGGCAGCTGGATATTAACCGTTTCGGCAAGTTTTGGTGCTTTTCTGGTATTGTCTGTAGTAATTCTGGTATCTCTGAAAATAAGAGATAGCATGTCGTTGTTGATCATAGGATTGATGTTCGGTAGTGCCACCGGCGCAATCGTAAGCGTACTCCAATTTTTCAGCAAAGCTGAATCTATTCAGGCCTATCTTATCTGGACCTTCGGCAGCCTGGGAGGACTTACCTGGGAGGAATTGAAAATTTTTATTCCCGTTATTTTTCTAACACTTGGATGGGCATATACTTTCTCAAAATCACTCAATGCGCTTTTACTGGGTGATAATTATTCGAGAAGTATGGGCGTTAACATAAAAAAAACCCGATTGATAATCATCATAGCCACTAGTTTGCTTGCTGGGACAATTACTGCGTTTTGTGGTCCAATTGCTTTTATAGGTATTGCTATTCCGCACATTACCCGGTTGTTGTTTAATACTGCAAATCACAAGGTATTATTCCCGATGGTCATTTTTAGTGGGGCGATTCTTATGTTATTTTGTGATATCATTGCTCAAATGCCCGGAAAAGAATACACCTTGCCAATCAATGCAGTCACATCAGTACTAGGGGCGCCAATTGTGATCTGGCTGGTTGTAAGAAGAAAGGATTTCAGTAAATCATTTAGTGGATAATAATGGACCATAATCCGTGTGTAATAGAATTAAAAAATCTTACTGTAGGGTATAGAAGCACAAAAAAGGTAATTCCTGTTCTACAAAATATCAATGTAAACTTGCAAAAGGGTGAAATGGTATGTCTTGTTGGAGAAAATGGTATTGGTAAATCGACCCTGCTACGTACTCTTGCCGGAATTCAACCTGGCCTGGAAGGACAAGTTATCATCAATGGCAAAAATATTGAAGATTTTCGTATACAGGAACTGTCAAAGATTATCAGCCTGGTATTAACGGACAGAATTTTTGCCGGGAATCTTAAAGTTGACGAGTTAGTATCTCTTGGAAGGCATCCATACACAAACTGGCTCGGTAACCTTACACCTGAAGATCAAGACAAAATTACATGGGCAATCGAAATCTCAGATATAAAAAACATAAGAGAAAAACCGATAAATGAATTAAGTGATGGCCAATTTCAAAAAGTTTTGATAGCAAGAGCACTTGCACAGGATGGAGATATTATTATTCTTGACGAACCAACTGCCCACCTGGATCTTCCTAATAAAATTTCAATCTTAAAATTATTGAAAGATCTCTCAGATCATACAGGGAAATCAATACTGATGGCAACACATGAATTGGAATTCGGTTTTCAAATGGCTGACAGGATCTGGATGGTATTAAAAAATGAAAAATTTATATCAGGTGTTCCTGAGGATCTCATGTTAAACCATACTTTTGAAAAACTGATTCAACATGATGCTGTCAATTATGATCTTTCAAATGGCCGTTTTTCTGTTAATCATGAACTTAAATGGCAATGTAATCTCGAAGGAGATCCAACAGCGGTTTTCTGGACGATAAATGCGCTTCACCGAAACCGCTGGAGTATTACCCAGGAAGAAACAAACGTAAAAATCAAAGCTGTTAAGATAAAAAACCATTTTGAATGGATATTATCAACAGATAAAAAAAACATTACTTGTACCAAAATAGAAGAAGTTATTAATTCATTAAAACATTTTCAACATCTATGAAAATTTATATTTTCCTTTTATTAATCTTCACCATGTTTATGCAGAAAACAAAAGGGGATGAAGTTAAAGTTATATCATTTAACATCAGATATGGAACAGCTGATGATGGTAAAAATTCTTGGTCTTTTCGAAAAAATATCGTTTTCGAATTTATAAATGAAGAAAATGCTGATTTTCTTGGCTTACAGGAGGCAATGATTTTCCAGATTGAGGAAATCCTGGAACATTGTCCGGGATATGATTATGTCGGCAGAACCCGGGAAATAGATGGGAAATCCGGAGAAGCAACACCTCTTTTATACAAACCAGAAAACTGGAAATTAATTGACTATGATACCCGCTGGTTATCAGAAACACCCGACATTCCCGGTTCAAAATCGTGGGATTCCTCCTTGCCCAGAGTTTTTACATATGCTAAATTCAGAAGGAAATCAGATGATCGAGAAATAGTAGTTTATAACACACATTATGATCACATCTCTGCATGGGCCAGACATGAAAGTTCAAAAACAATTATTTCTCATATGAAACAGCAATACGGCCAGGAAGACATTTTCCTGTTAGGAGATTTTAATGCCCTTGAGACAAGTGAACCAATTACTTATTTATTGAATAATGATGTAATGGCGCTCCATGATGTTTATCGTGATATCTACAAAACTGAAAACGAAAATGATATGACGTTTTATGGATGGAATGACCATATTCCAGGTACAGGAAAGCGTTTAGATTACATTTTTTATACGGGAAATATCATCCCTCAAAAAGCATATGTCAGTAATTTTAACAAAGAAGAGCAATACCCATCCGATCATATGCCAGTGGTTGCTACCTTTTCATTTTAAAATTTTAATATTTTTATCTACGCTTAATTTCAAAATAAATTGAATTAATACATTTTTGGTCATATATTAAGCTGACTTTTCACCAAGCTGATTCATGAGAACACAATTTATCCTACTATTTACATTAATCATACTGATCCATGTTCTTGTCGGTTGCACAAAACGTATAAATATGGATGATATTATCAGGGATTATACGGTATTTGTTAATCCATTCATAGGTACGGATGGTCATGGGCACACCTATCCCGGGGCTACCATACCTTTTGGAATGGTTCAATTGAGTCCCGATAATGGAAAGAGCGGATGGGATTGGTGCTCCGGATACCATTATTCATCGGATTCTATTGTTGGATTTAGCCATACACATGTAAGCGGTACGGGTGTTGGCGATTTACTCGATATTCTCGTGCTTCCAACTACTAAAAAAGTACCGTTCTCGAAATTTATTGATGTCGGCCCGGATATTAACCAGTTTCATTCGAAATTTTCTCACGAAAATGAAAAAGCTGGTCCGGGATATTATTCCGTATACCTTGACGATTGCGGTATAACTGCAGAACTTACTTCTACCTTAAGATCAGGATTTCATAAATACACTCCGGACAATGCTGATACGACTACTCTTTTTTTAGATCTTAAACATGCTGTTAATTACGATAGTGTGGTACAATCACATATTAAATATATAAGCGACACCCTTGTAAGTGGTTTTCGACATTCTACTGGCTGGGCAAAAGATCAGAAAGTATTTTTCGTGATGCGCTTTTCCAATCCCATTGAAGATTTCAGATTGTATTCCCCTGATTCTCTCATCCTCGGGGATACCTCATCTATCCAGGCAAGACAGGTCACAGGTGTTTTCAAATTTTATACTCCTGACAATAAGCCATTGTTAGTTAAAGTTGGATTATCTTCAGTGAGTGAAGAAAACGCATTAATTAATTTGAACAACGAAATCAAGGACTGGGATTTCGAAAGAATTAAAAACCTCGCCTCCGAAAAATGGAATAAAGAATTAAGCAAGGTGAGAATCCGTACTGAGGATCAGTCGCAAATGCGCACCTTTTATACAGCATTGTACCATACTATGCTTGCACCTAATGTTTACAGTGATAGTTTATTAAATAATACATTTGAGTATCGTGACTCAAATAATGAAATTCATTCTGATGAAGGATTTACTAATTATCATACATTTTCATTGTGGGATACATACAGGGCGACGCATCCATTATTCACTATCCTACATCCTGAAAAAGTACAGGAATTTGTGAAGGCCTTGATGGCTTATTACAAAAATACCGGATTACTGCCAGTCTGGAACTTATGGGGTAATGAAACCAATACGATGATTGGATATCATGCCATTCCAGTCATTGTTGATGCGTATTTAAAAGGATTATTACCTGATATGAACAGCGATTCACTATATCATGCATTATTGGCCAGTGCATTCCAGGAAATCCGCGAATCTCCTCTTTACAGAGAATTTGGATATATACCTGCTGACACGTTAAATAACACCGTATCAAAAGTTCTCGAATATGCTTTTGATGACTGGTGCATTGCACAAATAGCACAGAAACTAGGGAAAGAAGAGGATTATTCACTTTTTATGAATAGAGCTGGCTATTTTAAAAATGTATTCGATACTTCTTCCCTTTTTATGCGAGCCAAGCTTAAAAATGGCAGATGGAAAGAACCTTTCAATCCGATAGATGCCAGTTATGCAAATGATTATATGGAAGGTAATGCCTGGCAATATACCTGGTATGTACCACATGACGTTTATAGCCTGATCAATTTGATGGGAGGTCCTGAAATATTCAATGCAAAACTGGATTCATTGTTTACTATATCCTCTGATATGGGTGATGAAGCGGCACTTGATATCAGTGGTATGATCGGACAATATGTTCACGGTAATGAACCCAGTCATCATATTCCGTATCTTTATAATTATTCTGATCAACCATGGAAAACACAGGAAAAAATACGGCAGATTCTAACGGAATTATATAGTGACAGCCCTGATGGACTTGCGGGAAACGAAGATTGCGGGCAGTTATCGGCGTGGTATATTTTCAATTCTCTTGGATTTTATCCTGTCAATCCAGCATGTGGAAAATATGATCTTGGAATTCCTTTATTTCCAAAGGTTGAAATAAAACTTCCGATGAACAGAATATTAACAATCCAGGCAACAAATTTTAGCCCTGAAAATAAATATGTAAAATCTATCAGATTCAATGGGGATATAATAAATGATTATTTCATCACTCATGAACAAATTATGGAAGGTGGAACACTCGAATTTGAATTATCTGATCAACCTGACATAAAAAATTAATGGAGGATCTATCAATCTGGAAAGAGGAGTTTAAAATAACACATTATTTTGTAAATCCCGATGGACTGGCCTCAATACAAGGATTATCATATTGTTTACAGGAAACTGCCGTAAACCATGCAGCAGCCGGGAAATTTGGGTACGGTGATCTTATCAAAGATAACAGGGCCTGGGTATTAACCCGGCAAATGATCAAGTTGTATAAAATCCCTTTAATTTCACAGAAAATCTTAGTTGAATCATGGGTTGATCAAACTACAGAAATCATATCTATCAGAGATTTTCATTTGCTGGATTCAGAAAAAAAATTATTGGGTGTTGCCCGAACCTCCTGGATGTTGATGGACCTAAAAGCGAGAAAACCTGTTAAAATTCCAACACAATTAATTAAGCGATTCCCACATTCACCTGGAAGAATTCATGAAAAACTGCCTCTTGAAAAGATACCTCATTTAAAATCAGATTATCAGGATATTATCCCATTTCAGGTAGTTTACAATGATCTTGACATGAATCATCATGTGAATAACATACAATATTTGAAATGGGTATTGGATGATTTCTCCTATGATTTCCGCAAAAAATACCGCCTTGAATCTATTGAATCCAATTATCTTTCTGAAGCGATATATGGTGATTCTTTACTTAGAAAAACCGAACCGGATGAAGAAAAGGAAAATATATACCTAACAAAAATTATTAATATAAAAAATAAGCGACCGATTCTGGCTTCCAGAACAAAATGGAAAGGCAAGGATTGATTTTTAATATTTAATTTTTCTATTTTTGTCGGGATCGTAATTGAGTGTTATTTTTTCTACAAAACTTATAGTGCAATGCAGATAGGCATTCTAAAAGAAACAAAAGACGACCGTGTTTCAATTATTCCAGATTCCATTGAAAAACTGACCCAGGAAAACAATAAATTGATTGTTGAGAAAGGTGCAGGGATCAATGCCTTCTTTTCAGATGATCTATATAAAGATGCTGGCGGATTAATTGTAAATAGAGAAGATATATTTAAGGAAGTTGATGTTGTGATCAGTATCAGTCCAGTAGAGGAACAAGAAATTAAAAAATTTAATAAATCTACAGTTTACATATCTTCCTTTCAACCTTTTGTAGATGATAAAATCTTAGCCACATTAAGTGGTGCGGGATTAACGGCCATGAGCCTTGATATGATCCCCAGGATTACTATTGCTCAATCAATGGATATTTTATCCTCGATGGCATCGATAGCAGGCTACAAAGCTGTTTTAATGGCGGGTACACACTTGCCTAAATATTTTCCAATGCTTAC